>ENA-OQKS01000294-OQKS01000294.1-human-gut-metagenome-genome-assembly--contig:-NODE-294-length-15397-cov-3.254617_pt1 | contig 15397 bp, 15 predicted proteins | sample MGYA00242804_ERZ504808 | MGnify/ENA primary metagenome ERZ504808 (study PRJEB26092, sample SAMD00036375) | human gut metagenome | host: Homo sapiens | study: EMG produced TPA metagenomics assembly of...
CGAATATAGAACAAAGAAAGAACTAAAAAATTTGACTACGTACTGGCGGTAATCTTCGTATTCCTCGTCATCATCACCATTTATCCGTTCCTGAACGTACTGGCGATTTCGTTCAACGATTCTACGGATACCATTAAGAATGTAAACTTCATCATTCCGAGAAAGTTTACATTAAGCAACTATAAATATGTATTTAAAGACGGCGGCATTGCAATGCCGGCTGTGATTTCTGTAACAAGAACCATCATCGGAACAATCGTAGGTATTGTATGTACCTCGATGGTTGCTTACACATTAAGCCGCAGAGACTTCGTACTCCGCAAACCATTCCAGTTTCTGTTCGTTGTTACCATGTATGTCGGTGGCGGAATGATTCCGGAATACCTTCTGATTATCCGTACCTTAAAGCTGGGCAATAACTTCATGGTATACATTCTGCCTGGTCTGATGTGGGTTTATAATATGATTCTGGTCCGCTCTTATATCGACGGACTGCCGATGGCTCTGCAGGAGGCAGCAAAGCTCGACGGAGCAAACGATTTTCAGATCTGGTATAAAGTCGTTATGCCGCTTTGTAAACCGGTTATCGCAACCGTAGGTCTGTACTATGCAGTAGGTCAGTGGAACTCCTTCATGGATACTTACCTGTATGCGAAAAAACTCCCGACTCTGCAGTACAAACTGTATGAGATTATGAACCAGGCGACCATGAAAATGGACGTTCATGCAGGAACCAATGTACAGACGGCCGTAACACCAATGTCCGTACGTATGGCCGTAACGATTGTAGCAACTGTGCCGATCGTTATTGTATATCCGTTCCTTCAGAAATACTTTATCGGCGGTATGACACTTGGTTCTGTTAAAGACTGATAAAAACAGTATTAAAAATTTTTAGAAAAAGATGATGTTTATTCCTGCCAGGCGAAAGCAAGAGTGCAGGATGACATAAACCATTTTAAGGAGGGCTTTTATGAAAAGAAAAGTAGTATCACTCATGTTAGTATCTGCTATGGTGGCCGGAATGCTCGCAGGATGCGGTTCCGACAGTGGCAGCAGCAAGGGAGGATCCAGCACAGAGACTGGATCAGCGGCAGAGGCAAGTTCTTCAGGCGAGACAGCAGATGATGCAGATGACAAATCTCCGATTACCTTTGAGTATTTTAACGCTGATGGTAAAAACGGCAACTGGGATAACCCGGTAGCAAAAGCAATCACAGAGGCAACAGGCGTTACACTTGATGTTTCCTATCCGGTAGCATCCCAGGGTGATGCAAAAGAAGATATTGCGCTGATGATCGCAAATGATGAGTATCCGGACATGATTTATGCAAAAGGCTCAGCAACGGATTTGTATCAGGCAGGCGCGCTGATTGATATGACAGACCTGATTGAAAAATATGGTCCAAACATCAAAAAAAATGTACGGAGCAGAGATGGAAAAACTGAAATGGAGCCAGGATGATCCTGGAATCTATCAGCTTTCCTACGCAGGTGTAAACCAGAAAACCCTGACAACAGGCGGAAGCTGCCAGATTCAGTGGGCTGCATTAAAAGAGAACGATTATAAATATCCGAAGACACTGGATGAGTATGAAAAAATGATCAAGAGCTATCTTGCAGCACATCCAAAAACAGAAGATGGTCTGGATATGATCGGTATCACCATGAGTGCTTCTGACTGGCACTGGATGATTACCCTTGGAAACCCGGCAGGACTGATCGCTGATGCATCCCCGGATAATGGACAGTGGATCATTGACGACGAGTACAACGTACATTACAAACATGTAACAGATGAAGAGAAAGAATACTTCAAATGGCTGTGCCGTATGTACAACGAAGGTATCCTGGATCCGAACTTTGCAACGCAGACAGATGATGACTATATTGCAAAAGTTGCCAGCGGCCGTGTTGTTGCCATCACCGATGCTGAGTGGCATTACAGCCAGTGCGAAGCTACTCTGGTAGCAGACGGAAAAGTAGATCAGACTTATGTTGGACTTCCTGTAACCTTAAGAGAAGATCAGGTAGAAAAAGCCCTTCTGTATCAGGGAACTACCGTTGGCTGGGGTATTGGAATTACCAAGAGCTGTGAAGATCCGGTTCGTGCCATCAAATTCCTTGACTATCTGTGCTCCGATGAAGGACAGATCCTGTATCACTGGGGTATTGAAGGCGAGAACTACTTCCTCGATGATGACGGACAGCCATATCGTACCGATGAAGAAGTTGCAAAAGCTCAGTCTGATCCGGATTATGCAAAGAATACCGGTATTGACAACTACACTGGATTCCCGATCTACGGAACAGGTTCCTACTCTGAAGACGGATTCCCATACACTCCAACTACCAAAGAGTCTGTTATTGCAAACTACAATACAGCAGAAAAAGAAGGATGCGAAGCGATGGGATTTGAAATGCTGACCGACATGTTTGCACAGCCGGAAGAGTTCGATCTTCTTCCATACTCTGCACTGTGGGCATATCAGCAGCCACAGGAACTTGCTGAGAAACAGACAATTCTGGACGAAATTGCTTGGCCGGGACTTGTTAAATGCGTAACTGGTACCGAAGATGAGTTTGATGGAAACTGGGAGAGCATGGTACAGGAGCTGACAGACAATGGTCTGGCAGATGCAGAAGAAGCTATGACAGAGTTCCTTGCTACCAAACTTGTTGATGTAGAGTAAGTAAAGCAAAAACATAAGGTTTTGCCGTTGAACGGAAGGCGGCATAAAAACATGGTCTGATATTATTAAATATCAGGCCATGTTTTAAAATACAGCGACAGTAATGGGAAATGTGAAACATTGTAAAAAGATAACAGTATATGGAAAATCTGCAAACAATTTCATGAGACAAAATCATAGGGAGGTTTTTGGAAAATGACAGAAAAGAAGGAGTTTCAGATAAACAAAAACACACCGTTCTGGGATGCATCACTGACGGATCAGGAAAGAATCGACTGGCTGTTAAAAGAAATGACGGTCGAAGAAAAACTGGGATACCTCGCCAGCTCTTCCCCGGATCTGCCGCGCCTTGGCATTCCGGGAGTCTCTGTGGGCGGTGAGGCGGCACACGGCGTTGAGGGCAGAAACGATCAGAACGGTCTTGGAAAACCGGATGTGACAACATCCTTCCCACAGCCGATCGGTATGAGTGCATCCTGGGACCCGGAGCTGATCAGACAGGCCGGTGAAATAACAGGAACCGAGGCGCGCGTCGTATGGCACCGCCATCAGGGCCATGGACTCAGCAGATGGGCTCCGACCGTTGATCTTGAGCGCGATCCGAGATGGGGAAGAAACGAAGAAGGTTACGGAGAGGATCCTGTGCTGACCGGAAAAATGGCCGGTGCTTATATCCGGGGAATGCAGGGCGATGATCCGAAGTATCTGCGCTGTGCAGCGACCTTAAAGCATTTCTATGGAAACAACACGGAGGTCGGCCGCGGATGGAAAAATTCTTCCATTGACCCGCGGAACAAATATGAGCTGTATCTGGAGCCATTCCGCAGATGTATTGAGGATGGCGGCGCAGAGGGCATTATGACGGCATATAACAAGATCAACGGAACGATCGGTATCCTGAATCCGGAAGTGACCGATATTCTGAAAAAACAGTACGGTCTCCGTCACGTTGTCAGCGACGGCGGTGCGATGGGACTTGTCGTGAATCTGCATCACTATTTCGGACAGCATGCGGAGACGATCGCAACGGCGCTGAAAGCCGGTGTGGATGCCATGTCTGACGATCCGCGTATGGTAGAGCAGGCGGCACGCGAGGCATATGAGCTTGGCATTCTGAAAGAAGAGGATATGGACCGCTCTATTCGCTGTATGATGGAGACGAAGCTTCGTCTCGGCGTTTATGATCGGGAAAATCTGAATCCGTATGACCGTGTGACCGAGGACGATATTGATTCCCCGAAGGCACGTGAAATCTGTAAAGAGCTGAGCCGCGAATCGATCGTACTTCTGAAAAATGAGAACGGAGCGCTGCCACTTGACAAAGCCCTGAAAGCAGAAGATATTGCCATTGTCGGACCGCTTGGTGATGCATGGTATCAGGACTGGTACGGCGGAACGGCACCATACCGCACAACCTTCCTGCAGGGGATGGAAGTACTGAAGCAGGAGAACATTACATTCGCGGATGGTCTGGATCGCGTTGTTTTCCGCTGTGATGGAAAAAGTCTTGCCGTAGCAGAAGACGGAACACTTCAGATGGCAGATGAGCCAGATGTGTTTATCAAGGAATACTGGGGTGAGGGAAGCTATACGTTCAAGAGTGTCCGTACCGGAAAATACCTCAGCGCAAGACTCTCAGAGTCGCAGGGAGAAAAGCCGAAAATGGGACAGATTGCGGCAGACCGGGAGGAAGCCTTCGACTGGTTCGTGATGGAGATTTTCCACGTGGAGCCACAGGAGGATGGCAGCGTTGTGCTGACCAACCGTTTCCATTACCCGGTTTATAAGGATGCAGAGGGATTTTTCTCCTTTGAGCAGACGGAGGGAATTCCGATTACGATGGAGGTTGTCGAAAACGGAATTGAAAAAGCAGTTGCTGCAGTCCGGGGCAAAAAGCAGGTTTTACTTGCGCTCGGCTGTAACTCCGTGATCAATGCGAAAGAGGAGATCGACCGCAACACACTGGAGCTGCCAGAGGAGCAGGAGATGCTGCTTGACCGGATCACAGAGGTCAATCCGAATACCGTTCTGGTGCTGTTTACGAATTATCCGTACACACTTCAGAAAGCGATGGAAAAACTGCCGGCGATCATCATGTCTGCAACGGGAAGCCAGGATATGGGAAGCGCAATGGCAGAGGCTGTGCTTGGAATCTATGCACCGGCCGGCCGTCTGAATATGACCTGGTATGAGAGTATCGATCAGCTGCCGGACATTGATGATTACGACATCATCAAAGGAAAAAGAACGTACCGCTATTTCGACGGGAAGGAATTGTATCCATTCGGCTATGGCCTGACGTATACCACATTTGCGTATGAGAACTATAAGATTTCCTTAAAAGATGACCGTCTGCTGCAGATCTCTCTCGATGTGAGAAATACGGGCGCTACCGCAAGCGACGAGGTCGTCCAGATCTACGGTTCCGCTCTGGAATCCTGCGTAAAGAAACCAATCTGCCAGCTGCTTGATTTTGTCCGTGTGAAAAACATTGCCCCGGGCGAGACGAGACACATCGCACTGGAAATCCCGGTGGAGGAGCTTCGCTTCTACGATGTCATCAGCCGCAGACTGATGGTAGAAGAAGGAACGTATGAAATCTATGCGGGCGCATCCTGCAAGGATAAAGCCGTTTCCGCAGAAATCTTTATTCCGGGCGGAAAAAGGGGAGTACGCGATCTGAGTGCATTTACCGCGGCAGACCACTACGATGATTACGAGAACATGTATCTGACGGAGGGCCACTTCAATTTCAAGGCAGTCCGCGTACAGGATGAGACGAAAGACGGCGTTCTCGTTTACCGTGACTGTGATCTTTCCGATGCTACTGTTCTGGCACTTCATGTGAAGAGTGAACGTGGCGGCAGTGTGGAAGCCTTTGTGGACGGTATTTCGATGGGAAGCTTTACCGGTGACACAAGAACCTGCGAGTTACGCAGCGCTCCGAAACTGGACCGTTATGCGGAGGACGAAGTAAAAGAGCGCAATCGGTACCGTGAGCCGGTTTATGAGGATATCGAAATTTCCCTCGCAGACAGACCGCAGACGGATGGCGCATCTGAGATCCGTCTCGTCCTGACGGGAGATATGCGGATCTGCTATCTGCGTGTGCTGCAAAATAAGAGCACAGGAAAAATTCATATGGGTGTAGCAAACTAACCAGATCATGTATTGTCTGAAAAAAGTATTGACAAATTGTGTGAATATGAATAAAATATTCCTGTAAAAACAAAATACGGAGATCTTCAGGGCAGGGTGTGATTCCCTACTGGCGGTATAGTCCGCGACCCGCTGCGATATCAAACAGCGGCTGACTCGGTGCAACTCCGGGACCAACAGTTAAAGTCTGGATGAAAGAAGATGAAATAAAATTTATTTGCATGGAAATATTTTTGGTGCCCTGAATTCAAGAAAAGGAATTCAGGGCACTTTTTTTCGCGGGCAACGAGCCAAAGTCCGTGCTTGCACGAGACCTTGGCGACTGCCGCGAAAACGAGTTCAAATTCGTGGAGCGTATTTGGACTCGTTACTTCCGGCAGAACCGGTCAAGATCTCCAGAAAAAAGGAGAAATGCAGTTATGAATGCACAGACAACAGCAAAACAGACATCAAAGATGTCGCAAATCGGAAAAACCCGTTACATGGTACAGGTGGCAATGCTCGGCGCCGCCGCAGTCGTATTGATGTTTTTTTGACATCCCGCTTCCGTTTGCCCCGAGTTTCTACAAGATTGATTTAAGCGAAGTTCCGGTGCTGATCGGAGCCTTTGCGATGGGACCTCTTGCCGGAGCTGCGATTGAGCTGATTAAGATTCTGCTGAACCTTGTTATGAAAGGAAGTACCACCGCAGGTGTTGGCGAAGTAGCAAACTTCCTGATCGGCTGCGCGTATGTTATGCCGGCCGCATGGATCTACAAAACACAGAAAACAAAGAAAAATGCCATGATCGGTATGGCAGTCGGAACTGTATTTCTGGCAGCAGCCGGCGGTCTTCTGAACGCTTTTGTACTGCTTCCGGCTTATGCAGCAGCCTTTGGAATGCCGATGGATGCCCTTGTGGGAATGGGATCTGCAGTCAACAAAGCAATTACAAGCCTTCCGACCTTTGTTCTGTTTGCCGTTGTACCGTTTAATATCATCAAAGGTGTTGTGGTATCACTGGTAACCATGCTTCTGTACAAGCACATCAGCAGACTGCTGAAGGGTGAGGCGATGAATTAGTTCATCATTTCCGAAATCATTTCCGTAAACGGAGAATCCAATAAATACGTTGTAGAGAGACGGACAAAATGCAGAGAGAAATCCTCTGTTTTTTGTCCGTCTTTTAAAATTTTCGGGAAATGGCGGCAATGGATTGCCCACACAGGTCTTTTAGTAATACAATGAAGCATAATCGATAAAAGAAAATACGCAGCGAAATTGGAAAGGAGCGCAAAAAAAAGAGATCCGCACATTGGCTGAAATCTCTTTTCTATCACATTTTAATATTGTTATTATGTCTCGAAACTGTTAAGCGCTTTCCAGATGTTCCATCACTTGAACGCCCCATTTAAAAAGGGCGGTTCGCATGGCGAAGGTCAGGACTGCGGTAAGCAGAATCATCACGCTCGTGGTGATGTGGATGTTGAGGTGAAGTTTTCCGTACAGCAGGTAGCCGGCTCCGATCAGGATTGCGCCGACGGTGAGGTCGATGAGGACGGAGATCAGGGAGCGGTTGTTGGATTTTATGGCGGCGGTTTCGTTTTCCCAGTTTAATTTCGGAAATGCAAGGTCAAAAAGGAGCTGTTCATAGTTGACGAACAGGGTAAATAAAACCGTGATCGCCGTGGTGTAAAGAAGGGTCGCCGGGTGCAGACCGAAAACGACCGCGATGATGTTGAAGACCAGAGCGTACGGCAAGGTGCCAAGGAGACTGATCAGGATGCCGCTTACCAGCATGGCACGGATCTGGTCGTGATAGCTCATCGGAATGCATTTCATATAGATGTATTCGCTGCCCTTTCGGGACATCGCTGTGGCGGAGATCACGCAGAACATGGACATCATGACGGCGATTCCGGCGGCGGTAAGGACGGCAACTGCGACAGGCAGTTCTCCTTTCAGGAGGCGGAATATGGTGCCATCGGCGACAAGCCGGGTCCAAAGGCCGGTGGTTTTAGCCATGCCAAGGCTGGAATGACCGAAACGAGGGCAATGCCAAGCATGAAGACCGGCCAGATGAGAGGCATCAGAACACAATTCATAAACCAGGCCGGGGTTCGGTACAGTTTTTTCCATTCGATCATCGCGTAGGTGCGGACCGGATTTTTGCTTTTGACGGTTCGGGTCACTTCTTCTTTGGATAAAATGCGTTTTTCGCTGGTGGTCTCGCTCATGCCGAGGACAGCCGGGAGGTAGATTTTCCAGGCGAGGGCGAAAAAGACAGCAAGGATGACGGCTGTTGTAGCGATGTAGAGTATCATTTTGAGAAAGGATGCATCTGCAAGGCTTCCGGTCATCAGGGGCAGGTTCGGAAAAATGGTCCGGAAGGCGCGCAGAGTGCCCTTCTGGCTTTCCATCAGGTTCATGATATCCTGCATTTCAAAATTTCCGATACTGCGCGAAAATACGTTGATGCCGATCGCAAAAAATCAGGGATGCGGCGAATCCGAGGTAGCTTAAGAAATCCTTGTTTCGGATATTTTTGAAAAGACGCATCACGAGCATCGTCAAAACTAGCGGCGTAGACGAGCGGCACAACCGGGAAAATAAGGCAGGCGAGGATCATATTGATCCAGTAAAAAATGCCCATTTTGGCGCTGATCCCGTACCCTAACAGAAACGGAAAGAACAGCAGTACAATAAGATAGTATTCGTTCAGCAGACAGCAGAAGCCTTTCGCACCGACAATCTGCGCCGGGGTAAACGGCAGCGGCAAAAGCTTTACGAGGTCAGAGTCCATGTAATACTCGCTCAGAAACAGCGGCAGGCCATAGAAGAAAATGACCATCATGCCAATGGCACAGACGAACTCGATCAGCAGGGTTTCCAGCCCGAGCGGCTGCAGGAAGGTATAGCCGGAATATCCCAGAAGAAACAGTAAGACCGACACGGGAAGGAGGCAGACACCAAGCAGAAGGTATACAACGATACGTCCTCCGTCCGAAAATGCTTTCTTTTTTCCGCTCTTCTGATTGCTTTTTCCTGGTCCGCTTTTCAGAAGGAAACGGGTGAGAATCCATAAGTTACGCATGTTCGGTGATCTCCAGAAAGATATTTTCAAGTGTCTGATCCGGATAGGCCGCTTTTAATTCTTCCAGGGTACCCAGGTATACCTGGCGGCCGTGATGGATGATGGCGATGCGGTCGCAGAGTTTTTCCGCTACTTCCAGCACATGGGTGGAAAACAACACGGCGTTTCCGGCATCGGCGTGTTCACGCATCATCTGTTTGAGCTCGTGCGCGGAGCGCGGGTCAAGGCCGGTCAGCGGCTCATCGAGAATCCAGACCGGCGGCTTGTGGATCAGTGCGCCCATCACCATGATTTTCTGACGCATGCCATGCGAGTAGCTCATGATACGGCTCGAAAGGTTCTCTTCCATCTCAAAGCGTTTTGCGGTTTCTTCGATAAAACGCTGACGTTCTTCCGTTCCGACACCGTAGATATCTGCCATAAAATTCAGATATTCAATTCCCCTGACGCGAAGAAACGCATCCGGGTCGTCGGGCACAAAAACCGACTGGCGACTTGGCTTCGAGCGGATCCTTCTGGATATCTTTTCCATTGATTTCAATCGTTCCCTCGGACGGTGCCAGGATGCCGGTGATCATTTTTAATGTTGTCGTTTTCCCGGCCCCGTTAGGACCGATGAAGCCGGTGATCTTTCCATCTTCGATATCCCAGGAAAGATCGTCGACGGCTTTTTTGCTTCCATCGCCGTAAATTTTGCTGACGTGGTTCAGACGAATCATGTTTTATTCCCCCTCTTTTTTTCTTGTAAAACGAAACTGTGACTCTCTTGCTTCGTTTCTAAAAACAGACTGCCCTTTTCTCACTCCGAAAGCTCTTATCCTTCCCTGCGCAGGAAAAGGAGTCAGGCGGATATTCGCAATCCGCTTCGCTACTTGCTTGATTCGGTTAAATTTCGAAGCACGGGCTGTGATCTTGTGTTTTTTTCAGTATGCATTCTTCTGCCAGAACTGTCAATCAGCGGAACGAAAAATACAGAATTTTGTAAGAACTTGTAAGACTTTTAGAGCGTGTCTGAAAAAAAAGATACCGCAAAGTGAAGCCTGCAGATTGACGGAAATGCTTTTTCAGACACGCTCCAGGATCAAATCCGATTTTACCCTCTACTTTTTCAGAATCACATCAATGACTGTATCGACTCCATCCGGCAATACCGGGTCTTCGCCGAGATCAGCGAATGCCATGGTCGGATAATCGCTGTGTACCCAGCTTGTGGAAACCGGGATTTCCGCGCCGGTTGCAACGTAGCGGATCGCCTGAATTTCTTCTTTTTTCACGCCGGGCAGCGGCAGCGGCCCAACGGTATTTTCATAGACATGAAAATACAGATGATTTCCGTGGCGCGTCACACGGCCAAAGTCCGGTTTCTCAATACCGGCTTTTCCGCAGCCGTAAATGCTCTCTCCGTTTTTCTTCATCCACTTTCCAATCTCAGCCAGCCGTTCGATCGACTCCTCCGGGATATTTCCCCTGGCGTCCGGGCCGACATTCAAAAGCAGGTTTCCACTCTTCGATACGCACTCGACCAGCTTTTTGATCAGCATCGGTGCCGGTTTGAAGAAGTGGTCGTTGGCACAATAGCCCCAGTGATTGTTCATCGTAACGCAGGATTCCCAGGCGATATCGTTTCCATTTACATCCTGGATGCCGTTCGGCGGAATCATCTGCTCCGGGCTCACAAAGTCGCCGTGGTACGGGGTCGGATTTCCGGCCGCCAGAGAACCGTAGCCCTCTCCGCTCACCTCGAGACGGTTGTCGATGATGACATCCGGCTGGAGCTTCCGCACCATATTGATCAGCTCCGTCGCTTTCCATGCTTCGCCGCGCAGCGTATCGTAGGAAAAGTCAAACCACAGCACATCGAGCTTTCCGTAGTTTGTGCAGATCTCGCGTACCTGATTGTGCATGTAGGTCAGGTAGCGGTCGAAATCGCGGTCATCGTTTTTGTATGCCGGGTTGTTCCGCATCGGGTGGTTCCGGTCGCCGTAATGTGGGAAATCGTCGTGGAACCAGTCGAGCAGGGAGAAATACAAACCGACCTTCAGTCCTTCTGCGCGGACGGCATCAACGTACTCTGCAACGAGGTCGCGGCCGCATTTCGTGTTGGTGGATTTGAAATCGGTATACTGGCTGTCGAAGAGGCAGAATCCATCGTGATGCTTGGCAGTCAGAACCACGTATTTCATACCGGCCTCTTTCGCCGCCTTGGCCCATTTCCGCGGCTCGAAATCAACAGGATTGAACTCCTCAAAATATTTCATGTAATCTTCTTTTGGAATCTGCTCGGTACTCCGCACCCATTCTCCGCGTGCCGGGATGGCATAAAGTCCCCAGTGGATAAACATGCCGAAACGTGCGTCGCGGTACCACTCCATCCGCCTGTCATAGGCTTCTCTGTCAAATTTGTACATCGTTTTGCTTCCTCCTGTTTTAGTTTTATATTGGTAATGATTCAGAGTACCATTTCGCATGGCTCTGAATCGTTACGTCAAGCGGATATTCGCAATCCGCTTCGCTGCTTGATTCGGTTAAATCTTGATTTTCACCCATTTTCCCTGTTTGAATCGGATCGTTGCAAAGATAAACCGTGACATCTGATCCGCAGCACGCCGAACCAGATTCCGACGATGCCAAGCCCCAGCGTGTAACCGCCGAGATACGAAACGATCGTACGAATAAATGTAACGCTGATCATGGATGCAACTGCCGTATAAAGCGTATCTCCCGCACCGCGCAGGCATCCCATGTAAATAACCTGACAGATCTGGAAAATGACGACGAAAATAATGACATGGATGATGCTGACACCGATTTCAATGATATGCTGTTCTTCGAAAAACAGACTGTACAGCCATCTTCCGCCGAAGAGATAAATCGCAACGAGGCATACTGCGATGCCCGCGCCGATCAGACGGCACGTTCTGCCGTACTCTTTCGCAAGATCCGGCTTTTTTGCGCCAAGGCTCCGGCCGATCAGTGCAACCGCTGCGGACTGGAGGCCATCGCCGAACGCAAACGAAAGCGACATAATATTCATGCCGACCTGGTGTGCCGCCATCGCATCGGTTCCCTGCTTGGCCGCCATGATCGCCGTCATCATAAAGCCGATCCGCATGAAAACCTGCTCGAAAAACACACTGTACCCGACCCTGACCAGGCTGATGAACGCTGCAAGCGTCGGTTTAATTTTGTTCTTCAGAATATAGCCAAGGTTCAGGAATCCGTCTTGCTTTGTGATGGAAAGGATGCTCATCACACATCCGACAACCGTTCCTGTGACGGTTGCCAGTGCCGCACCCTGAATGCCGAGTGCCGGGAACCCGAAATGGCCGTTGATCAGAAGATAATTCAGAATAATATTAATCGTATTTGATGTTACATTTGTGCGCATCGTGATTTTTGTATTGCCCGCACCACGCTGTGCCGAGTTGATCCCCATCTGGATACAGTTAAAAATCATACCGCCCATGATGATACGGAAATATGTTACTGCGCCATTATGAGTCTCCGCCGTTGAACCGCACAGATGGATAATCGGACTTGCAAACGCCACAAATCCAACACTGAATGCAGCTGCCGCAAGGATAATAAATACAAGCGCAGTTACCAGAGTCTCATTCGCCGCACCCTGCCTCTGCTCTCCGCGCCGCCGCGCAACGAGAGCCGAAATCGACACATTCAGCGCAAAGAAAAACGCCAGGCCAAGCAGCTTCGGCTGTGTCGTCAGACCGACCGCGGCAACTGCGTAGGAGCCAAGCGAGCTTACCATCAGCGAATCTACAAGACCCGCAAATGCAATGAAAAACGACTCCACGATCGCCGGCCACGCCATGTTGACGGCGGTCTGGAATGTGTCCTTGTGGTATTTCCCCTGTAACTTGTTTCCTAAGTACCCCATTTCTTTTCCTCTCTTTCGTCCCAATACCAATTTCTATTTTACTTTGTTTTAACAGAAGGGTCAATACGGTACCGGCAGAAAAAAGCCAGCCGCAAAAGCAAAATTCTTTTCGCTTTTTGTGGCTGGCTTTTCTTTTATCTTTCCGTAGCGATTCAGACCCCCATCTTGATTCCGCTTACGCTACATCCCAGTATTGCTTCTTATTTTTTCAGCACAAATTCTGCCTTATTCTCTGTCGTGCTGTCGCTTCCGATGAAGACTTCGAAAACACCGTTTTCACTTTCTACACGCTCATTTTCTGTCAGGAAGCGAAGCTCTTCTTCTGTGATTTTGAAGATGACTTCGGTTTCTTCTCCCGGCTGAAGGGTTACCTTGCAGAAATCTTTCAGCTCTTTCACCGGGCGTACCACGGATGCGGCTACGTCGTGGATGTAAAGCTGTACGGTCTCGGTTCCCTTTGTATCGCCGGTGTTTTTCACGGTTACGGAGGCTTTAATCTCATCTTCCATGCCAAGCTCTGCCTTGTCCAGTTTCACATCTGAAATTGCAAAGCTGGTGTAGCCAAGGCCATATCCGAACGGGAACAGTGGTGCGTTCGGGATGTCGAGGTATTTGGAACGGAAACGGTCTTTGTCCTTGCCCGGCACGTGCGGTCTTCCGGTGGAATACTCGTTGTAGTGAACCGGCACCTGGCCTACAGAGTACGGGAAACTCATGGTCAGCTTGCCGCTTGGAGCGTATGCACCAAAAACAACGTCTGCGATTGCATTGGCACCCTCGGTACCCGGCATCCACACTTCAAGAACAGCTTTTGCTTTCGATACGACATCGCGCAGGTCGAGCGGACGACCATTGAAGAGGACAACGACAACGTTTTCATTGACTTTTGAAACGCGCTCAAGCAGTCTCTGCTGGATTTCCGGAATGCGGATGTTCGCGTTACTGGTTGCCTCGCCGGACTGCAGACGGTCCTCACCGATCGCAAGAACGACAACCTCGGCCTCCTTTGCTGCGTTTACAGCCTCAAGAAGCATTGCCTCCTCTTCCTCCGGTGTATGGGACTGCTCCATCGCCTCGCCGAAGCCCTCCAGGCGGATGTCGGAGCCAAGCATCGGAGAGCCTGCATGGAAGCTCATGTTTGTCGTATCTGCCTGCGCTTTTACGGCCTCTTCCAGATTTGTCACATCCTTTGCATCTCCGATGAAGGACCAGGAGCCCATCAGGTTTCTGCTGTGGACATACGGTCCGACCCAGGCAATTTTTTTCTCCTTGCCAAGCGGCAGGATTTTCTCTTCGTTTTTCAGCAGGACAAACGATTTTCTTGCGGCTTCTCTTGCCAGGGCGCGGTGCTCTTTGCAGAGAATGACTTCTTTTTCTTTCGTCTCGTCTGCGTCTTTATACGGATTTTCAAACAGTCCCAGTTTGTTTTTCAGTTCCAGAATACGCATGCAGGACTCGTCGATCAGATCCTCGGAAAGCTTACCCTCTCTTACAAGACGGCACAGGTTTTCGCAGTAAATGCCGGTCATCATATCAATATCGACGCCTGCCTCGGCGGAGCGGACAGCTGCCTCCTCACGGTCTGCGCAGTAGCCGTGGTAAATAATCTCCTCGATTGCCGCCCAGTCGGAAATCAGAACTCCGTCAAATCCCATCTCGTCACGCAGGATGCCGCGCATCAGTTTCTTGTTTCCGGTTGCCGGAACACCGTTTACCGTGTTGAAGGAAGTCATTACCATCGCTGCGCCTGCATCGATACCGGCTTTGTAGGATGGCAGATAGAAGTCACGGAAGGTATGCTCGGAAAGCTCTACCGTATTGTAGTCTCTTCCTGCTGTCGGAGCACCATAGCCTGCGAAATGCTTCACACAGGAAGCAATCTTGTACGGCTCCTTCAGATCGTCTCCCTGGAATCCGCGCACCATTCCGGCACAGAACAGACCGTTCAGATACGGATCCTCACCGGTAGACTCCATGACACGGCCCCATCTTGCATCGCGGACCAGGTCGGTCATCGGTGCGAAGGTTACGTGAAGGCCGGAAACGGCTGCCTCTTTTGCAGCAACTGCCGCACACTTTTCGGACAGCTCCGGTTCAAACGTTGCGCCCTGTCCCAGTGGAATCGGGAAAATGGTCTTGAAGCCGTTGATGACATCCAGCATGAACAGCATCGGGATGTGATGCGGGTGCTGCTCCACAAAATCCTTCTGGATTTTCTTTAACGTTTCTGCACCCATGCTGCCCAGGATGGAACCGGAAAGCGCTACATTTTCCGGCGTAAAGCCTTTATCCGCCATCGGTCCCATGGCTGTGATGTCCATATCTTTATTGAAGAAGGCACCCACCACCTGGCTCATCTGGTTCACTTTTTCTTCCAGCGTCATGTCGGCCAGAAGCTCTTTTAATTTCTGCTCGGTCATTTTTTTCTCCTCCATACCTCGTTTTTGCTGTATCTGCTTCTTCAGAAACCCCTAAAATGTCAGAAAAATATCGTTTTTCCGTTTTTTCTGAATCTTATACTGAAATTTTACCACATCTGATCTGAAAAAAATATCCCCTGATCCGACCTTTTTCTTT
>ENA-OQKS01000295-OQKS01000295.1-human-gut-metagenome-genome-assembly--contig:-NODE-295-length-15352-cov-2.625813_pt1 | contig 15352 bp, 22 predicted proteins | sample MGYA00242804_ERZ504808 | MGnify/ENA primary metagenome ERZ504808 (study PRJEB26092, sample SAMD00036375) | human gut metagenome | host: Homo sapiens | study: EMG produced TPA metagenomics assembly of...
CCTTTGTAGCATCGGCTAACTAGAAAGATTATTTATCTCAAGCATTTAGCCCTTTCGCCTGAGCCCCATACATATCGTCCCGCGCGCAGTTTCGCAGCGAAGCGAGAATGTTTGAGCACGGGATGATATGTATGGGGCTCAGGCGAAAGCGGGATCCATGCGCCCCTGCGAAGCGAGAATGTTTGAGCATGGGATGATATATAGGCGGGTCGGGCCGGTCAGCGGAAAGTACGTAAACGACTAGGATACGCCGCTAGAACCGAAACCGCCGGCTCCTCGATCGGTTTCGTCTAGTTCGTCTACTTCTACGAGATTGACTGTGGGGACTTCTTGAATGACGAGTTGGGCAATGCGGTCGCCTTTGTTGATCTGGATATTGTTGGTGGGATCCAGGTTGATGAGGATGACCTTAAGTTCGCCTCGATAGTGGGCGTCGATGAGACCGGGCGTGTTGACTATAGACAGGCCTTGCTTAATGGCTAGGCCGCTACGGGGCTGGACAAAGCCGGCGTAGCCATCGGGTAGTGCAATGGCTAAGCCAGTGGAGACCAATCGGCGCTCAAAGGGCTTGAGGGTACAGTCTTCGTTGGCACGGAGGTCAAGGCCGGCATCTGTGGGATGAGCGTATTTGGGAAGCTCGACCGTGGGATCGAGACGCTTAATGTTAACGGTAATGTTGGACATGAAATCACCTTAGCTTGTCAAGCTCTTGCAAAAACTCGTCGACGTCTTTGAAATCGCGATAGACCGAGGCAAATCGAATGTAGGCAACCTTGTCGATCTTGGCCAAGCGCTTAAGCACCATATCGCCCAGTTCGTGGGACGTTACAGCCGTCAGCGTACGGGAACGCAGCTCCACCTCGATATCATCGATGATCTCGTTGAGCTTTTTCGTATCGATATCGCGCTTAATCGTGGCGCGCATCAGGCCGACCAGCAGCTTGTTGCGATCGAACCGCTGCTTAGACCCGTCGGATTTGATAACCTCGATGGGATCTTCGCAGCGCTCGAACGTCGTAAAACGATAATTGCACGAACAGCATTCGCGACGACGCTTGATAGTGTTGTTCGACTCCTGCATACGGGAATCGACAACGCGGGTATGTGCCTTGCCGCATTTGGGACAGCGCATGGTACCTCCTCTTAAACGATAACAAGGGTACCATGCAACCGAGCGGAAATCTTACGAACGAGCCGGAACTTTCAGAACTGCACCAGCATCAAGAGAGCCGCGATCGAGGTGATTGACGCTACGAATCATATCGGAAGTCTCCTGTGTGGAAAGGCCATCGATGGGATGCTCCTGGGATAGCGACCACAGGGAATCGCCGGACTGCACACGAACCGTCTCGTAGGTAACGTTGGCTACGGAATCGGCATATGCTGCGTGACGAGCAGAAAAAACTGACGTGGCGAGCACGAAGAATAGGGTGAACGCTACAGCAACAGCAACAATCGTCGAGGCCTTCAGGGCAACAGGAGCCGAAGCAACGGACGCACGCTGGGTGCGAACGGGCTTAGTGGCCACGGCCTGAAAATGAGAGCGTCCGCCCTTCACGACCGTAAAGGCAGGCGTGGCGGGCGCCTCGAGCTTAAGAGCGAGGTTTCCCTGGACCATATCCGCTGCGTTCATTCTGTTCTCCTCTCGTTTGTTTTGACGAGAACTGTTTTATCAAGCCGTGGGGACAAAAAAGTCTAGCGCGGGAACGAGTGTTCGGTTATTATTATCTTCGAACAGTTGTTCCTGTCAAGCAAAAATAGAACATTTGTTTGGTATGGGTAGAGAGGAACCCCTGATGGCTCGCAAAATTACCAAGCGTCAGCAGCAAATTTACGACTTCATCAAGGAATATCAGCAGGAGAAGGGCTATCCGCCCAGTGTGCGCGAGATGGCTTCGGCTGTGGGCCTTTTCCTCCCCTAGCACCGTACATGCGCACCTCTCCGCGCTGGAAGCACGCGGCCTGCTCAAGCGTGACGCCACCAAACCTCGCGCTCTCGAGCTCTTTGACGAGGACGGATCTTCCGTCTCCATCTCGAAGTCCGATGAGCCCACGGTGCCCCGCGGCACTGTATCGCTGCCTCTCGTAGGCCGTGTCGCTGCAGGGATTCCCATCCTTGCCGAGCAGAATATCGAGGACACCTTTACCATCCCAACCGAGATCGCAACAGAACAGGGGTCCTTTATCCTCGAGGTCCACGGCAATTCGATGATTAACGTCGGCATCTATAACGGCGACTACATCATCGTTCGCGAGCAGAAGAGCGCCATGAATGGCGAGATTGTCGTGGCCATGATCGATGGCTCCGCAACAGTCAAAACATTCTATAAGGAGCAGGGACGCGTTCGCCTGCAGCCCGAAAACGACACTATGGAGCCTATCTACGCGACAAATCCCACGATTCTAGGCAAGGTCGTCGGTTTGATGCGCCGGTTTTCGTAATGCAAAAACGCATCACGGTCTTTGATACCATTCGCGGGTTTACCATGCTGTCGATGGCGGGATTTCATACCTGCTACGACCTTGCCTACCTATATGGTTTTAAGATGCCCTGGTTTACCCAGACCATCTTCCAGGACGTCTGGCGTGCCAGCATCAGTTGGGTGTTTTTGTTTATTGCCGGCTGGATGTGCACCCTCTCGCGCAACAACATTAAGCGTGCCACCAAATATGCCGCTGCCGCTTTGGTCGTATGGATTGCAACGACGCTCGTCTCGGTCGATGACTCGGTAAACTTCGGCATCATTTTCTGCATGGCGGCGTGCACCGCCATTGTCGCACTCGCGCGTCCGGTTCTCGATAGGGTGTCGGCAGCATGGGGGTATAACCATTTGCCTCATACTCTTTGCCTGTACCTGGAGCATTCCTAAAGCGGTCTACCCTATCCCCTATCTAGCTTGGCTGGGGTTCCCAGGTCCAGACTTTGTCTCTGGCGATTACTATCCACTCGTACCATTCTTTTTTATGTACCTCGCAGGCTACTTTGCCGCCCGCACGGCACAAAAAACAAACTGTGAGGCACCGGCATGGGCCTATGAGAATCCCATCCCGGCGCTCGCAAGCCTCGGACGCCATGCACTGCCGTTCTACCTGCTTCATCAACCGATTATCTTGGGTGTACTGGAGCTGATTTACTCTGTTCGGTAACGCTCGAGACGCGGTGCGATACGGGCCGGCAGCTTTGCCACAATACGAACGCCGTCCTCAAGATATTCCTCGTGCAGAAGGGTTCCCTGTTCGTGCACGAGCGTGATTAACGCGCCCTCTCGATATGGAATATCGGCCGAGAGTAACACGTCCGTAGCAGCCGCTTCACGAGCGATACGATCGACTAAGTCATCAAGACCCTCACCCGCCTGAGCCGAGAACAGCACCGCCTCGGGATAGCGCCGGCGGAAGCTCAAGCGATCTACGCTATCGAGCAGATCAATTTTATTGAACACGGTAAGCGTCAGGCGCTCACCGGCACCAATCTCGTCAAGGACACGATCAACCGCTTCGAGCTGACGCTCGTAATCCTCATCGGAAGCATCTACAACTTTAAGAATCAAATCGGCGCCGAGCACCTCGGAAAGCGTAGATTTAAACGCGTCGACCAGGCCATGGGGCAGCTTTTGAATAAAGCCGACGGTATCGGTGATCGTCATGCCACGACCACCGGGCAAACGGTACGAGCGCGTTGTTGGATCGAGCGTGGCAAACAGCTTATCCTGCGAAAGTACCGTGGATCCCGTCAAACGATTTAGCAGCGTCGACTTACCGGCATTGGTGTAACCAGCCAGCGCCACGCGAAACGCCGGCGATTCAATACGGCTTTTCGATTGCACATCGCGACGTTGCTCAACCTGCTTTAGTTCGCGTCGAAGCGCAGCGATCTTATTGCGAATCAGGCGACGGTCGACCTCGAGCTGGCTTTCGCCCTGACCAAAACGCGAGCCAATACCGCCACGCGTCTGTTCCTTAGCAAGATGGCTCCACATACCTCGCAGACGAGGCAGCAGGTACTGCAGCTGTGCCAGCTGCACCTGTAAGCGGCCCTCACGCGTCTGGGCATGCAGGCCAAAGATATCCAAAATCAATGCGGTACGGTCAATAATCTTGACCGGTTCGCCCACGGCTTTCTCAAGATAAGACTGCTGCGAAGGAGTCAGGTCGTCGTCGAAGATAACAACATCCGCATCCATGCGATGCACCAAACCGCACAGCTCCTCGACCTTGCCAGAGCCGATAAACGATTTGGGATAGGGTTTGACCAGGCGCTGAGACAAGCGAGCCACGCATTGGGCCCCAGCAGTGTGGGCTAGACGCTCGAGCTCGTCGAGCGAACGGTCGAGCGGCCAGGCGTTATCGCGCCACTCGACACCAACCAAGATGGCGCGCTCAGGTTCAGGCGCCGTGGGGACCAAAGGGAAACGAGCCATTAGGCAGCCTCGATGCGACGGTAAATATCATTAACGACCTCATTGATCGTAAACTCATCCATATCGAACCACACGATGCGATCGTCACGCTTAAACCAGGAAAGCTGGCGCTTGGCATAGCGACGTGAACGCATCTTGATAAGCTCACGGGCCTCATCCATGGTAATAGCGCCACGCAAGGCATCAATAATCTCTTTGTAACCAATTGCCTGCATCGACGTGAGCGCATCGCCCAGGCCCTGGTCCATAAGGCCACGGACCTCATCAACCAGTCCCTGCTCAAACATAAGGTCGACACGCAGGTTAATGCGCTCATAGAGCACTTCACGGCTACGCGTCAGACCAAACCACAAGGCATGATAACGCTCACGCGGAACGCTGAATTTCGACTTCTGCTCGGCATACGACACACCGTCATCGTGCATCTCGAGCGCACGAATCACACGACGCACGTTATGGGGATGAATCACGGCAGCCGATTCGGGGTCGCGCTCGGCAAGCAGGGCATGCAATGCTTCTCTCCAATGCGCTCGGCAAGCTCCTGATAGCCCGCGCGGCGTTCGTCCTCGAGTTCTCCCGAAGGAAAATCCATTTCATCGAGTGCGGCCTTGAGATACAGGCCCGTACCGCCGCAAAAGACCGGAAGACGTTGCTCACCAAGCAAACGCTCGACATATGCTCGGGCGTCCGACTGGTAGAGCGCGGCAGAATACGCGACGCCCGGATTCACGATATCGACAAGGCGCAACGGTGCCGAGCACTCCTCGGGCATCATCTTGGCCGTACCGATGTCCATACCACGATAGATTTGCATCGCGTCACAAGACAACACTTCAGACGACAGGCGAGCAGCCAGACGGTCGGCAACATCGCTCTTGCCGACCGCCGTCGGACCGACGATCGCTACGGCAGAAAGGCTTGCACCAGGAGAGATCATTAGCGGGGCTCGCCCACGACGGAGCCAGACAGATACCACGTCTTGGCGACATCAATATCAACATCGACGATTTTGCCGATGAGTTGATCGATGCTATAGCCAGCAGGAATCGGCGCATGCACCGTCTGGTTCTTGGGGCTCTTGCCCAGAAGGACAGCGTCGTTCTTCTTGCTCGTGCCCTCAATAAGTGCAGGCACCACAGTGTGAAGCTCGCCCTGGTTATACTCGTGCGCCGTCGTCTCGATAACCTTGACCAGACGGTTAAAGCGCTCAAGGATAACCTCATGCGGGGTGGGATCATAAATCTCGGCGGCCGGGGTACCGGCGCGCTTGGAGTAAATAAACGTGTAGGCTTGGGCATAGCGCACCGTCTCGGCAAGCGAGAGCGTCTGTTCAAAGTCTTCCTCGGTCTCACCCGGGAAGCCCACGATGATGTCGGTCGAAAGCGCAATATCGGGCATACAGTTACGAATACGATCGACCAGGCCCAGATAATCCTCGCGCGTGTACCGACGATTCATCTCTTTAAGGATGCGCGTGGAACCCGACTGAACGGCCAGGTGAAGCTGCGGCATGACGGCAGGCGTCGTCGGCCATAGCATCAATGGTCTCGGGCAGCAGATCCTTAGGATGAGAAGAGGTAAAGAAGATACGCCTGACCGCCCGTATCGCCCACGGCGCGCAGCAGATCGGCGAAACGCGGCTTGCCAAAGAGGTCACGACCGTAGGAGTTAACGTTTTGGCCCCAGAAGCGTAATCTCGCGCACGCCCTGGCGCACGAGACCGGTCACCTCATCGACAATCTCCTCGAAGGGACGGCTCTTCTCGCGACCACGAACGTACGGCACGATGCAGTACGTGCAGAAGTTGTTACAGCCCGTCATGATGGGCACCCATGCGTGATACTGCGTCTCGCGATGCCACGGCATACTCATGGCGTCGGTATCCTCATGCTCATTCGTGCGGATATGGCGCTTGCCATCCAAAAACGCCTCGGCGATAAGCTCGGCCACGTGGGCAATGGAATGGGTACCAAAAATGACGTTGACGTTATCGACGTTGGTGAGCAAGCCCTCGCCATCGCGCTGGGCGATGCAGCCGCCCACGGCGACCACGCGCTTACCCGAAGGCGAAAGAGGAAGGCTCTTGCAGGAATTGCACTGACCATACAGGCGCGTATCGGCAGCCTCGCGCACACAGCACGTCATGAACACGACAATATCGGCATGCTCCGGATCGAGCGCCATAAGACAGCCATACGAATCGAGCAAGCCACTCACGCGCTCGGAGTCGTGCTGGTTCATCTGGCAGCCGAATGTGCGGATAAAGTAGGTTTTACCGGCAAGAATATCGCGTACGGAACGCTGGTCCATGAGCTTACATACCTAACGATGGTATCGACGGGGCGCATAGGTGCTACAAGCGTGCAGATGGCTCGCTTACGCAACAGGCTTAACGTCGTCCATGACGACGCTATCCATAGCAGCCCGATTAATCTGGTGAACGTAGATAGAGAGACGAATTGCCGTGCGCGACTCCCCGTTAATGAGGATGTCGGAGAACACCGGCGCGCAGGAGACATCAAAGCCGGTCGGAATCAGAAAGCCGCGCGCAATGGCAACGGCCTTGATGGCCTGGTTGACGGCACCGGCACCGACGCATTGAATGTTGACGGGGACGCCATCTTTGACCATGCCGGCAATGGCGCCGGCAACGGACGCGGGCGATGATTTGCTTGATACCTTCAGGCAATCCATGAAGAAACTCCTGCGTTTAAAAGTACGTTTTAACTGCAATAACTGTATCGTACCGAGCGGACTCGGTAAAGATTTTATTCTTCTTTGGCAAGATCGAACGTCACCGTGATGCGATCACGCGAAACGCGAATCTTAGGGTCACCGCACAGATTGAGGTAATACCGGGCAGCGAGGTCGTTAAAGTCACGCTCGACCGCACGCGAAAACTTCGCCATATCATCCTTGGCGATGCGAAGACCTCGACGGTCCTTGGCAAGATCGACGGGAGCCGGCGCATGCGAGGTGGAATCACGCTCGCGCAGCAGGCGCGCGGTCACGCCGCGAACGGGCTTAATCTGTCCCGACAGAATTCGGTGGGCAGTGCGCTCGGACATCTCAAGGCCCAGACCGGAGCAGATCCGGATAAAGTCCTCGGCATCCGAGGCAAGGCCCAAGCGATCGATAACTGGAAGCTCGCACTCGTCATCGATAAAGAGCAGGCGCGACGTATCGAGACGGCTCGAAGCCTGAGCGTACAGGGTTGCAGCGATCTCGGACGGAGAGCCCAGATACACATCGCAGCCACGCAGCTCCTCAAGGGCAAACTCGCACGCTGCGCGAATGATGTTATGGGGTCCACGAGCGCATACATAGCGACCGTCTTCGTCTTTAACCGCCTGAGGCCAGCTCGACTGGTCAGCGCGCTCACCCAAGCGATCGGTGGCAACGCACACCTTAAACGCGGAACCTAAATCGACGCCCGAGGTAACAACGCGTGCCTCATCAGTGTTCTGCTTGATAGAGAACAGCGCCATACCACGACCGTGGACACCCCAACGGTCCATTTTCATGCTCTCGAGCTTGGAGGTGACACGGGCATCGAAGATACGCTCCTGCATATCCTGCGGTACACCCGAACCGTTATCCAGGAAAAGGAGGGTGCGAACACCCTCCTCCTTGGTCGTGGCAAGATAGACCTTATCGGCTCCGGCATCGCGAGCATTACGCAGCATCTCGATGACAATGTCCTCTACATGCTGAATGTCATGCTTGGCCTGACGGCGCTCGGCCTCCGAAACGCGGAGGCGGACATACCCCTCGCCAAGGTTTTCCTCGACGCGAAGGTTGCCCTCCCCCGACATCGACGCGATAAATGAGATGAGCTCGTTCGCGTCGTTCATGTTATTTAGCGATATCGACGGCACGGCTCTCGCGAATCACGACAACACGCACCTGACCGGGATACTCCATCTCTTCCTCGATCTGATGGGCGATATCGTGCGCAAGCACCGTGGACTGGGCATCGGAGATCTTGTCCGGCTGAACCATGACATGAACCTCGCGACCGGCCTGCATGGCATAGGTACGCTCGACGCCGTCGTGAGAGTTGGCGATCTCCTCGAGCTTCTCAAGGCGCTTGATGTAGTTCTCAGCCGACTCGCGGCGGGCACCGGGACGAGAAGCGGAGACGGCATCGGCAGCCTGGACCAGAACGTCGAGCACCGTGTTGGGATCGACATCGGCATGATGGGCTTCGATCGCGTGGACGATAACGGGCTTCTCGCCATAACGGCGGGCAAGCTCGGCGCCAATGACAGCATGCGGTCCCTCAACGTCGTGGTCGATGGCCTTGCCCAGGTCGTGCAGAAGACCGGCGCGCTTAGCGGTCACAACATCCAGACCAAGCTCGGAGGCCATAACGCCGCACAGGTCGGAGACCTCAAGCGAGTGCTGCAGCACGTTCTGACCAAACGAGGTGCGGTAGCGAAGAGCACCCAGGGTCTTGACGATCTCGGGGTGCAGATCGTGGATACCGGTGTCGAAGGCGGCCTGCTCGCCAGCCTCGCGCACACGCTGCTGAACCAAGTCGGCGGCCTTGTGATACATCTCCTCGATGCGGGCGGGGTGAATGCGGCCGTCTGCAATGAGGTTCTCGAGCGCCACGCGGGCAGTCTCACGACGGACCGGATCGAAGCTCGAAAGCACGACGGTCTCGGGGGTGTCGTCAATCACGAGGTTGACACCGGACACCTGCTCAAAGGTGCGGATGTTGCGACCCTCGCGACCGATGATGCGACCCTTGAGGTCATCGGAGGGAATATGCACGGAAGTGACGGTGACCTCAGCGGTATGGTCGGCGGCGCAACGCTGAATCGCCAGGGAGAGAATCTCCTGAGCGGTCTTGTGGCACTCGGCGCGGACCTGCTGCTCGGACTCGCGGATGATGGTGGCCGCCTCGTGGGTAACCTCGCCGCGGACCTTGTCGAGCAGCTCCTTGTGAGCGTCCTCGCGCGTAAGGTCGGCAATACGCTCAAGCTCGGAGGTCTGCTTGGCGCAGAGCTCCTCAAGCTCGCGAGAGCGCTTCTCGACCTGACCGGCCTGGCTGGACAGCTGATGCTCGCGCTTGTCGAGAGCGTCGTTGCGGCGATCGAGGGATTCCTCGCGCTGCATCACGCGGTTCTCGAGCGTACGAATCTCGTTCTTACGCTGCTTGTCCTCGGCCTCGGCGGCCTGCTTGTTCTTGATGATCTCCTCTTTAGCCTCGAGCAGAGCCTCTTTTTTGAGGGTCTCGGCCTGACGCTTAGCATCACCGATCAGGGACTCAGCCTGTGCGTGTGCCGACTGGATCTTTTCGTCGGCCTCGTGAAGACTACCCTGCTTGGCGGTGCGCATGTAGGCAATGGCGGCGATGGCACCCAAAATGATGCCAACGAGCACTGCGATGATAGGCATGCTCACTCCTTTTTATGGATTCGTTACACAACAAAGCGAACCGTCCTTACGAACGGCTCGCGACATTTGAGTAATATGGGCGCAGCTTATGCGGGTCGGATACAGATAAACATATAAACAAACTCATCACAGATGAGCACATATCACAAAGCAAATGACGGTATTTATCCTACGTTGAACCACAACAACTGTCAAATAAACGCACCCGGCACGGCGCCAATCGAGCGGTGAACGGCAGGGGCGTAACGAGTGCTATGCTTACACGGCACACTCCTCGCTTAAGGCATCGAGACGTGCCTTAACGGCATCGGCGGCGATGTGATACGAGAAACCTTTACCCATCAAAAACCTGACGAGCTTTTCGAATGCACGGACCTCGGGGACGCGACGTTTAGCGAGCAAGGCCGAAGCGCGGGCCAAGTCGTCATCCACGGCAAAATATGCCTCGGGATACCCGGGGATATCGTCAAGCACGACATGACGACGCTTGAGCTCAACCTCGATCTTGCGCTGTCCCCAGCCGCGACGTTTGCGCTCTTCGATAAAGTACGAGCAAAAACGGTTCTCGTCCAAAAACCGATACTCGGTCGCTCGAGCAACCGCAAAATCGATCGCGGGCTGTCGAAAGCCATAGCGAGCCAACTTATCGCGCACCTCGCCCGTGGCATGATCGCGGCGCGAAAGCATCTCGGTCACCATGGTGAGTGCACATTTGCGTTCGATAAGCTGCACCGCCTCGCGAAAGTCATCCCAATCACAGGGAAGATCGGGCGGTTCTTAACGTACAGGCGCGCCACGCGCACGGGAATCCAAATGGAACGTTCGAAACCGCCCTCAAAATCGCAATCGATATGCGCGCAGGGTCTTTTTAGACGCGATAACCGCTCGAGAACGAGGAGGCCGCTTTCTATCGGGAAGACGACCGTGGCCTCGGTCACCGTATACGACATGTCGGCATCCGCTACTCGTCGTCATCGTCGAGCATTGCGGAGCCATCGATGGCGTACAGCTCATCAAACTCCTCGGGGGCGGGCTGGTCGGTCAACTCAACCTCCGAGGGGGCATCATCGTCATACTCAAGACCGCAGGCAAGGCGAACCTTGTGCTCGATCTCGTCAGCGCAATCGGGATGCTCGCGCAGGAACGTCTTGGCGGCCTCGCGACCGTTGCCGAGCTTATCCTCGCCATAGGCAAACCAGGATCCCATCTTTTTGCAGATGCCGCACTCGACGGCCATATCCAGAATCGAGCCCTCTTTGGAAATGCCGGTGCCGTACATGATGTCAAACTCAGCCGAGCGGAACGGAGCGGCCACCTTGTTCTTAACGACCTTGGCACGCACGCGATTGCCGATAACCTCATCCTTGAGCTTGATGGTATCGATTTTGCGAATATCGATTCGCACGGAAGAGAAGAACTTGAGCGCGCGTCCGCCCGTAGTGGTCTCGGGGTTGCCGAACATGACGCCGATTTTCTCACGCAGCTGGTTAATGAAGATGCAGGTCGTGTTGGACTTGGAAAGCGAGCCGGCAAGCTTGCGGAGTGCCTGGCTCATCAAGCGAGCCTGCAGGCCCACCGTCGTATCACCGATTTCGCCCTCGATCTCGGCACGCGGAGTCAAGGCGGCAACAGAGTCGACGACGATGGCGTCGATGGCACCGGAGCGCACAAGCATATCGACGATCTCGAGCGCCTGCTCGCCCGTATCGGGCTGGGAAATTAGGACCTCATCGATATCGACGCCGATGCGCGCGGCATAGGTGGGATCAAGCGCGTGCTCGGCATCGATAAATGCAACAACGCCGCCCATGGCCTGCGCCTCTGCAAGGATCTCGAGCGAAAGCGTCGTCTTACCGGAGGACTCGGGGCCATAAATCTCGACGATACGGCCGCGCGGAACGCCGCCGATACCCAAGGCGGCATCGAGCGCCAAAGAGCCCGTCGGAATAGCCTCGACCTCGAGCTCCGGACCGCCGTCGCCATACCTCATAATAGAGCCCTGGCCGAACTTCTTCTCGATCTCGGCCTTGGTGGTGGCGATCATCTCGTCGCGCTCTTTACCCGTCGTGCGTGCATGAACGGTACGTACGGGACCTGAATTCTTGGCCATGAATAGCCCTCCTCTTAACAACCTGAAACGATAATAAACGAACGGCTGTTCGTGGTCAACCGTTCAGATTCATCATATGCACCCGACCATTCCAAAACCCGACCAAACGCCGACCAATCACCGACCAAACGCTTGACCCCACCAATCACAAATACGGGTAATCGAACAAGTTTAGGTCATGTACCAGTGCAAACACCAATACCGTTAAAGGTCCCTATCTCCACAATTAAGGGGCCCTAAAGCCCCTTAAACCACGTCTATTCCATAGAATTGAGCACGCGGACAATGCGCTCCAAAGCCTCCGCGACCGCACAGGCACGAACGCACGACCGATCGCCTTCATAGTGACAGCGCGCAGACTCGACAACCGGCGCTCCCCCATCGGCCGCGCGATACGCCCAGCCAATATAGAACGTACCGGCGGGGTCTTGCTCAGTGCCACCACCGGGCCCAGCGTAGCCCGTTGCGCTTACGGCTACATCGCTCTGATAGAGGTCCAGCGAGCCCACGGCCATCTCGCGCGCCGTCTGGTGCGACACGGCGCTAAACCGATCGAGCGTCTCCTGCTCAACACCCAGAACACGATGCTTGATCTCATCGCAATAGGTCACCGCACCGCCGCGCAGCACCGCCGAGGCGCCCGGGATATCGGCAATCGTCGAGGCGATCATACCCGCCGTCAGCGACTCAGCCGTAGAAACCGTCACGCCCCGAGCGCTCGCGCGCTCGACAATATCGCGCGCCAGCTCCTCGTTATGTGCGGAAATCTGCTCAAAAGAGTCCGTCATACCCACCAGGACCTAGACCGAAAAGACGATCTTGCGGCAGTTCCAGAAGTACTGGGCGCCCGAGATAACGGTCAGGACAACGGCAACAGCGTACAGGAAGCGTGAGACGCCATAGACACCGAGCAACAGCTCCGCAGGCCCCCAATTGGAGGCCGGTCATCGCAAAGACGCACAGGTAGCCGCAGATGGAGACCATCGTGGTCGCCGTCTTGTACTTGCCAAGCTTATCGGCGGCAACGACAACACCGGCCGCGCTCGCGACCATGCGCAGGGCGCTCACCAGCAGCTCGCGGAACAGGATGATGAACACCGACCACACAGTAACGGCACCAAAGTCCAAGAACAGCAGCAGGGCCGAGAACACGAGCAACTTATCGGCGATGGGATCCAGGAACTTACCGAAGTCGGTGATCTCGTTGCGCGAGCGCGCCAGATAGCCGTCGACCTTATCGGTGCACGACAGGATCACATACAAAATGAAGGCAGCGGCGGCGAGCGGGCCGTCGAAGGTGCTCCAGTCCGTACCGGCAACGCATGCGTGAGACAGGGCCGAAACGATCATGAAAACCGGGATAAAGACGATGCGAACGCACGTCACGATGTTGGCGGGCGTCCAAACACTCGTCAGTTCCTTATTGCTCTCGTTAGCCACGACGCTCTCCTACTCCACAACACGACCGATAAGCTCATAGCAGAAGCTATCGGTAAACTCGACCGTCAGAATATCGCCCACGGACGCCTCGCTAGCGTCCAGATGCACCGCGCCATCGGAATCGGGCGCCTGGAACCAGGCGTGACCGATCAGCTCGGCGCCGTCCTCGGTCTCCTCGATGCCATCGACGATCACCTGGGCGCGCTCGCCCACATGAGCCGCCGTGGCGGCAAAACCGAGCGACTCGGCCAGGTCCATGGCCTCCTGGGCGCGCTCGAGCTTGACCTCTTCGTCGACCTGACCCTCCATCTTGGCGGCCAGGCTACCCTCCTCACGCGAGTAGGCAAAGACACTCGTGTAGTCAAAGCCGACGGTGTCCATAAAGTCGATAAGATCGCGGAACTCGTCGTCGGTCTCGGTCGGGAAGCCGACCATGGCCGTGGAGCGAATCACAATACCGGGGATGCGCTCGCGAAGGTCGCGAAACAGATCCTCGAGCTCCTGGCGCGAGCCGGAGCGACGCATGGCCTTAAGAATGCGCGCGTCGCAGTGCTGCACGGGGATATCGATATAAGGCAGCACCTCGGGCGTATCGCGAATCGTCTCAATAAGCTCGTCGGTCATGCCCTCGGGCTGCAGATAGAGCACGCGGACCCAGACATTGTGCGGTCGCACGGCCTCGGCGACGGCGTGCAGCAGCTGCGCCAGATTGCGCGGCGAGCCCTCGGCGACGTCCTCGTCGGCAAAGTCGGTGCCCCAAATGCCCGTGTCCTGGCCGATCAGCACGATCTCACGCACACCGCCGGCAACCAGGTCGCGCACCTCGGAGATAATGCTCTCGGCATTGCGCGAATGATAGCGACCACGAATGTAGGGGATCATGCAGAAGCTGCAAAAACGATTGCAGCCATCGGAGATCTTGACGTAGGCAACGGCGCCCTCGACGGTACGCTTGACCTGCGGGATATAGGCCGCGATCTCGCGCTCGAAACCCAGCACGCCATCGATGACCGCCACGATGCCGTCCTCCTCGTCGGCCTTCACAAAGGCAGCGACCTCAGGCAGCTCGTCAGGCAGATCATCGCCATAGCGCGACGGCACACAGCCGCACATGACGATGGGGCAGGCGCGAACACCGTCCTGAACCTCATTGGCGAGCTCGAGCGTGGTCTCGATGCTCTCGGACGTTGCGGAGGCGAGGAACGAGCATGTATTGACGATGGCGATATCGGCATCCTGCGGGTCGAATGCCTCCTCGTAGCCCGCAGCGGTCAAAAGAGAACGCATGCGGTCGGTGTCAACCTCGTTCTTAGCGCACCCGAGGGTGATGTAGAGCACGGAGCCCAAAGGTGTATCCATGTTGGAGAGCGGTCCTTTCGAATGTTATTAGCGGTAGTTGGTGAACTGCAGCGGCTGGCCGTAGTCTTGGTCGCGCAGGAACTGGATCACGGTCTGCAGCGCATCCTTGGAAGCAGAGGAAACACGCAGTTTGTCGGCCTCAATCGTCACCTTGACCTTGAGCTTTTGATCCTTGATGTCCTTATTGATCTTCTTGGCAGTCGTCTGGTCGATACCCTCGACGATGTGACCGAGCACGCGCACGGTACCGCCCGATGCAGCCTGGGGGCGCATCCCAGGACACGGCCTTAAGATCGATGCCGCGCTTGATGAGCTTGGAGCTCAGGACGTCGATGATCTGCTTGGAGACAAAGTCGGCCGGGGCGTTGATCGAAAAGAGCTTGTCGCCCTTCGAAAGCTCGATGGTGGCGCCGGAGTCCTTCAGGTCATAGCGCTGGGAAATCTCGCGCGTGGTCTGCTGGAAGGCATTGTCGACCTCCTGCATATTGACCTCGGACACGACGTCGAAGCTGGAATCTTAGCCATGGTTAATCCTTTCGCTTACGAGCGGCTTAGTAGCTGTCGTACGAATAATCGGTGGAATCGGTCATCGTTTGACCGTCGGTGGCGGTATCGG
>ENA-OQKS01000297-OQKS01000297.1-human-gut-metagenome-genome-assembly--contig:-NODE-297-length-15207-cov-2.854377_pt1 | contig 15207 bp, 18 predicted proteins | sample MGYA00242804_ERZ504808 | MGnify/ENA primary metagenome ERZ504808 (study PRJEB26092, sample SAMD00036375) | human gut metagenome | host: Homo sapiens | study: EMG produced TPA metagenomics assembly of...
AATTGTGTTGCCGGTTTCTGCAAATGTCAAGAGTTTATCCCGGTAATACTCGTACTGCTTCTGCCGGGCTTCGATTTCAGCAGGCAAACCAATATTGAGGTCAGAGCAAATCTTCTCAAAGTTGTCCAGCACATTTACAATGCGGTTCTGGATTTCGAGAGATGGAACGGGTATTTGATAATCTAACACTTTTTGAAAGTCCAGCGAATCTACTGTTCCACCCTGCTTTTGGTTTTCTGCGAATATCTTCACCGTAAGCTTGTAACGCATGAGAAACATACCGAGAAGATATCTCTTCTTTTGTCACCAGAATTTTAATATCCTGATTTACCGTCGTTTCAAACGGAATATAAGTAACCGGGAATGTGTGCCGCAAAATCCCTGACCGTGTAACGATTGCCACACTCCCAGCCGGATATACCGTCATAGATGCTTCATCAACTGCTACATTCGTGATATGGTCAGTTGTGTCTGACAAAATCGGTTGTTTAACATCTTTTGATGACACCCATGGAATTGTACCATTATCCCAGTATTTCTTTTCTGCCATGGAAGGAGTTTTGCCGCCCGACCATTTTCCGAGATTTCTGATTTCAACCGCCGATGCCTTTATTTTCGTTTTATCCAGCAGTCTTTCTCGGTAGAAGCTATACTGCGTTTTTCTAGCTGTAAGCTCCGCTGTAAGCTCCGCTGTAAGCTTTGTGAAACTGTCCAGAATCCGAACAATTTCACGCTGAATTTCAAGAGGTGGAAGTGGAATTTCTACTTTTGCCATTTTGTCCTTGGAAACATTGTACCGCGTCACTCCACTAGCTGTTTTTCCAATTTGGAACCTTAGTTCGCTCGACCTAAAAAGGTGTTTTGAAAAGTCAGGTAACAGCACTTTGGGATTATCTAAACGGAAGAAAAAGCAAAAGCTATTCAGATATAATTTTCTATCCGGCTTTCTTGTAACAACCGATGAAAAGCCGCACTCGTCCGGCGTCTCCGATGAACCTGTAAAAACTATATCTCCATATTCCAATGTTCTTTGTTTTTCGCCGACCACTATTTTCACTTTATCATTTGGATAAATATCTATTGCGGGGTTCGAATAAACATTCTTATATGTTATAAATACTTCATTTCCGTTCTCAAAATCTTTCTTTGATTTTCCTGTTAGTCCTCCGTAAAATTTTCCTATCTCGCCTAATGTCTTATATTCTACCCCATCCGGGCAAAGCTCCCGAATCAGCTCATCCAGCTTACTCATCTGCGTCCTTCACTTTCTTTGCAATATATGTATTATACAACACCATCACCGCATAATAGTACATATCTTCCTGTGTTTCAATCAAATCTTCATCAAAAACAAAATCTTCTTCTGATTCAGCAAATACCCGGCAACAGTCAATAACAATTCGCATCGTCCAGAATGTCATTATTTCTTCCGGGCATCCAGCTAATTTGCATTGCGACCAAACCATATCAATTGGTGGCTGCAGTAGCCATTTGGATTTTCCCAAATCTGCGGAGTGAAGGTAATCATACATATATCCGTATAGCGTTCCGTTATAGCTCGTGTCTTTTAATAATTGGAGTGAATCACCTTGATAAAAGTGTGTTCGCCTTATGTCCTCAAATATGTACGGGGTTACGGTTTCAATTTTTTCATCCGAATAACACTCCATCGCTCGATGAAAGTATTTAGCCCCATCATATAAAGTATCTCGTCCAAAACCGCACGCCTTAATATCATCTTTTAGTCGTTTTAATGCAGCACTCACCTGTTTTTTAGAAACCTCTATTAGCTGAAAATTGGCTTGCTTCAGAATTTCCTTTTGGACTTCCTCACTACATCTTAAAAACTTAGTCGTTATCGCTCTATGATGCTTTCTTTTGAGATTCAGGCTTTTTGCAATCGCTGACAACGGCAAGTATTCTATTTCATCTTCATTATCAATCAGAAAAACTCTTGCCGCTTCAGCAACAGCTTTTTTCTGCGCCTCCACTTCCATTTGCTCACGTTCTTTTTCATGCGAGCGCTGTAGCCAATAGATTGCAACTGTCAATACAACTGTTGCAATCAATGAGAGCACATCCACTACGAAACTCCAAATCTCAAGGCTCATCTTTACTCTAGGTTTTCCTCCAAATACCTGTCAAAATCGCTCTGGTACAGCCGATCCTGCACCACACGGTACTTTTCAAACTCCGTTTCGGCGTGCATCTTTGCCAGCTGTGCCGAGATTTTGCCTGCATCCTTCAACACTTCCAGATCATCCGCCTGCAAATAGATGTCCAGCCGCTTGGCCCAGTCCTCCATGGTCATGGGGATATGACGGCGGGCACGGTTCTCGGCAAGGTCGAGGTATGCCGAAACGATCAGCTCCATGGATTTCATTTCATCTTCGGTCAGGTAGTTTTTCGCCACCGAAACATCGCTCTTTTTGATTTTGCCGTTGGGAGCGTCCTTCCATGTGTGAAGCCCCATGTGCGGCTTTTCGGCATCGGCACGCTCATAGATCAGCTCTGCCGCTGTATGGCGATGCACGGCATAGTGCATCTTATTCTGCACCTTCGCAAAGAACTCTTTTGTGGTCAGTGCATTGCGGTCATAATCCAGCGAAGTAGCGTAAATATCGGTAAGTTTCTGGTAGAAGTTGCGCTCCGAAATACGAATTTCACGGATGCGCTCCAACTGCTCTTCAAAGTATTTCTTGGTCAGGACTGTGCCGCCGTTTTTCAGGCGCTCCTCATCCATTGCCCACCCCTTGATGGTGTACTGCTCCACGATCTGGTTCGCCCAGACACGGAACCGCACCGCCCGCTGGTTGTTCACCTTGAAGCCGACCGCAATAATCATTTGCAGATTATAGTGGTTCACGCTGCGAGCAACCTGTCGGCCACCCTCATTTTGAACTATTCGGAATTTCCGAATCGTTGCCGCTTCGTCCTGCTCATGGTCAGCATAAATCTTTTTGATATGCTCATTGATGGTCGGAAGCCCCACATCGTAAAGGGTCGCCATCATCTTTTGCGTCAGCCAGATGTTTTCATCCTCGTAGCGCATCTCAATGCTGTCCTTGTCTTCCCCTGTGGAGGCAACAAAAGTCAGGTATTCCGCCGCAGAAGAACGTACCAATGCAGAATCTTTCTTTTTGCTTTCCATCTCAGCCCTCGATTTCTGCCACAATCTGGTCAATGGCGGCTCGCAGCTCATTCTCCCGTGCTACGATTTGCGCAATTTCAGCGTTCAGCTTCACAATGTCGATCTTTTCACGGGTATCCTTGGCTTCCACATAAGTGGAAACCGACAGGTTATAGTCATTTTCCTGCACCTCGGAATACTCCGCCAGATGGGAGAAGTGTGCTTCTTCTGCCCGCTGTGCAAAGGTGTTCACTATTTTGTTAATGTTCTCCGGGGTGAGTTTGTTGTTGTTCGTCACCTTGACGCACTCGGAAGAAGCATCAATGAACAGCACCTTATTGTCCGTTTTACCCTTTTTCAGCACCATGATGCAGGTGGCAATACTGGTACCAAAGAACAGGTTGCTCGGCAACTGGATGATGCAGTCAATGAAGTTGTTGTCCACCAGATACTTGCGGATCTTCTGCTCTGCGCCGCCACGGTACATGATGCCGGGAAAACAGACGATTGCCGCCGTACCGTTGGAAGCCAGCCATGCCAGTGAGTGCATGACTAAAGGCCCAAGTCTGCCTTGCTCTTCGGAGCCAGCACACCAGCCGGAGCAAAACGTGGGTCATTGATCAACAGCGGATTCTCGTCACCGGCCCACTTGATGGAGTACGGTGGATTCGATACGATCAGCTCAAAAGGTTCATCATCCCAGTGCTGCGGATTGGTCAGCGTGTCCTCACAGGCAATGTCGAATTTGTCAAATTCGATGTCGTGCAGGAACATATTGATGCGGCACAGGTTGTACGTTGTGATGTTGATTTCCTGTCCAAAGAAGCCGTTGCGCACGGCATCCCGTCCCAGCACCTTTTCTGCCTTCAGCAGCAGCGAACCGGAACCGCAGGCCGGGTCATATACCTTGTTGATTTCCTTCTTGCCTACCGTACCCAGCCGGGTCAGCAGCTCCGAAACATCAGCAGGCGTAAAGAACTCGCCACCGGACTTGCCTGCATTGCTGGCGTACATGGTCATCAGGTATTCGTAGGCATCGCCAAAGGCATCAATGTCATGCTCTTTCACATCGCCAAGGTTCATATCTGCCACGCCGTTCAGCAGTTTAACGAGCTTTTCATTGCGTTTGGCAACGGTCGCGCCTAGCTTGTTGCTGTTCACATCGTAATCATCAAACAGCCCTGCAAACTGTCCCTCAGAGGAGCTGCCCTTTGCGGATTCCTCAATGTGCCGGAACACCGTTTCCAACGTTTCATTGAGGTTTTCATCGCTGGCCGCTTTTGCCCGTACATTGCAGAACAACTCACTGGGCAGGATGAAGAACCCTTTTTCCTGTACCAGCCCTTCCCGTGCCTGCTCTGCCTCTGCATCAGGCATATCCTCATAGCGGAAGTCCGGGTTGCCTGCATCAATTTCGCCCTGATTGATGTAGCTGGCAATGTTCTCCGAAATATAACGGTAGAACATCGTACCGAGAACGTAGCTCTTGAAATCCCATCCGTCCACTGCGCCGCGCAGATCATCCGCAATCGCCCAGATTGCACGGTGCAGCTCTTCGCGTTCCTGCTCTTTTTTGGTGTCTACCATTTTTATTTCCTCCATCAAATGCGGATTTCCGCATTGTTTTCTTTCATTTTAACATAGTAAATGTACCACTATTGGTACACCATGGTGTCTTTTTCTAAAAAGGATACACTTTCCCTTTATACTATCCTAGTAAAGCGTACCACAGCTTTTCCGTGATTGCAAGCCGATAAAAATTTCCATTGCATTTTTCTAGCGAGATAGTGTACACTTTTTTCTAATCTCATCCACTATCTGCATCTCAGACGTGTTTCGTATCAGTAAGCATCTAACGGTTTTGGAAGGGAAACAAATAGAAAGTGAAAAAGACCAAACTGCCCGAAATCTGTATCATTACACCAGCCTCATCAAGTATCGGATGATTCTTGCAACTGGGAAATTGCTTCTGACACCTTCCAATCTGAAAATATGACAACGCCACACTCCATGACGAACCACTCTTTTTTAATGGGCAGAAAAATTGGTTATAAATCCGTTGACAAATATGAAAACTATCACCCTGTCGTCTGGCTGACTGCCAATGACCATGCTGGTGCCAAAAATACCGGCCTGTCCAACGACAAAATCATGTGCCGCATTACCATCAGGACCAATGGTAAAATCTGGCGGTATCTGCCTTGGCGCACTTTCTGCGACAAGTACAACGCTGACCGCAGCGTTGCCTCAACCCTCAAACAAACCGCTAACGACTACCTGAACTGGTATGTCTGTGAATCTGAGATTCCAGTTGCGGACTTTGCAAAGGTCGAGTTTCTGGCTGAAGATGGCACCTACAAAGACGAGAAAGACATTCCCGGATTTGCTCTGACGGATATTGCCCCGGAACTTTTTGAGTAAAATATCACTTATATGTACAGACCCCCGCCAACATCCGCTGGCGGGGGTCTGCTATGCTTACAGCTCTATGCTGTTCTGCCTGTTCTTCTTCTGGCTCCTATCTGTGGTCTGCTCCTGCTCCCTCATAAGCCCAATGACCTGCTGCATCTTTTCGGCACCGAAATAGTTCCACACTCGCCTGAAATCGCGTTTCATCGCATAGAGCTGAGAGTTTTTCAGCCTCCACCTCTTTCAGCCGCTGGCTTAGATGATGGGTAGCTTTCTTCTCGTCCTGATAGAAGTGCAGATACTTATCCCGCTCATCCTTGACCTCCCAGTACTTCCGATGGAGGGCAAAGAGTACCTTCACCAACTTCTGGACCAGCGGCATGGCCTTCTTCTCCCGATAGCTCTTGGCGGTCTCAAATGTGGCTGCTTCTGGCACCCATTCTTCTGGCCGCTGGGAGTATTGCGCTGACAGGCTTTCCAGCCCATCCATAATGGGAGCCAGCTTGTTCAGTTCCTTGCTCTGTTTCTGGTAGGCTTTGTCTGCCTGTTGCGCCCGCTGTTCCGCTGCATCTGCCGCTGTCTGCACGGTTTCCAGCTGCTCCTGCATCTCAGCCAGATCAGCCTGACACTCCTGCTTGGCCGCTTCCAGCGCAGCCACCTCTTTGGTGCGCTCCTGCTTCTTGAAGTCCAGCACTGACAGATGTTCTTCGTGGGTGCCTTTCTGTTCCCACTCGATGCCATGCCGCTCCATCACGGCAGCAAGCTGCTCTTTCTCGGCGTTGATCCACTGGTTCAGCTCGGATTCTCGCTTGGAGCCGCCTGCAAAGCCCAAGACCTTCAGAGCCTGCTTCAGGGAGACCTTGGTGTCCAGTCCTTTGCCTTTCCAGCCGGACACATACGGCACGAAGTCGATGTGCAGATGGGGCGTAGCTTCATCCATGTGGAGGAATGCTCCGAACACCCGCAGTGTCGGGTTACGTTCTTGGAAGCCCTGCATATACTCGTCCAGCAGTTCCTTTGCCAGCGCGCCGTTCTCGGTCAAGACACCCATATCATCTTTGTTGCCGATCTGGACGATCAACTCATGGAAGAGCTTTTCCTGCTTGCCTGTCCGCAGATGCTCATAGTAGTCGTTGATACAGCGGTCCTTGCGCTTCTGCTTGGCGTTGTAGCGGTTCACTGCCTCGTCAAAAAGTTCGTGGTACACCTTCTGAATCGGTTCATCCCGGTACACAACATTCAGGCTGCTGCGCTCCGGGTCTACGTTTTCAGCGGTAAAACTTCTCCGGTTATGGTTGAGGGAGCCGGGACCCCGCATTGCGGAAATGGTTCTTTTCAATCGCACGTCCTTTCTCTGTGGAAGTAACTGGTGCCGGACACGGCAAAGGCTTTGTTACTTTCGTCGAAAGTAACGCAAAAGCACTTTTGACAGACGTTCCGTCCATCAAAAGATGCCTTTGCGCCCTGCCGGGAGCTTCCGTCTGCGGACGAGGTTTTGCTGCGCCTCACCGCTGCCCGGTCCAACACCACCTTCCTGCGTGATTGCATTCACAGGAGCGTGACACGCTCCTGTCCTCTGCCAATAGAGGAAATCACCAGCGGAAGCTTTCTGGCACGCCTCGTCTGTCCAGATACTCCTGCCGAGCCTGCTCCCGCTGTTCCTCGGTGGGTGCTGTCTTGTACTGGGCATACAGCTCATGCCGCAGCATCGCATCCAATTTTTGCTCCAAACCCTGCTCAATTACCTCTTCGTACTCATTTTCACCGCTCAAATGATAATGCAGCAAGGCGACGAAAAGTTCCTGCGAAATCTGCACATTTTTCATCGTTATCACCATCCCGTGTCGGTTGTGTCGATTGTGACGGTATTTTACATAGTAGCAAAAATACCGTCACAACCGTCACGAATCGTCACGCCCCAGAATTTTCCAGCGTTAATTTGACCACCCTGCCCTCATGGGTGCGCCTGCTTTCGTACCGAATCCCATAGTCGTTGTAGAGCCTGTCGGCACTCACATTCAGCTTCCGGGTCAGGATGTTTGCCTGTATGCTCACACCCGGCAGACGTTCAAGCAGTTCCGTGGGTGCACCGCTCCACTCCGGCTGTTCCGGGGTGAGCATCTTTGCCACCACTTCCAGAAGCGGGTCGGGCGGCAGCTTCCAAAGTTCCGTTTCGGCTCCTTGGAACTCCCACACGCAGCGTTCCCGGTCAAACTCCAATGTCAGCTCCTGATCCGGCTGGTCACGTCCCACAATGTCCAGTAGTGCGGTGTTGTCCGTGCGCCGCTTCTTCTGCATGATGAACGCGCCATCCGCTGCACCCAACAGACCGTTGGTGCCGGAGATCATATCAAAGCTGTCCTCAGCTTCCATCTTCCGGGTGTGATGAACCACCAGCAGGCAGATGCCGTACCTGTCGCTGAAAGTTTTCAGTTTGGTCACGATCTCGTAGTCGCTGGCGTAGCTGTATCGGTCACCGCCGATCTCCCGCACCTTCTGCAGGGTGTCGATGATGATGAGCCGTACATCCGGGTGCTCCCGGATGAATCCTTCCAACTGCTGGTCAAGTCCCTCGCTCACGGACTTAGCTTGCGTTGCGAAGTAGAGATTGCTGGTCTCCTCTACCCCGAACATCCGGGAGAGCCGCCGCTGCAGCCGGGCGTAATCGTCCTCCAATGCCAGGTAGAGGACGGTACCCTGATGCACCTCGTACTCCCACAGCGGAAGCCCCATCGCCACATGGTAGGCAAGCTGCCCCATGAAGAAGGACTTACCCACCTTGGGCGCACCTACAAAGAGGTAGGTGCCGCTGTACAGCAGGTCGTTCACGATGGGTTTCCGAGGTGGATACACCGTGTCGTACAGCTCGGTCATTGATATCGTGTTCAGCCCGAAATTGTTTGACTTTTTCGCGGCTTGCAGATTGATTTGCTTGCCCGAATTTGTTATAATATTGGTGTTGATTTTTGAGGACGACTGTACCGCATCTGCGCCAACAGATGCACCCGGTACGGTCGTTTTTCTATTATCCGTCATTCGCATTCCTCCTTAAGTCCGTTCAACGTCAGAGTTACCATTTGCAGGGTCTCCAGCAAGTCCGGCGGAACTTCTTCATCCACGGCCAGCCGCTGCAATTCCTGATAGATTAGCTTCATCTGGTCTCGCAAGGCTTTGTAGACCCTTGGGTTGCCTACCACGGTGATTTCCCGGTCAGTCAGGCGGCGGATGATATACTCCTGCTTGGTCAGGCCGGAGAGTTTTACCTTGGCTTCCAGAACCTCGTCCTCTTCCGGGGACATTCGGAAGGCTACCACCTTGTTCCGCCAGCGGCCTTGCTGGTCGAGTACTCGTTCCATCTTCATCCCTCCTTTCGCTCCATGTCCAGCTTCTGCGCCATCTCCTGCTGCTTTGAGGGGAAGAGATGGGCGTACTTATAGGTGATGTCCACGCTCTCATGCCCCACCCGGTCTGCGATTGCCAGCGCCGAGAAGCCCATCTCGATCAGCAGCGATACATGGGAGTGCCGCAGGTCGTGGATTCGGATGCGCTTCACCCCGGCTTCCTTGGCTCCCCTGTCCATCTCGTGGTGCAGGTAGCTCTTGGTCACCTCAAGATCCGCTGGTCTGGCTGAACTTTGTAGAGGGATTTCAGATAGTCTCTGATCTCGTCCGTCAGAAACTGCGGCATCTGGATGACACGGACGCTCTTGGGTGTTTTCGGGTCGGTGATCACATCCCGGCCTTTCTAGCCTTTGATAGGATTTGGTGATGGAGAGCAGCCCCTTGTCCAAGTCGAAGTCTGCCGGAGTCAGAGCCAGCAGCTCGCCCTCCCGGATGCCACACCAGTAGAGAACTTCAAACGCATAGTAGGATTGCGGCTTGTCCATCATGACTTCTGCGAATTTGAGGTACTCTTCTTTTGTCCAGAAGAGCATCTCCTTGTGCTTTTCTGACCCCATGCACCCGGCTGTGGCTGCTGCGTTTGATTTCAGCCCGTAGAAACGGACGGCGTGGTTCAGAATGGCACTGAGTTGTCCATGCAGCGTCTTGAGGTAGGTCGGCGAGTAGGCCTTGCCGTTTTTGCCCGGTAGTTCAGCATCTCGTTCTGCCATGCGATTACATCCCGCGGCTTGATTTCGCTGAGCCGCTTTTCTTTGAAATACGGTAAGATTTTCGTTCGGATGATATGCTCCTTGGTAAACCATGTGTTTTCCCGGAGTCGCTTCTTTTTGTCCGTGATATAAATTTCCACAAAGGCTTCAAATGTCATGGTCAGGTCTGCCGCCTGTTGAAGAAGGAACTCCCGCTCCCACGCCAGAGCATCCTTCTTGGTGGCAAATCCCCGTTTCAGCTTCTTCTGCTTCACACCTTGCCAGTTCTCGAAGTAGAAGGAAGCGTACCATGTGCCCTGCCTGTTGTCCTTGTAGGCTGGCATCCTATCACTCCTCCCCTGCCCCGTAGATCTTCTCCTGATAGTACCTCCTGCTTACCCGGCCTCCCACGGTCGTGTAGCCCTTGGCTCTCAGTTCCTCGTTCCACTGGGCGATCATTTTGTACGCCAGACCCTGCGAGATGTCCAGCTCCTTTGCCAGCTCGTCTGCCTTGATAAAAATGCTGTTTGCCATTTTTTGTCCTTTCCTTGTCGGTTTCATTTCGGTGCCGCTTCATCCTCACTGACTTCCGGCAGGCATATCCCCTTTGCGGTGCTGTGCCGTCCCCTTACGGAGCGCTCGCTTCCTTTCGGAAGGTCTTGGCGGTTTGGGTCAGTTTGGCGGTCATTCAATTTTACTAAGCATTTTTGCTTATCTTTTTGTGTCCTCATTATACTAAACACATTCCGTTAAGTCAAGAGGTTTTCGGGTAAAATCTTAAACTTTTTTGTTTATTTTCTATTGCACCTCCTGTTTTTCTGTGCTATACTGGGTTCAACAAATATGTTTAAGTCAGGAGGCAATCGCATGGCAGTCGGTGACCGCATCAAACGTGCCCGCAACCTCCGAGGTATGACCCAGAAAGAACTGGGCATTGCCATCGGGTTTGAGGAGAAAAGCGCAGACATCCGCATCGCACAATACGAAAGCAACATCCGTACGCCCAAGGAAGAGTTGCTCCGCAAGATTGCGGAGGTATTGGATGTGAACTATCGGTCTCTCTATGAGCCGACCCTGTACGCCGCAGAGGATGTGATGTACACTCTGTTCGAGCTGGATGAGCACTATCCCGGCACCCGGCTCTACGAGGTCACAGACACCACCGACCCGGATTTCCCGGAAAAGCACATGGCGGTCAGCTTCCGGTATCGCCTGCTGGATGACTTCTTAAAGGAGTGGCAGCTCCGTAAGAAGCAGCTCCGGGAGGGTGAGATCACCAAGGAAGAGTATCTGGAATGGAAGCTCAACTGGCCACAGACCGCCGACGGCTGCGGCCGGTACGAGCCGAAGAAAAAGTGGCGTAAAGAATAAAAGACACAAAAATGCCCTCTGAAAAACTTACCGTTTCTCAGAGGGCATTCTCATGTCTCTCTTTATGAATAATCGTCTGATAGTATCAAAGCAGTATCACAGAGCCTTTTGACTCTCAAAATATTGCATTGCATCAATACTTTTCAGGGTTTGCAGATTACTCGAGCTCGATCGTGGCCGGCGGCTTACCGGTGCAGTCGTAGAACACGCGGTTGACGTGCTTGACCTCATTGACGATGCGGCTGGTGACAGTGCCCAGCACGTCCCAGGGCATATTGTAGCTCTCGGCGGTCATGAAGTCAGTGGTGGTGACAGCGCGCAGGGCCACGGCGTAGTCGTAGGTGCGCTCGTCGCCCATGACGCCGACGCTGTGCATATTGGTCAGAGCGGCGTAATACTGGCTGATCTCCTTATCGAGGCCCGCCTTGGCGATCTCCTCACGCCAGATGGCGTCGGCGTCCTGCACGATCGCGACCTTCTCGGGGGTCACTTCGCCGATGATGCGGATGCCCAGACCGGGGCCGGGGAAGGGCTGGCGGCTGACCAGATACTCAGGCAGACCCAGCTCACGGCCAGCCTGACGGACTTCGTCCTTGAACAGGTTGCGCAGCGGCTCGACCAGCTCCTTGAAGTCCACGGTGTCAGGCAGGCCGCCGACGTTGTGGTGGCTCTTGATGACGGTGGACTCACCGCCCAGACCGCTCTCGACGACATCGGGGTAAATGGTACCCTGTGCAAGGAAATCGACCTTGCCGATCTGCTTCGCCTGTTCCTCAAAGACGCGGATGAACTCCTCGCCGATGATCTTGCGCTTGCGCTCCGGCTCGGTGACACCGGCCAGCTTTGCAAAGTAGCGGTCACGGGCGTCCACGCAGATGAAGTTGATGTCAAAGCCGTTGGCGTTGCCGGGGCCGAAGACAGAGCAGACCTCTTCCTTCTCGTTCTTGCGCAGCAGGCCGTGGTCAACAAAGACGCAGGTCAGCTGCTTGCCGATGGCCTTGGCCAGCATGGCAGCCAGCACGGAGGAATCGACGCCGCCGGACAGGGCGCAGAGCACCTTGCCGCTGCCGATGCGCTTTCGCAGGGCCTCGACATTGTTTTCCACGAAGGAGTCCATCTTCCAGTCGCCGGTGCAGCCGCAGACATTGTACACGAAGTTGTGCAGCATCTTCTTGCCCTCAGCGGTGTGGAGCACCTCGGGGTGGAACTGAACGGCGTACAGCCCCTTTTCCTCGTTCTCAGCTGCGGCCACCGGGCAGTTGACGGTGTGGGCAGTGATTTTGAAGCCGGGCGCGGCCTGCTCGATATAGTCGTTGTGGCTCATCCAGCAGACGGTGGAGGGCTGCACATCGGTGAACATCTTGCTGCTGTTGTCCACGAAGACCTCGGTCTTGCCGTACTCGCGCTCCGGGGCGCGGCAGACGTGGCCGCCCAGCAGGTGCATCATGAGCTGGCTGCCGTAGCAGATGCCCAGCACAGGCACGCCCCAGCTGAAGATCTCGGGGTCGATGGTGGGCGAATCCTCCAGATAGACGCTGTTGGGGCCGCCGGTGAAGATGATGCCCTTGGGGTTCTTCGCCTTGATGACGGACAGGTCCGTCTTATAGGAATAGATCTCACAGTAGACATTATTCTCGCGGACGCGGCGCGCGATGAGCTGATTGTACTGGCCGCCAAAGTCCAGCACGATCACGGTTTCATGCTGCATGATGTTCTCCTCTCTCTATATCACTGGTGTGCTTCTTATAGCTAAGATTTAGTATAGCACATTTCACAACCAAAAGCGACATCTTTTGTGTATTTTTCTGTTTTGTTTTTCGTTTCGAATTGTAAACCTTTTCGCTAATTCAAAGTTGACGCAGCGTTTGCAGTCTGCCATACTGGGAGTATGGCCGCTTTGGGCCAGAACGTATAGGAGGAACAATTCTTATGAGTCAGAACACCCAGGCCGCTGCGGCCACCAAGTCCAAGTTCTCTGTGCGGGACATCTGCTATGCAGGTCTGTTCGCCGCCGTTATCGCCGTCATGGCCCAGATCTCTATCCCGATGCCTCTGGGCGTCCCCATGACCATGCAGACCTTCGCCATCACGCTGGCTGCTGTGGTGCTGGGTTCCAAGCTTTCCGCCATCGCTTCGCTGGTGTACCTGGCACTGGGCGCTGTGGGCGTGCCGGTGCTGGCAAACTTCTCCGGCGGTTTCGATAAGTTCGTCGGCCCCACCGGCGGCTTCCTCATCTCTTTCCCCCTGATGGCCTACATCATCGGCCTCGGCGTGGAGCACCGTGACGCCTTCAAGGGTGCTTTCGTCACCGCTGTCATCGTCGGCACGGTAGTCAACTATGTGGTGGGCGTTGCAATGTTCGTGGTCGTCGCCCACAGCACCATCGCCGTGGGTATCACCGCCTGCGTCCTGCCCTTCATCCCCACTGCCATCATCAAGGCAGTTCTGGCCTGCGCCATCGGCCTGAATCTGCGGAAGCGCATTCCGGGGCTGAAAGCATGAGCATCGTACTTCGTCCCCATCATCTGCTCTGCACACAGGGCTATTCCGGCAAAGGCTATGACAACGATTTCGTGGCCCACATGACCGATGTGGTGCATCAGCTGCGGGATGTTCCCGGCACCACCATCCGCCTCACCTTCTCCACTGACACCCTCTGCTCCTGCTGTCCCAACAAGCTGGGGACTGACCTCTGCGACACGCAGGAAAAGGTCAAGCGCTACGATGCAAAGACCGTGGAATACTTCGGTCTCGAGGAAAAGGATTACGTCTACCAGGACCTCATCCGCGAGATCGACGCCAAGGCCACGCCGGAGATCCTCGCCGACATCTGCCGCGACTGCTGCTGGTTCCCCATCAGCGCCTGCTGCAAGAATATCTGCGAAGGCCGGTATGTGAAATAAAGCGATAAAAAATACGGGATGCTGCAAAATGCAGCATCCCGTATTTTTGTTTTTATTCAGGCGATGAACTTATCGTACAGGCCGAACACGAAGATGAACAGGACGATGAGGGGCAGGCCATAGGTCAGATAGCCGCGCATCCAGTCGTGCATCTTGAGGCCTTTGCCGGTGTTGACTTCCTTCTTGTAGTTGTCCCAGCCCCAGCCGTAGCGGGTGACGCAGAACAGCAGGTAGACGAGGGAGGCCCAGCGGCAGGAAGAGGTTGCTGACGAGGAATCCTCCACATCCAGCACCGCACCGCCGAAGATGGCGAAACCGTCCCAGGCCCAGACGTTGTAGCCCAGCACACAGGGCAGAGAGAGGGCGATGATGAGGAAGAAGTTGACGAGGCTGGACTTCTGACGGTTCCAGCCGGTCAGCTCCATGCCGCAGCAGATGATGTTCTCGAAGACGGCCAGCACGGTGGAAAGCGCCGCAAAGGCCATGAACAGGAAGAACAGGCTGCCCCACAGACGGCCCATCGCCATATTTGCGAAGATGTTGGGCAGGGTGATGAAGATGAGGCTGGGGCCGCTGGTCTGGTCCACGCCGTAAGTGAAGCAGGCCGGGAAGATGATGAGGCCGGCGGTGATGGCGACGAAGGTATCCAGCACCACGACGCGGACGCTCTCGCCCAGCAGGGCGTGCTCTTTGCCGATGTAGCTGCCGAAGATGGCCATTGCACCGATGCCGAGGCTCAGGGTGAAGAACGCCTGATTCATCGGCCCCCACCAGCGTGTTGACGATGCCCACTTCCTTCATCCGCTCAAAGTCGGGTACAAGGAAGAAGGTCAGGCCCTCCTTTGCGCCGGGCATAAACATGCTGTTGACTGCCAGCACCACCATGATGACCAGCAGGGCGATCATCATGACTTTCGTGACTTTCTCGAGGCCGTTCTGCAAACCGCGGGCGCAGACGAAGATGCCGATGGCCACAACGACCACCATCCAGAAGCCCATGGTCAGCGGGCTTGCCAGCATCTCGGTGAACTTACCAGCCACCTGGTCGGCGTCAAGGCCCACCAGCTTACCGGCAGCGGTCATGTAGAAGTAGTGGAGCATCCAGCCGGCCACCGTGGTGTAGAACATCATCAGCAGGTAGCAGCCGATGAGGGTGAAGTAGCCGTGGATGTGCCACTCTGGCCGGGCGTTTCGTAGGGCCTGATAGGCGCGCACCGGGCGTCTTGTGGCTGGCACGGCCCACCGGCGAACTCCATGGTCATGATGGGCAGACCCAGAATGACGAGGAACAGCAGGTAGAACAG
>ENA-OQKS01000298-OQKS01000298.1-human-gut-metagenome-genome-assembly--contig:-NODE-298-length-15189-cov-2.865622_pt1 | contig 15189 bp, 20 predicted proteins | sample MGYA00242804_ERZ504808 | MGnify/ENA primary metagenome ERZ504808 (study PRJEB26092, sample SAMD00036375) | human gut metagenome | host: Homo sapiens | study: EMG produced TPA metagenomics assembly of...
TGTTGCGGCATTAGCTGTAACTTTGGGATTGTATTTCTTAAAAGCCAAAAAACAAATGCAATATAAAGGTGATGAACGCTGGAAATTGATACAGCTTAACGCAAATAATGCTGCGAATATCTCAAATACGGTTCTGATCGTCTTGATTGTGGTGTTACCATTGCTTATAGATAGTCAAACGACATTTACACTACAGAGAGTGGTTACATTTGTGCTGATTTATATTGGAATACGCAATTTGATTGAACTGGTTGCAACGATTTATTTTGACAAGCGGTTATAAGGAGGGTACAGGATGTTTAAGAACAAAAATATTCTGCGCGGAATCATTCTGGCGATATTGTTACTTTGCACAGCATATTTGGTATATTCGATTATAGTCAATCCATTAGGCGAGCATGACATTATACTTGCACTGGCTGTTACAGTGGGATTTATTGCATTAGGACAGGATAAGAAAAAAGAAAGATAAATTTCTGTTTATCGAATGAATAGCACAGCCGGCCGAGCCAGTCAACGGTCAAGATGAACGGCGCATACGCGCCGCCGTTGACAGCCCCGCCCGCCTTTGCTGGTAGGTAATCAAGGGGCGACAGCAAGGAGTGCTGCCGCCCCGCACTATTATTCAGAGAGGGGGAATTTCCATGACCGAAGATGAAGCCTATAAAGTCCATATCCAGTACACCTTTAACGCCTTTTGCAAGATTGTCATTCGTCACGCAGCAATAGATAAAATTTTGAAGCTGCGCCGGAGGTGGGAACGGGAAGTTTCCCTTGACTATCTGATGAATGAGAAGTTTGTCCAGCTTGCCGAGCCGGAGCAACTTGAAGAATATCTTTTTACCGCCTGCGACCAAACCGCCGTTTTGTACCATGCGGAACTTGCCGCCGCCCTTGCCCTTTTGCCAGAGCAGACGCAGGAAGAAATTTTCCGTTACTATTTCCTGTGCCAGCCGCAGCGAGTGATCGGCGTACATATCGGCCGGACACGCAGCACAGCGGGGCGGCATATCCAGCTTGCCTTAAAACGGCTCCGGCGGTTTATGGAGGAAAAAGACCATGAGTAGACTTCTCCCCTATGAAACAATCGTCAAAGCACATGGGGGCGACCCGGACGCAATCGACACCGTTCTTTCCCACTACGCCGGATATATCCGCTACTGTTCCAAAGTACACGGTCAGGTCAACGCCGAGGTTGAAGAATATGTGAAGCAGAAGCTAATTGCCGCCCTGTTCAAATTTCGCTTTGACCGATAAGCCTTAAAACTGAATACCAGCCGCCCACCGGCGACCAGCGAAAGCAGTAAGTCTGAAAAAGATTTGCTGCTTTTTTTGTTTGCCCGGCTCCGTTTCCGGTCCATTTTGTCCCTCGTTCAGATTGTAGTAGTAAGTGAGGAGAAATTTTTCTTTCCCCGGCCGTTTGGTCATTTTTGTATTTTGTTCCGTAGTAGGAAGCAAAGAGAAAATAAGCCGTTTTGTTTGGCAAATTTCAAAATTCGGTGTTGTAGGGAGTAAAAGGAAAAATTCTCTGCCCCGCCGGTTGCTAAAATCCTGTTTCCCGGATTACTAAGGCAAAAGAAAATTTGAAAAGTCCCCGTTCAGCGGGTAGCTGGCGGCCTTTCAAATGTATCTTTGGCGAAAGGAAAAAAGGCCGCGCACAGCGGGCTGAAAGCCACGCCCCGTTCGCTCTATGTACGGAAATCCCGGACAGGGGCAGTCTGCGGCTTACTGAGAGCAAGTTTCTACCACGGTGCCAAAAATCCGCAATTCTGCGGTTTTGCCCCTCGCGGGAAACTTGTTGGGGAGTGCCTTCCCCAAACCCTGCTTTGCGGCTTGCGCCGCTTATCCCCGCCGCGCTCATGCGGCAAGAAAGGAGGTCACGACCATGCGAAAGAAATACAACACACCCCACCGCAGCCGCGTTGTGAAAACCCGGCTGTCCGAAGATGAATACGCCGACTTCACAGCGCGGCTTGCGCCCTATGGTATCAGCCAGTCGGAATTTCTCCGGCAGGCGATACGGCGCACTACCATACGCCCCGTTATCCATGTGTCGGCGGTCAATGATGAACTGCTTTCCGCTGTCGGGAAGCTGGCCGCCGAGTACGGCAGGATCGGCGGCAACCTCAATCAGATTGCCCGGTATCTGAACGAGTACGGCGCACCCTACAATGCGCTGTCCGGCGAGGTACGCGCTGCCATAGCCGACCTTGCCGCCCTCAAGTATGAAGTCTTACAGAAAGTAGGTGACGCGGTTGGCAACACTCAAGCATATCAACTCTAAAAACGCCGACTACGGAGCCGCCGAACAATACCTGCTTTTTGAGCATGACGAGTTCACCATGAAGCCCGTCCTTGATGAAACCGGCAGGCTTATCCCCCGCGAGGACTACCGGCTGTCCACGCTGAACTGCGGCGGGGAGGATTTTGCCGTTGCCTGTATGCGGGCAAATCTCCGCTATGGGAAAAACCAGCGGCGGGAAGATGTGAAAAGCCACCACTATATCATCAGCTTTGACCCACGGGACGGCCCGGACAATGGCTTGACCGTAGACCGGGCGCAGGCATTGGGCGAGAAGTTTTGCGCCGAGCATTTCCCCGGCCACCAAGCCCTTGTATGTACCCACCCGGACGGGCATAACCACAGCGGCAATATCCATGTGCATATCGTCATTAACAGCCTGCGGATAGAGGAAGTCCCGTTCCTGCCCTACATGGACAGGCCAGCCGACACGAAAGCCGGTTGCAAGCACCGCTGTACCGACGCTGCCTTGCGCTACTTCAAGTCCGAAGTCATGGAAATGTGCCACCGGGAGGGGCTTTACCAAATCGACCTCTTGAACGGCAGCAAGAACCGCGTCACAGACCGGGAGTATTGGGCGCAGAAAAAGGGACAGGCCGCGCTGGACAAGCAGAACGCCCCCATGATTGCAGACGGTATCACGCCCCGGCAGACCAAGTTTGAAACGAACAAGGAGAAGCTGCGGCAGACCATACGCGCCGCGCTGTCTGCGGCGACCTCATTCGAGGACTTTTCCTCTCTGCTGCTGCGGGAGGGCGTGGCCGTCAAGGAGAGCCGGGGGCGGCTATCCTATCTCACGCCGGACAGGACAAAGCCCATTACCGCCCGAAAGCTGGGTGACGACTTTGACCGCGCCGCTGTCTTTGCCGTTTTGGAGCAGAACGCCGCCAGAGCCGCAGAAAAGCCCGCAGCCATACCCGAATACCCCCGGCATGGGAAAACCGGCATACAGCCCACAAAAGTCCCACAAACCGCCCCGAAACAGGACGGTGTGCAGCGGCTTGTGGACATTGAGCAGAAAATGGCCGAGGGCAAAGGCCGGGGCTATGAACGCTGGGCGACCATGCACAACCTCAAACAAATGGCCGCGACGCTGAATGTGTATCAGGAATACGGCTTCACTTCCCCGGAGCAGTTAGAAGCCGCCGTTGATACCGCCTATCAGGAAATGCGCCAGACCAGCGGCAAGTTGAAAACGCTGGAAACAAAGCTACAAGGGAAAAAGGAGTTGCAGCAACAGGTACTTGCCTATGCCAAGACCAAGCCCGCCCGCGACGGGCTGAAAGCGCAGAAATCCGAGAAAGCCCGCGCCGCCTACCGGCAGGCAAATGAGAGCGATTTTATCATAGTCGACGCAGCCGCCCGGTATTTCCGGGAGCATGGCATTACCAAGCTGCCCGCCCGGAAAGCGTTGCAGGACGAGATCGAGCAGCTTGTTTCCAAGAAATCCAGCCTGTATAACACCTACCACGAACAGAAGCAGCGGTACACGGAGTTGCAGACCGTCAAGCGGAACATCGACCAGATTTTGCGCCGGAGCGAGCCGCACCGCAGAAAGGAGCAGAGCCATGAGCGATAAGCTGCCCCGCATGGACTACCGCCAGCACCGGCGGGCGCGGCGGCTGGTGCATGAGTGCTGTAACTACGACGGGGGGAACTGCCTGCTGTTAGATGACGGGGAGCCTTGCGTGTGTGTCCAGAGCATTTCCCTTTCTCTCATGTGCCGGTGGTTCCGTGTGGCTGTCCTGCCCCTTGACGAGGAACTGGCCGCCGCCCTCTTGTATCGGGGGAGCCGGAAACGATGTGCCGTCTGCGGCGCGGCCTTTGTCCCCAAGTCAAACCGGGGAAAATACTGCCCGGACTGCGCCGGACGCATGAAGAAAATCAAAGCCGCCGAGCGAAAGCGGAAACAAAGGCATAAATGTCACGCTTTAGAGCCTTTCAAACCCGCATAAATCAAGGCTTTTTTCGTGGGTGTCAAAGGGTGCGCGATACATTTATCCTTTTCCCCCGGAAACGCCGTTCTAAATGCGTATAAACGCCCCAAATCCACCCAAAGGAGGAACCATGTCAGACAACCGAAAATACTACTACCTCAAGCTGAAAGAGAATTACTTTGACGAGGACGCTATCGTACTGCTGGAAAGTATGCAGGACGGTATCCTCTATTCCAACATTCTCTTGAAACTGTACCTGAAATCGCTGAAAAACGGCGGGAAGTTGCAGCTTGATGAAAATATCCCCTACACCGCGCAGATGATTGCCACCATTACCCGCCAGCAAGTCGGCACCGTAGAGCGAGTCCTTGCAGATTTTTTATGAAGCTGGGGCTTGTGGAGCCGTTACAGAACGGCGCGCTGTATATGAGCAACATCGAACTGCTTATCGGCCAATCCTCTACCGAGGGGGAGCGAAAACGGCGGGCAAGGCTGGCTTTGCAGGAGCAGAAAGCCTTGCCAAAGGCCGGGGCGGACATTTGTCCACCATATCAAGCGGACATTTGTCCACCAGAGATAGAGAAAGAGATAGAGATAGAAAAAGAGAGAGAGGGAGAAACGGGACACCCCGCCCCGCCGCTTATGGCAGATACAACAATGTGATACTGACCGATACAGAGCTTTCCGGGCTGAAAACAGAGCTGCCCGACAAGTGGGAGTATTATATTGACCGGCTTTCCTGCCATATCGCTTCCACCGGGAAGCAGTACCAGAGCCATGCAGCCACCATTTACAAGTGGGCGCAGGAGGACGCTGCCAAAGGCAAGGCTGCCCCGAAACAGGGCATACCCGATTATTCATGTAAGGAGGGCGAGAGCTTATGAAAAACGAGATTGAAGCTATGATTACGGATATTACAACCACTACCGCCGAAGCGGAGGACTACACAGGCGAGGACGGGCTTTTATACTGCGGCAAGTGCCATACGCCCAAAGAAGCCTACTTTCAAAAGAAACCGCCCAATGTTAGGGCATGACCGACACCCAACAGACTGCGACTGCCAGCGGGCAGCCCGTGAAAAGCAGCAAGCCGCCGAAAGCCGACAGAAGCACCTTGAAACAGTGGAGGACTTGAAACGCCGGGGCTTTACCGACCCCGCTATGCGGAACTGGACATTTGAGCATGACAACGGCAGAAACCCACAGACCGAAACCGCCCGCTTTTATGTGGAGAGCTGGGAAACCATGCAGGCTGAAAATATCGGCTACCTGTTTTGGGGAGGCGTGGGGACAGGAAAAAGCTACCTTGCCGCCTGTATCGCCAACGCCCTTATGGAAAAAGAGGTTGCCGTCTGCATGACAAACTTTGCAACCATACTCAATGACCTTGCCGCCAGCTTTGAGGGCAGGAACGAATATATTTCCCGCCTTTGCAGCTACCCTCTGCTGATACTTGATGATTTCGGTATGGAGCGAGGGACGGAATACGGGCTGGAACAGGTTTACAGCGTGATTGACAGCCGTTACCGAAGCGGCAAGCCGCTGATCGCCACGACCAACCTCACGCTGGAGGAATTGCAGCACCCGCAGGACACGCCCCACGCCCGTATCTATGACAGGCTGACTTCCATGTGCGCCCCCGTCCGCTTCACGGGCAGCAACTTCCGAAAGGAAACCGCACAGGAAAAGCTGGAACGCTTAAAGCAACTGATGAAGCAGCGAAAGGAGAGCCTATGACAGAAACCAAACAGACAAGCACCACCAAAACAGACCGCCGCCCGGACTGTGTAACGGAAATCCGCATGGGCAACTCCGTCCTTACCGTTTCCGGCTTCTTCAAGCAGGGTGCAACCGACACCGCAGCCGACAAGATGATGAAAGTGCTGGAAGCGGAAGCTGCTACACAAAAAACGGCGATTTGACCGACCATAAAGAAGCAGATTTGACGCTTTTGCCGCTATACAGACAGCCGCCCCATGTGGTACAATCAAGGTACGGAATAGTGGGGCTGGCTGTCGGAAACGGAGGATTTTATGTTAAGACAGACCAACCAACAACCAATTACCGCCCTTTACCCAAGACTTTCCCATGAGGACGAGCTGCAAGGCGAGAGCAATTCCATTTCCAATCAGAAGCGTATCCTTGAAACCTATGCAAAGCAGAACGGCTTTTCCAATCTGCGCTGGTACACGGACGACGGTTATTCTGGTGCGAACTTTCAAAGACCCGGTTTTCAAGCCATGCTTGCGGACATTGAAGCCGGAAAAGTCGGGACAGTTATCGTAAAGGATATGTCGAGGTTAGGGCGAAACTACCTGCAAGTGGGAATGTACACGGAAATGATTTTCCCACAGAAAGGTGTCCGCTTCATCGCTATCAATGACGGAGTGGACAGCGCACAGGGCGACAATGACTTTGCCCCGCTGCGGAATATCTTTAACGAATGGCTGGTGAGAGATACGAGCAAGAAAATCAAAGCAGTAAAACGCTCAAAAGGCATGAGTGGCAAGCCCATCACAAGCAAGCCTGTGTATGGCTACCTCATGGACGAGGACGAAAATTTCATTATTGACGAGGAAGCCGCACCCGTAGTCAAGCAGATATACAACCTCTGCCTTGCCGGGAATGGTCCGACCAAGATAGCCCGTATGCTCACAGAGCAGCAAATCCCCACGCCGGGGACGCTGGAATACCGCAGGACGGGCAGCACACGCCGCTATCACCCCGGCTATGAATGCAAATGGGCGACAAATACTGTGGTGCATATCCTTGAAAATCGGGAGTACATGGGCTGTCTGGTGAACTTCAAGACGGAGAAACCGTCCTACAAGACCAAACACAGCGTAGAAAATCCCATTGAGAAACAGGCAATTTTCGAGAACCACCATGAGCCTATCATTGACACCCAGACATGGGAGCGTGTGCAGGAATTACGCAAACAGCGCAAGCGTCCGAACCGCTATGATGAAGTGGGCTTGTTCTCCGGCATACTGTTCTGTGCGGACTGCGGCAGTGTCATGTATCAGCAGCGATACCAGACGGACAAGCGCAAGCAGGACTGTTATATCTGCGGCAACTACAAGAAACGCACCCATGACTGTACGGCGCACTTTATCCGCACCGACCTCTTGACCGCTGGCGTACTCTCCAATCTGCGGAAAGTGACAAGCTATGCGGCAAAGCATGAAGCCCGGTTTATGAAGCTCTTGATTGAGCAGAACGAGGACGGGGGCAAGCGCAGGAACGCCGCTAAGAAAAAGGAACTGGAAGCCGCCGAGAAACGCATAGCCGAGTTATCCGCTATCTTCAAGCGGCTGTATGAGGACAGCGTGACCGGGCGCATATCAGACGAGCGTTTCACAGAGCTGTCGGCAGACTATGAAGCAGAACAACGGGAGCTGAAAGAAAGAGCCGCCGCTATCCAAGCGGAGCTTTCCAAAGCACAGGAAGCCACCGTGAACGCAGAAAAGTTTATGAATGTTGTCCGGCGGCATACCAGCTTTGAAGAACTTACCCCTACTCTGCTGCGGGAGTTTGTAGAGAAAATCGTTGTGCATGAGTGCAGCTATGACGAGAACAAGACCCGCAGACAGGACATTGAGATTTATTATTCTTTTGTTGGCAAGGTGGACTTGCCCGAATAACCGCCCGACCTATCCGACACAATGCGCAAGTGCCGGATAGGAACGGCAAAATTTTTTTACACTTCTTTTACTTCTTTATCTCACTTGAGCAAATATTCATATCATCAATCACAACATGGTCACACGCCGCAGGAACTACATGCCAGGAAGGTCCGTCTACAGCCGTAAAGCCTTTTAAGAGTACATTATTACACCACTTGGTATAGATAAAGAAACGGTGTGCATTACTGTCCGGCAGATGCCAGCAGGCTCCGTTGATAATTCCGTTTCCTACAATGGAAATATTGTCACAATGGTCTGCATATACACACCCTGATACAACAGCACCTTCCTCAATATAAACCGTATCATTGGACTTTAAGGTAAGAACTCCTACATTATATACCTTGCCCTTTTCAAAGCAGATGGTGGTATCTGCCGGTTTCTCAATCCTGTGCGAGCAAAGTACAAACAATGCATCATGAAGACCACCATCTGTTTCTACAGTAAACTTTCTCGGCTCATCAAGATGGATATGGACTGTTTCTCCTTTTACTAGAAGGAACTATGCCAAAGCTGGACGGACGGATTTCAAGTTTTTCATATGATGCATGGATTGAAATCTCCAGATCATACGCTTCGTTATCTACTACTACAACATAGTACAAACGAACTACTGTATGGTATACCACTCGCTCTGTTACCATTGCAGGTAACACTGTATTTTGCTGATTTTTCCAATTCATCTACAGAATTTAAAATAAATCTCGGTTCCTTGACCGGGTCCGGATTAGGATAATAAATCAAATCATTTTTAAAATCCTTCATGTCTCTTTTCCCTCCTATGCTCGTATAATGTTCTCAGAAACAAGGTGGTCACTACTGTTTCCAATACTGATACGCAGTTTCATTCCGCTGCTGACGGTTTCCATGTTTTTGCCATAATATGAAAATTCTTCCTGGTCAATCAAGAAATCTACATCCTTCTTTTCCCCCGGCTCCAGGAAAACCTTCCGGAAACGGACAAGTTCTTTCTTTGGACGTACTACAGATGCATATAATGTTTCATAATAACACTGGACTACTTCTGTTCCCGCAACATTCCCTGTATTGCACACATTACAATGTATATGTACTTTTTTATCCTGTCCTGTCTGCACATCAATGTCCGAAATATCAAACTCTGTATAGGACAATCCATAGCCAAATGGATATAACGGCGTATTTGGGATATCCATATATCTGCTGGTGAAACGATTTTCTGAATTATCTTCTGTAAATATATGCCCGGTTTTTACATCCCAGTAGCTTATGGGCACCTGTCCCACACACCATGGGATACTCACAGCTAATTTGCCGGAAGGGTTTATTCTGCCATACACAAGATCTATGATTACTTCAGCTCCCATAGTGCCGGGTCTCCATGCCATAATGACAGCCTTGGATCTTTCTGATATCCTCCGCAGGTCCAATGGTCTTCCTGTAATTACCACAGTCACAATATTACTTGTACGTTCTGCTATTTTTTCAAATAACACCTGCTGTTCTTCCGGCAAAGTCAGGAATGCCCTGCTGGCAGCCTCTCCTGACTGGGACTCATGTTCCCCAAGTACACATACAACCGTATCTTCATGGGTTATCGTTTCCAGCCACTGCTCATCCCTTGGCTTGTCAGACACTTCCTGTTCCACCTGCCATACTTTACACTCTTCATCAGAAAGAATATTGCATCCTGTAATACATTCTGCTTCTATCTGTCTTTTTTTTGTAAAAATATCTTCTATTGTTTCAACTGCCTCATGTTCTCCAAAAATTGACCAGCGGCTTAAGAATTCTCTTGACGCTGTATAAGGACCTGCCCAGATAACTTTCTTCTTCATGCTTAATGGCAGCAGCTTTTCATTTTTCAAAAGGACACAGCTTTCGCCAGCCAGCTGATATGCTTTTTCCCGGTTATGCAGAGTAAGTTTTCCACTCTTGCCAAGACCGGCAAACGGATTTTCAAAAAGCCCAAGCTGATTTTTCATCATCAGGACCCGGAATGCACTTTCGTCGATAAATGATTCCGGAATCTGTCCGTTCTTCACCAGTTCCTCCAGTCGGAACATATAAGCAGGACTCATCATATCTATATCCACTCCGGCTTCTATGGCCTGAACCGCCGCTTCATCCATATCGGCTGCCACACCCTGTTCTTCCAGCTGTCCGATGGAACCCCAGTCTGAGATCACTGTACCATCAAATCCTTCTTTATCCCGCAGAAGGTCTCTGAGAAGTTCCTTATTCCCACTGATCGGTTTTCGGTCTATGGCATTAAAAGCGGTCATAACCATAGCAGGTTTTGCCTTCAACGCCATGCGGAAAGGTTTTACATACTGTTCCAGAAATGTTCGCTGGGATATTTCAACATCATTATATTCCCGGCCTGCATTCACTGCTCCATAACCCGCAAAATGCTTCAGGCATGCCGCTATTCCAGTATCATCTTTCTGCTGATAGCCATCTACCATTGCTTTTCCCATGATCCCATTTACATATGGATCTTCTCCAAAGGATTCCATCATCCTTCCCCATCTGGGATCTCTTGAAACATCAATCATAGGAGAAAATGTTGCTCTGAGCCCTTCTGAAGATGCCTCCAAGGCAGCTATAGAAGCCGCCTCAGACACCAGTTCCGGATGAAATGAACACGCCTGCCCCAACGGAATCGGAAAAATCGTCCGACATCCATGGATAACATCTGCCATAAAGAGAAGCGGGATATGATGGGGATGCTGTTCCATATATCTGCTCTGGATATCATAAATTTTATCTTTACCGATCACTCCTAGCACTGAACCGGCATATTGAATGATCCATTCCGGTGGTAACTGTTCGCCAACAACACCGGTAAGCACTGCCTCTTTGTCAAAATATACACCGGTAAGCTGTACCATCTGTCCTATTTTTTCCTGCAAAGACATTTCTGACAGCAATTGCTGTAATTCATGTATTTCCATAAATACTCCTTATGTTCAATCCGTTTATTTCTAATGTTCATTTCTCCAAAGAGCACCTGAGCTGTTTTTCTGCTTTTTCAATATAATTGTATCATGCAAGCGGCCTTACGGTTCCTTCCGTAATTCCATTTTCATTAAACGCATCGACTCTCACATATACCGTTTCGCCTTCGACCAGCGCGCCAATATTCTGCTCCGGCATAAAGGTCATGCAGCTGTGATACAGCTTGTCCGGAGCAAAACCCCAGAGGACGTTGTATCCGACGGCGTCTGTCTGCGGCTCAATGGTGATGCGCATATCCATGGTTCCGGTTCGTTCTGCCTGATACTGCGGTGCGAATGGTTTTTCGCCGTTGCCGAGTCCGAAGACACGAAAGCCGGAGATGCATGGATTCTGATTATACGGTACTTCAAAAACAGTAAGTTTCAGATAGCGGATCTGTACACCCTCTTCTTTTACAACGAAATCGTGTGGCAGATTAGCTTCTGCATCTGATTTGTCTGCCAGGACAAAATAGTTTGTTCCATCGGCGGATGCCTCAAGCAGCCATCTTGTTTTATGCTGGCTCGGGTCGATATATCGTTCTCCCTGACGCTCGCCCGGCAGGGGTACATCGATTTTATCATCCGCAAAATTGATCTGTACGGCGCGGACATCTTTTACCTCACCAAGATCCATCGAAATCCACTCGCCCGGCTGATTTCCGGCGGCGCGCCACCAGGTCTGGATATTTTCATCTGCCGCAAACGACGGTTCTCTGCCTTCTTCAGAGGACGATGCACTCATTGCTTTCTGATAGCTTAAGAGATACCACTCCGGTTTTGCCCATGGATCTTCTTTTGCCTGCTCCACTGCCATCGGCCAGTCGCCGAACTGCTGATTGCAGAACAGAACACCATCTTTGTCGAAGCCTGCCCGCCAGATGCCGACGCGACGCTCCATATCGTGGTTTTTGCTAATCTGCATTGTCGCGGTATGCCACCAGTTTCCATAGCGGTCTTCCATCGTCGAACCGTGGCCTGCACCGCGCAGGAATCCGCCCGGTTTATAGGAATATGGATTGTTCTTTGCCAGACGGAACGGGCCAAGCGGGGAATCACTCTCGTAAACACCGTCACCGTAAACGTTGTATTCCGTTCCCGGGCCGGCATACTGGAGGTAATAGGTTCCGTCATGCTTCGTCATCCATGCGCCCTCGATGAACGGTCTCTGACTGAACATAATTTTGGCAAACCCGATCTGCTCCTCCGTCAGATGATCCGCATCTTTTCCCTGTGCTTTCAGAAATTCTTTGAATTTTTCAACAGCTTCTTCTTCACTCAGTGGCATTTTGGAATGATTTTCTCCGACGCGCTCGTATCCGATTTTTTCCGGCTGACCGTAGATCAGTTCTTTTCTCTCTGTCTTTGGAACCATCGTCTCCGGGTCAAGCTCCACACCCCAGATCGGAGTCACGTTATTGCATCCCCAGTAAAAATAGAGCTTTCCGTCATCATCAAGAAACAGGTTCGGATCCCAGAAATCGAAGGTTCCCGGAATACGCTCAAACGGACCGTTTAAGATATCTTTCGTACGGTAAAAATCGCAGATCGTGCCACGACGGGATGCGCTGAAGTACACGTAATCGCCGATCACACGCACATCCGGCGCATAGTCATACAGCGGCAGGCTCTCCGGCAGCCGGTGGCTCTCCCAGTGCACCATATCCTCCGAAACCCAGACACTTAACGTCATGGACGCAAAAATATAATACTTTCCCTGAAATAAAATCATCGACGGATCGGCGGCCTCGCGGGAAATCTTGTCCTCGCCGCTTCTCATATCCTGAATGAACTGGTAACGGTAATCCATATTTAACGGATTGCAGAAATACTGTTTTTTCATCAAAATTCCTCTTTCCGGACCGTACGTAAAAACCCCTGTTCGTACATCCTTTTTTCTTATGATAGAAAAAGTTTAGCATATCCCGCAAAGAAAGGAAATGTTCTGATTTGACTTTTTTGTTGCACTTTTTGGACTGTTTTTTGTCTCATGTATTGGACAAATTCCTGTCAAAAATAATACTCTTTGATATGCATCTTTATATATGTTGCTTAGCATTTAAACAGCGCAGATCATTAACTGATCTCTAAAGCAAGGGTGAAAAGCCTATTTTTTGAGCTCTCACCCTTGAATATCATAGAACAACGATTTCATTTACAGACTGTTCCACAGTATTCCGGAAAATCTGTTTCTTGCAACTCTCACTCCACAGAACTGATTTTTTATGTCATTTTTGTATCTTTTCCTTCCATTTCTGTATTGTTTCTGTAAAGACATGCTCTTTTTGCTTTTCATCTTCCTGCGCCTCATACTTAGATAGTAAGGAATTAAGTTCCCTGTCCCATATCGAATAAAATCGAACGGTTTTTACTTCTTCCTGTATCGTTTTGATTTGTTTTTGATCTTGTCTCGAAAGACTCCGCATTCGTTTTTCCAGTTCCTTTTTGTAAATAGAAACCCCTTGCGGAAATCTTATATTGCTTGCCTCTCTTCTATCTTCTAACTCTATTCCTTTTCCTGATAAAACTTCTTCACTGTATAGCATTTGTAAAAAGGAGACTGCTTTTAAAGGTTGCTTTGTGTTCTTATTAATTCCTGCATAAAGTGTAACATTTGCAGTGAATCCGCCTTCCTGATTCGGCATTGCAAATACCGTATGAACTGTTTTTTCACCTCCAAGTTCTTCCAAATCATTTAGACTTACTACTCCTGTATCTTTTATTTTCCAGTTTAAAGCTAATGATCTTGTTTTTAATGCTGCTGTTTCATCCAAAACTTTTTTTATTTGCTCTTCCGAATATAGAAGTGTTTTTTTCTTTATAATCAACTACCTCACTAAATGTATCAAAAAATTAGACCCCACTTCTTTGCCCTACAATCTGTTGAATTGCTTTTTCTTTTTGTTCTGGCTAATTCCAGCCAATTTCTTGATATTTCTGTATTTTCCGGTAAATCCTGTGTTGTAAATGCATATAGAAAATAATCGTATGTCATAGGAAGCAGTATTTGTTCCTCATTAGCCATACCTGCAGACAAAATCCTCTCTTCTAAAATATCTATATCAAAATATTTCATGTATGGTTTCAACGAAAGAAAGGTTCCCTGATACATTCTTTTTGGGGATCCTCAAAAACAACTGCTCTTTGCTCACTCCAGGTCGGATTCGGCCCTTCTGCGAAAAATACATCCGGCCCTTCTCCCGTCGTAATTTCATTCTGGATCTCCTGTACTTTTTCTTCCGAAGCCTGTTGCCCTGATGGGATTACCATTAATTCCACTCCATTATTTTTATATATTTTCTTCCAGGCTGCCACTATTTGAAGTACCGTTTTTTTATTTTCTTCATCAACACAAATTTTTAATGGCATTTCCGTTTTCTCAATTTCAATCTTGGCTTGTGTATCTGCATATACCGTTTCTGCATTTAAGCTCCCACTGACTAATGTGATGTTAATCAGAATCAAACCAAAAATTTCTTTCAACCTTTTTCCCATCATTATGCTACCCCCTATGTTTCTATATAGCACAAGGCTATTGCATGACTTCTGTTTTTTTACATATCATACAACAGCCTTGTGTTTTAACCATTAATTATCATATCCGTGACAAATTGTTCTTGTTTCTTTCACATTAGCAGTATTTCCTGCGTTACAATTTAAACATTTTGTAGTTTTTTATTCCTGTTCTATACTGCTTCAAATCAGTTCCCCCATGCGTGACCATGAGTACATGTAACTGTACCACTGCTTATCCAGCTTCCCCATACGGTTGACGATGTTATTCTTCCTCCACATCTCGGGCAAACTGCAGCATACGGCATAATTTCTTCATACGCAAAAGTATTCTTACTTTCGATAACATCCGCTTTTGTTACATTGGCAGAAAATGTACTGGCCAACATTAAGGTCATTAGAAAAATGGAAATTTTTTTCTTTACCGCTTTCATACTTTTTTCCTTAAAAATTTATTATACCTGTCAACGTACGTTCTACATTTGTATAACAAAAAAATACCATACTTCCTACTTTTTGTCAATCTTTTTCTACATTTGTCTAATTAATCATTATACCCATGGCAGACTATTTTTTCTTGCCTGATCTTTATCTCAAAAAAATTTCCACATTCATTACACCTGATTTTTTCTACTCCATATCTGGCTTTCTGTAAGTCATCTCCCCATGCATATTGATGTGTACATACTACATTTTTTTCATTTTCCCATGCATTCCAAACCACTTCTCCTTGTACCGCAGCTTTGCATTTGGGACAATTTTCTATATGCGATG
>ENA-OQKS01000301-OQKS01000301.1-human-gut-metagenome-genome-assembly--contig:-NODE-301-length-15150-cov-2.808893_pt1 | contig 15150 bp, 14 predicted proteins | sample MGYA00242804_ERZ504808 | MGnify/ENA primary metagenome ERZ504808 (study PRJEB26092, sample SAMD00036375) | human gut metagenome | host: Homo sapiens | study: EMG produced TPA metagenomics assembly of...
CAGAAAAAATACATATCAGGCAGAAAGGACGGGCTTCATGAAGCACTTCTTGCGTCAGAGACGGAAAAGAGTGAGAAAGAGGCCGCTCTCTCGGAATGCCAGGAGCAGATCCAGGCAGTCGAGCTGCAGAGTGAACAGGATAAGAGCGAAGTCATCGGCCTTCTGAACCAGCGGGGTTCCACGAAGGGAAAAATGCAGCGCTACGATGCGATGCTCGAGCAGATCGGCATCCGAAAGGCAGAATTAAGCCAGAGGGTGCTGCATTTAAAGACGAGCGAGTCCGAACAGAACGGGCAGATGGAAGAACTGCAGAACGCGTTTGAAGCGCTCGAAGAGACGGTAAGCAGCCTGAAACAGCAGTACCAGGAGGCAGATCAGAAGATTACCGCGCTGACGGCGGATCTCTCGAACCAGACGAAAGAGATGGAAGCCGGCCAGACCAATTACCACAGAGAAGCGTCAAGGCTCGAATCCTTAAAGAACATCACCGAGCGGTACGACGGCTATGGAAACAGTATTCGGAAGGTCATGGAGCAGAAAGACCGGAATCCCGGCATCCACGGCGTTGTGGCGGATCTTCTGCAGGCGGAGAAAAAGTACGAGACGGCGATCGAGACCGCACTTGGCGGCAGCATTCAGAATATTGTCACCGACAATGAGGCGACGGCGAAATACCTGATTGAATACCTGAAACGGGGCCATTTCGGCCGTGCGACGTTCCTTCCGCTCACCAGTATGCGCGGGAAAAAAACGCAGGTGAATGAGGATGCGGCAAGAGAAACTGGTGTGCTCGGTGTGGCAAATGCACTTGTTTCGTACGACCCGGTGTATGAGGGCCTTGTGGCACAGCTGCTTGGAAGAACGCTGGTGGTCGACACGATCGACCATGCCATTGTGATCCAGCGGAATACCGTCAGACGCTCCGCATGGTAACCCTCGAGGGCGAGCTCTTGAGCCCGGGCGGTTCCATGACAGGAGGTTCGTTCCGGAACAACAGCAACCTGCTCGGAAGACGGCGTGAGATTGAGGGAACTCGAAAAGAGCGTACAGGGTCTTGCGAAGGAACTGCGGGAAATCCAGCAGGAACTTGAAGAGAAGAAAAATAAGCGGAATGAAATCCGTGATCTCCGCACCGAGCTGAATGAAAAACTGCAGCGGCAGTACATCGAGCAGAATACGGTGCGCCTGAATCTGGAAAAAGCGCGCGAGAAAAAGACGGAAATCCGTCTGGATTTTGAAGCGCTTCAGAAGGAGAGTCTCGAGATTGAAAATCAGATCGCCGAGATTGAGCGGAACCGGAAAGTCATCGGTCAGGAAATGCAGGAATCGGTGGAGCGGGAAAGCACGCTACAGGAGAATATCCAGAAGGCACAGGAGGCGCTTACAGGGCTTCGCCGCCGGGAAGCAGAATATACGAAGGATCTTGAAGAAATCCGGTTAAATTACGCAAATCTGTCCCAGAAGGATGGATTCCTTGCCCAGAACATCCGCCGTCTTGAGGAAGAGACGGGAAAACTGGAAGCGGAAAGCCGCACCATGCTGGAAAAAGCGGCGGAGGAAAAAGACGATGTCAAAAGGAAACAGCAGGACATCGTGGAGATCCAGAAGACGATTGCAGCAGCAGTGCAGGCAAAAGAAGAGGAAGACCGCCGGATTGTGGAACTGCAGGAGAAAAAAGAAGCATTAAGCGCAGATCACAAAGAATTTTTCGAGAAGCGGGATCAGCTCTCCGACCAGATTTCCCTGATGGACAAAGAGTGCTTCCGTCTGAACAGCCAGAAAGAAAAGCTGGAGGAGACAAAAGAGGCACAGACCTCGTATCTCTGGGAAGAGTACGAAGTGACACCGGGCCACGCAAGAGAGTTCCAGATGGAGGAGATTCCGGAGCGCAGTGAATTAAAGCGGCGTGTGCTGGAAGTAAAAGATGCGATCCGGAAACTTGGCTCTGTCAATGTGAATGCGATTGAGGAGTACAAAGAGATTTCGGAGCGCCACGCATTTCTTGATGCACAGCACACCGATCTTGTCAAAGCGGCGGAGACACTGCAGGGCATCATCGATGAGCTGGATGCCGGTATGCGCAAGCAGTTCACGGAAAAATTCGAGGAGATCCGGAAAGAGTTTGACCGCGTGTTCCGCCAGTTGTTCGGCGGCGGAAAGGGAACGCTGGAGCTCGAGGAGGACACGGATGTACTCGAGGCAGGTATCCGCATCATTTCCCAGCCGCCGGGAAAGAAACTGCAGAATATGATGCAGCTCTCCGGAGGCGAGAAGGCACTGACCGCGATTGCGCTGCTTTTTGCAATCCAGAACTTAAAGCCGTCCCCGTTCTGTTTACTTGACGAGATCGAGGCGGCGCTCGACGATTCCAACGTAACGCGTTTTGCGCAGTATCTGCATAAGCTGACAAAAAATACCCAGTTCATCGTTATCACCCACCGACGCGGTACGATGACGGCAGCAGACCGCCTGTACGGCATCACGATGCAGGAAAAGGGTGTATCGACGCTTGTTTCTGTCGATTTGATTGAGGGAGAACTGGACAAATAGAAACGAATAAGATACAATACGAAAGAAGTAAAATAGAAAAGACAAAGGGAGGCGAACGGTATGGCGGAGGAGAAAGTAGGCTTTTTCAAACGTCTTGTCAATGGTCTGACAAAGACCCGAGACAGCATTGTGGCTGGAATTGATTCTATTTTCAGCGGCTATTCCAACATTGATGACGATTTCTATGAGGAGATCGAGGAGATTCTCGTCATGGGAGATATCGGCATCAATACAACGACCAAAATTATTGACCACTTAAAGAACGGGTGGCAGAAGAACACATTACCGATCCGGCAGAGTGCAAACAGCTTCTGATCGAGAGCATCAAAAAACAGATGGATGTAGGCGACACGGCCTATGAATTTGAAAACCGAAAATCGGTGGTGCTGGTGATCGGTGTCAATGGAGTCGGAAAAACGACCTCCGTCGGAAAGCTGGCCGGCCTTCTGAAAGATCAGGGCAAAAAGGTTGTTCTTGCGGCAGCAGATACGTTCCGTGCAGCGGCAGGCGAACAGCTCACCGAGTGGGCGCACCGTGCCGGCGTGGACATCATCGGCGGACAGAATGGAGCAGATCCGGCGTCGATCGTATACGATGCAGTCGCAGCGGCAAAAGCCAGAAATGCGGATGTGCTGATCTGTGATACGGCAGGAAGACTTCACAACAAGAAGAACCTGATGGAAGAGCTCCACAAGATTTACCGGATTCTGGAAAAAGAGTACCCAGAGGCATACCTGGAAACGCTGGTGGTGCTGGACGGTACCACGGGCCAGAATGCGCTGCAGCAGGCAAGACAGTTTGCAGAAGTGGCAAATGTCACCGGTATCATTCTGACGAAGCTGGACGGAACTGCAAAGGGCGGTATCGCCGTTGCCATCCAGTCCGAGCTTGATATTCCGGTCAAATACATCGGCGTGGGCGAGAGCATCCACGATCTACAGAAATTTGATGCAGACCAGTTTGTAAATGCACTGTCCATACATCCGAAGAGAATGCTTAAAAAAGACAACAAGGAGAAAAGACTATGGCAGAAGAAATGCTGACACTCCCGAAATTTGAGGAAGCGTCTGAAATCGTAAAAAAAGTAACACAGGAGACCAAACTGGTTTACAGCAAATATTTCAGCGAGCAGACGGGAAATAAAGTCTACTTAAAACCGGAAAATATGCAGCTGACCGGCGCCTATAAGCTGCGCGGTGCCTATTACAAAATCAGCACCTTAAGTGAAGAGGAGCGCGCAAAAGGACTGATCACCGCATCTGCAGGAAACCATGCACAGGGCGTTGCGTATGCGGCAAAATGCTACGGTGCAAAGGCTGTCATCGTAATGCCGACTACCACACCGCTCATCAAAGTAGAGCGTACCCAGAGCTACGGCGCTGAGGTTGTTCTGTACGGAGATGTGTACGATGAGGCATGTGCAAAAGCATACGAGCTTGCAGCAGAGCATGGCTATACCTTTATTCACCCGTTCGATGATCTGACCGTTGCAACCGGCCAGGGAACCATCGCTATGGAAGTGATTCAGGAGCTTCCGCTCGTAGATTATATCCTTGTTCCGATCGGAGGAGGCGGACTGGCTACCGGTGTTTCCACACTGGCAAAACTGCTGAAACCAAACATCAAAGTCATCGGTGTTGAGCCGTCCGGAGCAGCCTGTATGAAGGCTTCTTTTGAAAAAGGCGAGGTAACGACCGTATCTCCTGTCAGCACAATTGCAGACGGTACTGCAGTACAGACACCGGGATCCAAGATTTTCCCGTATGTAAGACAGAACCTGGACGAGATCATTACCGTGGATGATGATGAGCTGATCGTAGCATTCCTTGATATGGTAGAAAACCACAAGATGATCGTCGAGAACTCCGGTCTTCTGACTGTGGCTGCATTAAAGCATCTGGATGTCAAGGGCAAAAAGATTGTTTCGATCTTAAGCGGCGGAAATATGGACGTCATCACCATGTCTTCCGTGATCCAGAACGGACTGATCCAGAGAGACCGTATCTTTACTGTATCCGTTCTTCTGCCGGATAAACCAGGCGAGCTGGTACGCGTTTCCCAGGTGATTGACAAACGAGAACGGAAACGTCATCAAAACTGGACCACAACCAGTTCTTCACAACGAACAGAAGTGCTGCAGTAGAGCTCCGCATCACAATGGAGGCATTCGGCACCGATCACAAGAACCGTATTGTCAAAGCACTGGAAGAGGCTGGCTATACACCGAAGATTGTAAGACCGAACCTGTAAAAACAGAAATTGCAGAGAAAATTCTGAAAAAAAGAAAAATAAGAAATCAGAGGGATCCGGAAAGGAATTTCCTCTGATTTTTTTTGAGCAGGAAAAAACCCTTGCATGCACAAGGGTTTTCATTCTGCGGAAGATGGGACTTGAACCCACACGATCGCAATGACCACCAGATCCTTAGTCTGGCCTGTCTGCCAATTCCAGCACTTCCGCATGTTCTTTAAGTTTTTGTCATCTCGCTGACGACAAAATGTATTATAGCACCAGAGTTGTAAGCCGTCAACACTTTTTTTGAAAAAATTTGAAAAATTTGAAAAATAAAAAAGGAAATCGGAATCGGGCACCGAATATAGGAAATAGGAGGACAATGAAAAGAACTGTTACAGGCATATTACCGGGAAAGAGGTGGTCTTCGTTTGAACTTGAGAGAATCGTTTGAAGAACGGGAATTTCAGGAGCTGAGTCCTTATGCGGCGCACAGCCGGAATTCCAGAGGAAGGGACCGATATGAACCGGAGTGTGACATCCGCACCGTCTACCAGAGAGACCGGGACCGGATTCTCCACTCCAAAGCCTTTCGCAGGATGAAAGACAAAACACAGGTGTTTCTCGCTGCGCAGGGCGATCATTACCGGACCCGCCTGACGCACACACTCGAGGTGTCCCAGATTGCCCGCACGATTGCGCGGGCGCTGAATCTGAATGAGGATCTGACCGAAGCCATTGCGCTCGGCCACGATCTCGGACACACGCCGTTTGGCCATTCCGGGGAAGCGGCGCTCAATGCGGTGCATCCCGGGGGCTTCCGCCACGCGGAACAGAGCGTCCGTGTCGTGGAGGTTCTAGAAAAGGAAGGACAGGGCCTGAACCTGACCTGGGAAGTGCGGGATGGAATTCTGAACCACCGCACGGCGGGAAAGCCGTCGACCCTGGAGGGACAGGTTGTGCGTCTCTGCGACAAGATCGCCTACATCCACCACGATATGGACGATGCCATCCGTGCCGGCATTTTAAGCGAGGATGACATCCCGATTACGATCCGCGTCGTCCTTGGCGATACATGCCGCGAGCGGCTCAATACGCTGATCCACGACATTGTGGAGCAGAGCCGCGGAACGGAGTATGTGCGCCAGTCGGCGGAGATTGCCGAGGGCATGCGCATGCTGCGGGAGTTGATGTTCGCGAACGTCTACCGCAACCCGGAGGCGAAAAAAGAGGAGGAGAAGGCAAAAAGATGCTGATTTCCCTCTACACCTACTACCAGAGCACCCGGAACAGATGTCCCGCGAGTACCGGAATCTGATCGGGTGCAGCGAGGACAAGACACAGGTAGTATGCGATTACATTGCCGGTATGACCGATCAGTATTCCATGCACAAATACGAGGAGCTGTTCGTGCCGAAAGCCTGGGCGGTTTATTAGATACAGGGAGGAAAAAATGCGATATTCCGATGATTTAGTGGAAGAGATTCGTATGAAAAATGACATCGTAGATGTGATATCCGGCTACGTAAAGCTGACAAGAAGAGGAAGCTCTTACTTCGGGCTCTGCCCGTTCCACAATGAGAAATCCCCTTCCTTTTCCGTTAGCCCAGGAAAGCAGATGTATTACTGCTTCGGATGCGGAGCCGGAGGAAATGTTTTCACATTTTTGATGGAATACGAAAACCTCACGTTTGTGGAAGCCTTGAAATTTCTGGCCGACCGGGCCGGGGTGGAGCTTCCGCAGATGGAGTATTCGAAAGAAGCAAAGGAGCAGGCGGATTTAAAGAACACGCTGCTGGAAATCAACAAACAGGCGGCGAAATTCTATTATTACCAGCTCCACACCGAACGCGGAAAGCAGGGCTACGATTACTTAAAGGGGCGCGGTCTTTCGGATGATACAATCCGGAAATTCGGCCTTGGCTACTCAGATAAGTACGGAAGCCTGCTGTACCGCTTTTTAAAAGAAAAAGGGTATGACGATGAAATCCTTCGCCAGTCGGGATTGTTTCTGGCGGACGAAGTGCACGGTATGCAGGATAAGTTCTGGAATCGTGTCATCTACCCGATCATGGATGCCAACAGCCGCGTGATCGGCTTCGGAGGCCGTGTAATGGGGGATGGAAAGCCGAAATACCTGAACTCGCCGGAGACAAAGATCTTCGACAAAAGCCGCAACCTATATGGGCTGAACCTGGCGCGCTCCTCGCGGAGAAAGAATCTGATCATCTGCGAGGGCTATATGGACGTCATCTCCATGCACCAGGCGGGTTTCAACAACGCGGTGGCATCTCTTGGAACGGCGCTCACCTCGCTGCAGGCGGGGCTGATGAAACGGTATACCGACGAGGTTCTTGTGATCTATGACAGCGATGAGGCAGGCGTCAAAGCGGCGCTTCGTGCGATTCCGATGCTCAAAGGGGTTGGTCTTACAACGCGTGTCGTCAATTTGAGACCGTATAAGGACCCGGATGAGTTTATCCAGCACGAGGGCTGCGAGGTGTTCGAAAAACGCCTGGAGGAGGCGGAAAACAGCGTTCTGTACGAGATCCGCATGAAGGAGCGCGATTTCGATCTTGCCGATCCGCAGGGCAAATCAGATTTTCTTCATGAAGCGGTGCGCCGCCTTGTAGCAATTGAGGATGAGATCGAGCGGAACAGCTATCTTGAGGCTGTGGCGGGAAAGTACGGCATTGCCGTCGAGGTACTGCGCAAGCAGGTCGGCCAGATGGCACTCTCGGGAGCCGGAAGGACGGAGAGCGTAAAGCCGCGGAATACAGCCTCAAACAAAAAAGAAAAAGAGGGCGGCATCGAAAAAGCACAGAAGCTGATGCTGACGTGGATGACCTCTTATCCGGCGCTCATCGGAAAGCTGGAAAAATATATTACGCCGGCGGATTTTACCACCCCTCTCTACCACCAGATTGCAGAGAGGATTGTGCTGCAGTACCACGAGGGCGGCGTAAATCCGGCAAAGCTTTTGAATCAGTTTGTTGATTCCGAGGAGCAGAAAGAAGTTGCGGGCCTTTTTTAATGCCAGAATCCCGCTGGAGACAGAGGAGGAAAAACGGCGCGCGCTGCATGATGTGATCTGCAATATGAAAGAAAACAGCATTGCGTATCAGTCGGCACATATGAATGTGACCGATATGGCGGCGCTGCAGAAGCTGATGGCGGACAAAAAGAGCCTGGAGCGGTGGAAAGCAGGGGAACTTCCGGATTTCGCTTTTTAAGGAGGCCTGGATACCAAAGAAAAACCCTGGAATCTTCTGTTCTGCGTGTTTAATTTCGCAGGGCAGGGACAGAATATATACAAGCTATGGAAGGATGGACAGTCAATGGAGTTCGATAAAGCAAAATTTATGGAAAAATTAAAAGAGCTGGTAGCATACGGCAAAAAGAAAAAGAGCGTCCTGGAATATCAGGAAATCAACGACTTTTTCCGCGATATGCCGCTGGATGCGGAGCAGATGGAGAAGGTATTTGAATACCTGGAGGCAAGCGGTATCGACGTACTGCGCCTCTCCGATATGACCGAGGATCCAAATGCGGCAGACCGCGATCTTCTCCTTCTGGACGACGATGACATCGACCTTTCCGAGGAAGAAGAGATCGATATGGAAAACATCGACCTTTCCGTTCCGGAAGGCATCAGCATTGAGGACCCGGTCCGCATGTACTTAAAAGAGATCGGTAAAGTGCCGCTTCTTTCCGCAGAGGAAGAGATCAAGCTGGCACAGAGAATGGAAGAGGGCGATGAGGATGCGAAAAAACGTCTGGCAGAGGCCAACCTTCGTCTCGTTGTTTCCATTGCAAAACGTTATGTCGGCCGCGGCATGCTGTTCCTGGATCTGATTCAGGAAGGTAACTTAGGCCTCATCAAAGCGGTTGAAAAATTCGATTACCGCAAGGGATACAAATTCTCCACCTATGCAACATGGTGGATCCGCCAGGCAATCACAAGAGCGATTGCAGACCAGGCGAGAACGATCCGTATTCCGGTTCATATGGTAGAGACCATCAACAAGCTGATCCGCGTTTCCCGTCAGTTACTGCAGGAGTTAGGCCGCGAACCTACTCCGGAAGAGATCGCAGAGGAGATGCACATGTCTGTAGAGCGTGTGCGTGAGATCCTGAAAATCTCCCAGGAACCGGTTTCACTCGAGACACCAATCGGTGAGGAAGAGGACAGCCACCTCGGTGACTTCATCCAGGACGACAATGTGCCGGTACCGGCAGACGCGGCAGCATTCACCATGCTGAAAGAGCAGCTCGAGGATGTGTTAAGCACGCTGACTGACCGTGAGCAGAAGGTTCTGCGTCTCCGTTTCGGACTCGATGACGGCCGTGCGAGAACCCTCGAAGAGGTTGGTAAAGAGTTCAACGTTACAAGAGAGCGTATCCGTCAGATTGAGGCGAAAGCGCTCCGTAAACTGCGCCATCCGAGCCGTTCCAGAAAGCTGAAAGATTACCTGGACTAATCTGCGAGGAAGAAAAGGACGACAGGAAAATGCAGTTATCAAAAAGACTTTCCGCGGTAGCGGAGTTTGTCACCCCGGGCGGCTGCCTGGTCGATGTGGGAACAGATCACGGCTATGTGCCGATTGCGCTGCTGGAACAGAAGAAGATTTCCTCCGCAATCGCCATGGATGTGAACCGCGGACCGCTGGAGCGGGCCAGGGAGCATATTGCGCAGTACCAGATGGGGGACTACATAGAAACAAGACTTTCCGACGGACTCCATGCCCTGCGTGCGGGAGAGGGTGATTCTCTTCTCATCGCGGGCATGGGCGGCGGGCTTACCATAAGAATTTTAAGCGAAGGTGAGCCGCTGCTGTCCGGTTTTCGGGAGCTGATCCTGGAGCCGCAGTCGGATATCGACCGCGTGCGTGCATGGCTTCTGGAACACGGATTTTTCCTTGCACAGGAGAATTTTGTAGAGGAGGATGGAAAATATTATCCGATTCTGCGGGCAGTGCCAGGGGAAAAGGAGAATCTGAAGGCGGAGGAGCTTTTCTATGGACCGCGCCTTCTGGAAAAGGAAAATCCGGTGCTGAGGGAATACCTTCTGAAACAGCAGGAGCAGAACCAGACGCTGATCCGCCAGCTTTCGGATCACTCCAGTGAAAAGGCAGCACAGCGCCTTTGGGAATTAAAAGAAAAAGAGGCAGTACTGGAATCTGCGCTTGCGCGTTTCCATACGATGTAACGACAGCGTTTGCACAAGAGGGGCGTGTCTGAAAATTTCAGCAGTTGTAATTTTCGGGCGCGCCTTTTCTGTCACTTCTGAATTTTCAGAAAGTTTTGCAAGAAGGAGGAATTACAATTGATTCAGGTAACAATTGATGGAAAAGGATACGAATATCCGGAAAATTGCTCTTATTATGAGATTGCAAAGGATTTTGAAAAAACAATGGACGCGCCGATTGTCCTTGTGAAAGTGGACGGACGGCTGAGGGAGCTGCACAAGCAGCTGAAAAAAGACTGTGAACTGGAATTTGTGACAACGGAGGATGAGATCGGACATAAAACGTATCAGAGGAGTCTTTCTCTTCTGCTGGTAAAAGCGGTGTATCATGTGGGAGGCTACGATAAGATCCGCCATGTGATGCTGCATTTTTCGGCGGGTTCGGGCTTTTTCTACACGGTGGACGGCGATATCACGCTGAATCAGGAGTTTTTGGACGAAGTAAAAGCGTATATGCATGAACAGGTGGAAAAGGCGGTGCCGATTTATAAGCGGAGTGTCGATACGCACGAGGCGAGAGAACGGTTCCGGCTGCATGGCATGACGGATAAAGACCGCTTGTTCCGTTACCGCCGTGTCTCCCGTGTGAATCTGTACAGTCTCGGGGATTTTGAAGACTATTATTATGGATTTATGACGTATGATACGAGTTATCTGAAGTATTTTGATCTCTATTTATACGATGACGGCTTTGTGCTGCAGATGCCGGAGAAAAAGGCGCCGGAGACGGTGCCGGCGGCGAATCTCTCCCCGAAGGTGTTCCAGGTGCAGCGGGAATCGGAGCGCTGGGGTGAGCAGATGGGAATTTCCACGGTTGCCGACTTAAATGAACGCATCACGAAGGGCAATATTCAGCAGATGATGCTGATTGCGGAGGCGCTGCAGGAGCAGAAGATTGCGAAGATTGCGGAGCAGATTGCGGAAAGAAAGCAGGTTAAATTTGTGCTGATTGCGGGGCCGTCTTCCTTCCGGAAAGACAACGTTCTGCAACCGACTTTCCATCCAGCTTTCAGCGCATGGTCTGACGCCGCATCCGATCAGCCTTGATAATTACTATGTGAACCGGGTAGATACGCCGCGGGATGAAAACGGCGATTATGATTTTGAATGCCTGGAAGCACTGGATATCGAGCTTTTGAATCGGGATATGACAGCACTTTTGAACGGAGAGCGTGTGGAACTGCCGTATTTTAATTTTAAGACGGGCAAGCGCGAGTACAAGGGGAATTTTATTCAGATGAAGGAGACCGATGTGCTGGTGCTGGAGGGGATTCACGGGCTGAATGAAAAAACTGACGTGGTCGCTTCCTTCGGAAAGTAAATTCCGGATTTATATCAGTGCGCTGACGCAGATTAATGTGGATGAGCACAACCGGATTCCGACGACGGACGGACGTCTGATCCGGCGGATGGTGCGCGACAGCCGGACGCGGGCAACGTCGGCGAAGGAGACGATTGCGATGTGGCCGTCGGTGCGCCGCGGCGAGGATCGGAATATTTTTCCGAACCAGGAGAAGGCGGATGTGATGTTTAATTCGGCGCTGGTGTATGAGCTTTCGGTTCTGAAGCTGTATGCGGAACCGCTGCTGTTCCAGATTGAGGAGGGAGAGCCGGAGTACCAGGAGGCAAAGCGGCTGCTGAAGTTTTTGGATTATTTTGTCGGAGTGCCGATTGAGGATATTCCCAAGAATTCGATTCTGCGGGAGTTTGTGGGGGGAAGCTGCTTTGATGTGTGAAAGGCTGTTTTGTATGGCTTTGTGGGATCTGCGATTTGGGGATGGACAAGAAAGAGAGTTTGTGGTATGATTATTAACTGTCTGATGTTCCGTTTTTGACAAAGTAAGATATGTAATCGCGGCTGGCAGGACCGAAAGGGGCCAGGTGAGGAAAGTCCGGGCTTCGCAGGGCAGGATGCCGGATAACGTCCGGCGGAGGCGACTCCAGGGATAGTGCAACAGAGAGATACCGCCAGGTTTTTTCTGGTAAGGGTGGAAAGGCAGTGTAAGAGACTACCGTTTCTCTGGTAACAGAGAAAGCCATGTAAACCCCATCCGAAGCAAGACCGAATAGAAAACGTATATGGCTGCCCGTCATGTTTTCAGGTGGGTCGCTTAAGGGGACTGGCGACAGTTCCATTGGATAGATGATTACACACGACATAACCCGGCTTATCGTTTTGCTTTGCATAAGACGGAAATTCAGGCATCTGGATAAAAATAAGTACGCCGGGAACGGACACGAGTGGATTGTGTTTGTTCCCGGCGTACTTATTTTATCCGGCCATCTGGCGCAAGCCGCACATTCCCGCGGACCGCTGCATGGTGTAGAAAAAATGCATGTCATAGAAAGAAAAATAAAGGAGACAGCAGGATGAAAGTGATATTGGCTTCGGGGTCACCCAGAAGAAGAGAGTTGATGGAGATGTTGGGAATACGGTGTAAGGTTCAGGCTTCAGGGGCGGAAGAAGTTGTGACGTCTGCGGAACCGGAGAAGGTTGTGGAGGAGCTTTCACGGCTGAAATGTCTGGATGTTGCGGAGATTACCGAAGGGGATGCCGCTGTGATCGGGGCGGATACGGTTGTGGCTTTTGAAGGGGAGATCCTTGGCAAGCCGAAAGGGATAGAACATGCCAGAAGCATGATGCAGCAGTTGCAGGGAAGGGTGCATCAGGTGTATACTGGAGTTACGATTGCGGTAACAGAGGGGGACGCAAAGCGTGTGGTATCGTTCTGTGACCGTACAGATGTAGAGTTTTATGCGATGACAGAGGAGGAGATAAACGGGTATCTTGCTCTTGAGAAAGAGGGGGAGGCTCCTGTGTGGTCGGATAAGGCTGGAGGATACGGAATTCAGACGGTGTTTGGGACAAAGTTTGTGAAAGGAATCCAGGGAGACTATTATAATGTGATGGGACTGCCGGCGTCCCGGGTTTATCATGAGTTGAAAAATCTGGGCGTTCTGGAATAGAGGGAGGTAAGAGAAGATGAAAAAGTTTTCGGAAATTGAATACGTAAGGCCGGACATGGAGGCAGAGCAGGAAAAAGTAAGAGACATATACGAAGGCGCTCAAAGAGGCAAAATCATATGAGGAGACTGCGCGGACTTTTTTATGGAAGAAAAAACGCGCGAGGATGCCTGGGCGACAATGGCGGAAGTGGCGCAGGTAAGATATACGGTGGACACCAGAGATTCGTTTTATGAAGGAGAGGTTCAGTTCTGGAATGAGACGATTCCGGCGATCCATCTGCTGATACAAAGGACAGAGAAGGTGATTCTGGAGTCTCCGTTATCAAAGAGTTTGCAGAGGAGTTCGGGGAATTCTTTGTGAAGAATATGGAGGTTGGCCAAAAATTAGCGGACGACTGTATCGTGGAGGATCTGATCGAAGAGGCGAATCTGACGCAGCAGTACAGTAAAATTACGGCGAATGCTTCGACGGAATTTAAGGGCGAAACGTGTAATTTTTATGGACTTCTGAAGGCGATGCAGAGTACGGACCGCCAGATGCGGAAAGAGGCGATGACGGCATGGGGAGATTTGTATGAAGAGATTTCCGGGGAGCTGGATGCGCTGTATGACAAGCTGGTTCCGCTGCGCGATAAAATTGCGAAGAAGCTGGGATTTTCTTCTTACATTGAATTTATTTACCTGAGCTATGGAAGATACGATTATACGGCGGAGGATGTTGCAAAGTTCCGTGCGCAGGTGAAGGAGAAGATTGTACCGCTCTGCCTGGAGCTTCGGAAGGAGCAGGAGAAACGGCTTAGAGTGGACCGGCTGCATTATTACGATGAGGAGCTGATTTTCCCGGAAGGAAATGCGGTTCCGGAAGGAACGACGGAGGAACTGGTTGCGAAGGCGCAGAAGATGTACCATGAGCTGTCGAAAGAGACGGGTGAGTTCTTTGACTTTATGGTGGAGCATGAGCTGTTTGACCTGGAGACGAAGCCGGGAAAACAGACAGGCGGTTACTGCACATTTCTGAATACGTTCAAGGCGCCGTTCATCTTCTCCAACTTTAATGGTACGAGCGCGGACGTTGATGTTCTGACTCATGAGGCGGGCCATGCATTCGAGGCGTATACGGCGGCAAAACAGATTCCGTTTATGGATATGGTATTCCCGACAAGCGAGGTGGCGGAGATTCACTCGATGACAATGGAGCATTTCGCATACCCCTGGATGAATGCATTCTTTGGAGAGAAAGCAGATGATTACCGTTATGCGCACCTGATGAGCGCGCTGGAAGTGATTCCGTACATGGTATGTGTGGATGAGTTCCAGCATAAGGTATTTGAAAATATCGGCATGACGGCCAAGGAGCGCCGTGCGATCTGGCATCAGTTAGAGCTGACCTATATGCCATGGAGAAATTATGACGGCCACAAGTTCCTCGAGGAGGGCGGTTTCTGGATGCAGAAGCAGCATATCTTTGTGAACCCGTTCTATTATATTGATTATGCGCTGGCACAGATCTGTGCTTTCCAGTTCTTTGAGCGTTTCAAAAAAGAGCCGGAAAAGGCGTGGGGCGATTATTACCGTCTCTGCCAGGCAGGCGGAAGCAAAGGATATTTTGCACTGCTGGAGCTGGCCGGACTGAAGAATCCGTTCGTGGATGGAACGGTGGAAGAAGTCGTTGCGGGACTGAAGCCCTATTTAAAACAAAAAGTAAAGTATACGATCCGTCCGGTAAAAGAGGAAGATCTGAAAAAGGTAGCCGAGGTGGAGGCGCTATGTTTCCCGGCTGCCGAGGCGGCAGGTTATGAAGACTTCATGGAGCGGTACAAAACCTGCAAAAACAGCTTTTTTGTAGCGGAAACTGAAGACGGCGAAATCGCAGGCTTCTGCAATGGCTGCTGTGCGGATACCGATTATCTGGCGGATGCACTCTACCATGACGCCACGCTGCACAACCCGGACGGTGATTATCAGATGATTTTCGGACTGGACGTCAATCCGAAGTTCCAGAAACAGGGCATTGGAGAAGCACTGATGCGTCATATGGTAAAAAGCGCAGGAGAGCGTGACAAAAAAGCCGTTGTTCTTACGTGCAAGGATCATATGATTCCATTCTACAAAAGGATCGGATACGAATATATTGACTTTCCGACTCGACACAT
>ENA-OQKS01000302-OQKS01000302.1-human-gut-metagenome-genome-assembly--contig:-NODE-302-length-15140-cov-2.981150_pt1 | contig 15140 bp, 20 predicted proteins | sample MGYA00242804_ERZ504808 | MGnify/ENA primary metagenome ERZ504808 (study PRJEB26092, sample SAMD00036375) | human gut metagenome | host: Homo sapiens | study: EMG produced TPA metagenomics assembly of...
GGGCCGATGTAGTCATTGCTACTCCGGGACGTCTGATAAGTCATCTCAGCCTAGGTTACGTAGACTTGTCTAAAGTTTCTTTCTTTATTCTTGATGAAGCGGACCGTATGCTGGATATGGGATTCTCGGATGACATTATGCAAATAGTGAAATATCTGCCGAAAGAACGTCAGACCATCATGTTCTCGGCCACTATGCCGGCTAAAATACAACAATTGGCAAAAACGATCTTAAACAATCCGGTAGAAATAAAATTAGCGGTTTCAAAACCTGCGGAAAAGATTATCCAAACGGCTTATATCTGTTATGAACGCCAGAAATTGGGAATTATTCAATCCCTTTTCCAGGATCAAACACCCGAACGTGTCATTATCTTTGCCTCTTCCAAATTGAAAGTAAAGGAGGTGACACAAGCATTCAAGCGGATGAAACTGAACGTAGGTGAAATGCACTCAGACTTGGAGCAGTCCCAACGGGAACAGATTATGCGTGAATTTAAAAGTGGCAGAATCAATATTCTGATTGCTACCGATATTGTTTCGCGAGGAATAGACATTGACGATATTCGTTTGGTAATCAACTACGATGTTCCACATGACAGCGAGGATTATGTACACCGCATCGGCCGTACAGCTCGTGCCAACCATGATGGTTGCGCCATTACTTTTGTCAGTGAGAAAGAGCAGCCCCAATTCAAAGCTATTGAAAATTTCCTGGGTAGGAACATCTATAAAATCCCGGTTCCCGAGGAATTGGGAGAAGCGCCCGAATACAACCCGCGAAGTGGCGCCGGTCGTAGCAATCACAAAGGTGGCGGCTCCAGAAAACAAGGCAATTATAAGGGGAAAAAGAACGGTACGGGCAAGCCCAATGCCAATAATAGAAGAAACACCCCAAAAGAATAGACGGAAGAGATGACATCTAAAAACCATTGGAGGAAGACGGACTTGTTTTCCTCCAATTTTATTTTATGGAGAGGGTCACTTCATGGCTCATCTGCAAAATAGATGCGAGGCAATCACAAACATCCATTATATGTATTGCTTGTAGGATATATAATCTTTCACCTGTAACATTACTAACCTTACACCCCACACATTAGTAACGTATGGGGTGACACGTTACTAACCTTCCGGCATGTACGTTACTAACCTCTCAAACGTCCTGTTCTTTTCAGAAAAGAACAAGGTCTTTAAAAAAAAGAACAGGACGTTTTCATTGAAAGAACAAGAGCTTTTTAAAATTTGACCTGTTGTTTTTTCCATAACGGCATCTACATGCCGAAACGCCTTATTTTTCCTTCAGATCTTTCAACCATTTCACAAACGCCCTGCCCATCGGCATTCCGGCTGAAGGATATGCATTGTGAAATGTTTCAGCCGAAAAATATCCTTCAGGAAAACCAATTCCCCAAGAATCGGAAGAATACCAATCCGGCTGAAGGATTCCAATCTCCGGCTGAAGAATTCCCAAGCCCAATCCTTCAGCCGGAATACCGATGGGCAGGGCATTTGCGAGCAGGCTGAAGCTTTTGAAGGATTTTTCAGGGTATTCTCTATAGAGCATGATAGCGACCAAATAGTAATCGCGAAATAAAAAAAATGACATAGCCACCACGACTACCTTACCAACTCGAATGCAAGTCCTCCATCCTTGCCGGCAGTGATATTGACCATATAACAAGACGCGCCGTCAGGTATGCACACCGTGGCCTGATAATGATACCCTTTCGAATCGACCCCCATAAAATCCATATCCGACAATATAGCCCATTGCAAGAAATCATCCGGAACCACCCCCTTGAACATCTGCTTGGTGATATCTTTGGCATAAAGACTCTTCCTGCCTTCATACACGCAAATGTGTATGATATTGTCATAATATACATTATCCACCCCAAGTCCTTCCTCCGAAACTCCCGGACGCATTACTTTAATCTTTGACGGGTTAATGTACACATATCCGCGATAACGGACATTATCGTATGTCACCACCGAATCTTTCTTAATAACTTCATTATAAACAGGGATTTCCCGAGTATGGATAAATGCCAGAGAATCATTCTCCGTATCAGACTTATGCAGGCGTATCACATCTCCCACAGCCGAATGAAACCAAAAAATATGCTCCCCCTGCTTCTCAATCTTATAACCATTAGTCCGTGCACCATACGTAATCAACGAATCGCCTATAATTTTAAAAGCAACGGGAGCCGTAGCGGCATCTGCATAAAACAGGGTATCGCCTTTCACCCTCAGTAATGCCGTTTCCGTATTATCGTCCAACCATATACCTTCCAACAAAGATTTTGCCTCCTTGTTTTCTTCCAGAGCGGATGCTTTTTGTTGCGGAGTTCCACAAGAAGACAGCGCAACAGCCAACATTATTATCGAAAAACGTTTGTACATGGTTATTCTCTCTATTTTTTTATTTATCGACCGATGCAATGATAAACAAACCCCATTTCCTGTAGTTCGTCACCATCATAAATATTTCGTCCGTCAAGCACTACAGGCTGCTTCATCGCCTTCTTGATTACTCCCCAGGTAGGAAGACGGAACTCTTTCCACTCGGTTACCAGAATCAACGCATCCGCATCAAGAGCCGCATCATACATATCGTGCGCATAATAAACCGACTCTCCTATCCGGCGGCGGGACTCATCCATAGCAGCAGGATCGTATGCGCGGACATTGCAACCCGACTGTTTCAATTTCTCAATAAGTACCAAAGCCGGAGCCTCACGCATATCGTCCGTACCGGGCTTGAATGCAAGTCCCCACAAAGCCACTGTTTTGCCTTTCAAATCTCCATTGAATACTTTTACCAGTTTCTCGAACAAAATGCCTTTCTGATTCTCGTTCACATCTTCCACCGCTTTCAACACCTGCATGGAATAACCATTCTGCTCGGCAGTCTTAATCAACGCCTTCACATCTTTCGGGAAACAAGATCCACCATAACCGCATCCCGGATACAAGAACTTACGCCCGATACGACTGTCGGAACCTATTCCGTCACGTACCATATTTACATCAGCTCCCACCAGTTCGCACAAGTTGGCAATATCGTTCATAAAGCTGATACGGGTGGCCAACATGGAGTTTGCCGCATACTTGGTCATCTCGGCAGAAGGAATATCCATGAAGATAACGCGGAAGTTAACCAGCATGAAAGGTTTATAAAGCTTGGTCATCAGTTTTTTAGCCCTTTCCGACTCTACGCCCACTACCACACGGTCCGGACTCATAAAGTCATCGATAGCATTACCTTCTTTCAAGAATTCCGGATTAGAAGCCACATCGAAATCTATCGACTCCCCTCTTTTCTCCAATTCCTCCCGGATAGCCGCTTTTACTTTCCGGGCCGTACCCACGGGCACCGTACTCTTGGTCACGACCAAGGTGTATTTCTTCATATTAGCACCAATCGTCTTGGCAACTTCAAGCACATAACGCAAATCGGCACTTCCGTCTTCATCGGGAGGAGTGCCCACAGCACTGAACACAATATCCACATTGTCCAGACAACTCTCTAAAGAGGTGGTGAAATGAAGACGTCCAGCCTTTACATTACGCAAGACCATATCTTCCAATCCCGGTTCATAAATAGGAATAATACCCTGTTGCAGATTAGCAATCTTATCCGCATTTACATCTACACAAGTTACGTCTACGCCAGTTTCGGCAAAACATGTTCCGGTAACAAGTCCTACATACCCGGTTCCTACAATCGCTATATTCATTTTATTTAATTCGTTAGTCTAACTTTTTCGCTGCAAAATTACAATAAATTATGAGTGAGTTGTTATTTTCTTCCATAAAAGTTGCGCTGAAACGGAATAAAAATGCTAATTTTGCGATATGATTGAATTGGCTAGACATATAGAAATTCTGTTACTGGAAAATGACTGTGTGATTATTCCAGACTTTGGCGGTTTTATAGCGCACTATCAACCGGCACGGTATATCAAGGAAGAAAATCTTTATCTTCCCCCTGTACGTACTATTGGTTTCAATCCCCAATTGACTATAAACGATGGTTTATTAGTTCAATCGTATATGCAAGCCCATCACACCGATTTTCCTGATGCCACACGCATGATAGAAGAAGAGGTAGCCGGATTGAAAGAACAACTATACCAAAATGGATGTGCAGAAATGCATGGCATAGGGGTCTTACATTATAATATTCATAGCACATACGAGTTCCATCCCAATGAGGACGGTGCATTATCACCTACCCTATACGGGCTTAGTTCGTTTTCCATCAACAGATTAGAATATCTTACTTCAACAACATCTGCAGCAACCAGAGAATTACTTCCCCGACAAGAAAAAAGGAAGAGAACTGTACGTTTCAAACGTCAGTGGATAGGAAATGCAGTAGCTGTGGCTATAGCTGTAGTCTTATTTTTCTTCTTGTCTGTTCCGGTAGAGAACACATATGTGGACAAAGGTAATTATGCTTCTTTAGGTACGGATGGTCTGTTTGACGCCATTCGTTCCCAATCTTTGGCAACGACCTTGGTAACCGTTCCTTCCAGACCGCAGCAACCCAAGAAGACGAATATCAAAAATAATCAAAACACGTTGAAACCTGTAACTGTAAAAGTAGAAAAGGTAGGAAAAGCACAAGAAGCAGTGCCCAAGAATACTGTTGCAGCAAAATTGAACAGCACAGAACAGCCAGTTGCCAAGCCTGTTACTGTAAGTAAACCTGCCCTTGAGAAGAAAGAAACAGCAACACCTTCGAGCAGTAAAAAAAATAAGTATTATATCATCGTATCCAGTTTACCGACAGCCAATGACGCACAGCAAGTACTTAATGAGTACAAGCAAAAAGGATACAAGGATGTAACAATCATAGAAGGTAACGGACGTTATCGCCTGTCTTTGTGCAACTTTGCAGATAAAGCCGCTGCTTATAAAAAATTAAATGAACTGAAACAAAATGATGCATTCAAGAATGCATGGATATTGAGTTCCAAATAAACAAGATTATTTTTTATGAAAAGAGTTTTGTGTCCCAAATGTGACAACTATATAACTTTTGATGAAACCAAATATACAGAAGGCCAGTCGTTGGTCTTTGTATGCGACCATTGTAAAAAACAATTCAGTATCCGTATCGGAAAATCCAAACTGAAAGCAACCCGTAAAGAAGAAATATTGGACGAACAAGCCAATAAAGAGGATTTTGGAAGTATCGTGGTAGTAGAAAATGTATTCGGATACAAACAAGTATTACCCTCGATGGAAGGTGACAACCTGATAGGACGCAGAAGCAAAGGCACTGAAGTGGACATTCCCATCGAAACATCAGATCCGAGCATGGACAGAAGGCATTGTATCATTAATGTGAAACGCAACAAACAAGGGGAAGTCATTTATACCCTGCGTGATAATGACAGCATTACAGGAACATTTCTGATGAACGAGATTTTGGGGAACAAGGACCGGATACGGATCGAGGAAGGCGCTATCATCACATTAGGTGCGACTACGTTGATTCTGCGTGCCACCGAGAAGTAAGACAATGAGACGTATTATCTTAATCACAGGAGGCCAACGTTCGGGAAAAAGTTCATACGCGGAGAAATTGGCATTAAGCTTATCACCCACTCCCGTTTATATAGCTACTTCCCGTATTTGGGATGAAGAATTCCGCCAACGCGTTATCAAACATCAAGAAAGGCGCGGACCGGAATGGACGAATATAGAAGAAGAAAAAGAACTGAGCCGCCATCAAGTAAAGGATAATGTAGTATGATTGACTGTGTCACCTTATGGTGTACCTAACTTTTTCTTGATTTGGATGCGGATGTAGAGGCTGCATTGCAGGCTGTACAAACAGGAGTTTGATTAATTTTATCCGGCAAGATGCCTACTTTTATTTTCGTAACCAATGAAATAGGTTCCGGAGCAGTATCCGAAAACGCCATCCAACGCCGCTTTACAGATTTACAGGGCTGGATGAATCAATATATAGCTTCAAAAGCAGACCAAGTATATTTGATGGTATCGGGAATTCCTGTTCCTATAAAATAATAAATACAATGAAAAACTTTCATATTGAGTATCCCGATGAAGGTCTTCGGGAGGCATTGATAGACAAAATCAACAATTTGACAAAGCCCAAAGGTTCATTGGGCGTTCTGGAAGACCTTGCATTGCAAATCGGATTAATCCAACAAACCCTCTCCCCTACATTAAGCCATCCGCACAACGTACTTTTTGCAGCCGATCATGGTATAGTAGAAGAAGGGGTAAGCAAGTCTCCCAAAGAAATCACTTGGCAACAACTAAGTAATTTTTTACATGGAGGTGCCGGAGTTAATTTTTTATGCCGCCAACATGGTTTTAAGCTTGTATTAGTAGACTCAGGAGTCGATTACGATCTTCCTTACGAGAAAGGCATTATCAACTGTAGCGTAGGACGTGGCACGCACAGTTTTCTAAAAGGTCCTGCAATGAGTATGGAAGAAATGGAATTATGCCTGGAACGTGGAGCAAAGATAACGGATATGATTCATGCTGACGGCTGCAATGTGGTCAGTTTTGGCGAAATGGGTATTGGCAACACCTCCCCTTCCTCTGTCTGGATGCATTTGCTGACAGGTATTTCATTAGAGCAATGTGTAGGTGCGGGAAGCGGACTGGATTCAGAAGGCATCCGCCATAAATACAATGTATTGAAACAATCGGTTGACCATTATGCCGGTGACGGTTCTGCAAAAGATATCATCGCCTGGTTCGGAGGATATGAAATGGTTATGGCAATAGGCGGCATGCTCCGGGCGGCAGAATTAAGAATGATTATTCTGGTAGACGGCTTCATCATGACCAACTGCATACTGGCCGCCTCAAAACTTCATCCGGAAGTTTTGTCGTATGCCATATTCGGACATCAGGGAGATGAAACCGGTCATAAACTAGTATTGGACGCCATGAAAGTACGCCCTTTATTAAATTTAGGTCTGCGCTTGGGAGAAGGAACAGGAGCGATATGCGCTTATCCCATCGTTGTTTCCTCTGTAAACATGATGAATGAGATGGACAATTTCGCCCATGCCTCCATCACTAAATATTTTTAACCATGAAACTGCTTGCCTCCCTCATTTTTTTCACACGCCTTCCGTTTTGGAAAATAGCTGACGTACCACCTGTTTACTTTAAACGAGTAGTGGACTACTGGCCCTTTGTTGGATGGCTGACAGGAGGTATCATGGCAGGCACTCTATGGATCACAGCAGAATTTCTGCCTGTACAAATAGCTGTGCTCATGGCGTTGGCTGCCCGGTTATTAGTAACAGGTGCTTTACACGAAGATGGATTGGCAGACTTCTGCGATGGCTTCGGGGGCGGTACATCACGTGACAAGATTCTGTCCATCATGAAGGATTCACATATCGGCACATACGGAGTGCTCGGATTATTATTCTATTATGGATTGATGTGGAATATACTCACCACACTTTCTGTACCCTTGGCATGTGCGGCCATATTAAGCGGAGATGCCTGGAGCAAGTTTTGTGCCGCACAAATCATCAACACGCTTCCATACGCCCGTAAAGAAGAAGAATCGAAAGCAAAAGTCATATATGACCGTATGAGCCCAGGTGTTTTATTATCCGCTTTTATGGTCGGAGCCCTACCTATGCTTTTATTACTGGATAAAGGATACTGGTGGGCAGCCATCGCTCCTGCTATGATGTTCATCCTTTTAATGTCACTCATGCGCAGACGCCTGCAAGGATATACCGGTGATTGTTGCGGAGCGACTTTCCTATTATGTGAGTTTTCTTTTTATCTGACTATAAACTTAATCTATACAAATCTATGGTAATATACTTCATGCGTCATACTGCTGTTGATGTTCCGCAAGGCGTTTGTTACGGACAGACGGATGTACCCTTAAAGCCGACTTTTGAAATGGAGGCAACTCAAACGGCAGCCCATTTACAAGGCTTATCTTTTGATAAGGTTTATACCAGCCCGTTAACCCGTTGTGTACGCCTGGCTACCTTTTGCGGCTACCCGGATGCAGAACGGGACGACCGCCTAAAGGAACTAAATTTCGGAGATTGGGAAATGCATCGGTTCGATGAAATTGCCGACGCTAATCTGGAAAGATGGTATGCAGATTATCTGCATGTAAAAGCGACCAATGGAGAGTCCTTTGAAGATCAATACCGGCGTGTTGCCGATTTTCTAGACGAACTTCGCCAAAAACCGTATGAACAAGTCGCGATCTTTGCTCATGGCGGCATTTTACTGAACGCACAGATTTATGCAGGTATCATTAAACCCGAAGAGGCGTTTGGCGCACTCACTCCTTATGGAGGAATTGTCAAGATAGAGTTATCATGATGTAAGAACATATCGCTTATTTATTTGTTCTATTCATAAAGACAAATAAATATGCTTACTCATTTCTTGGATTTATTAGCAGCTGTTATAAGTGTGACAAGCCTTTTGATTGTCACATACGGAGCGTTGATAGGTATCATCTCTTTTTTGAAGAATGAAATACGACGTTTTACCGGAGGGTATTCCATTACCAATATACGAAAATTAAGAGCTACATTCGGAACTTATCTGCTTCTTGGCTTAGAATTTCTGATAGCTTCGGGATATTTTTGAAAACAGTATTGGAGCCCACTTTGAATGAATTGGCCCTATTGGGAGGTATTGTTGTTTTAAGAACCATCCTATCCGTATTCCTCAATAAAGAGATAAAAGAATTGGAAAGTGAAGAAAAATAAAAAAGCACTGAAAAACTAATCATTTATACATATTGGCTTTTTAAGTTGCACACACATTGCATACTTTCATATTTTTGTCGATGAAAGAAACATCTTGATTTACTTACTAAATAATAGAAGAATATCATTTATTGTTTTCAAGGTTCTCTCCGATTTGTTGGAGCAGTCTAAAAGCTCCAGCCATCTTATAGTTACCCAAACATTGTTTAGCCTGCATGATGCAACTTTCAACAGTAAGTTTCAAATTTGGTGTGAAAGCGAATTTATTTATCTGCATTTCCTTAGGAAGTTCATTGGCATGATTATTGAGCCATACGATCATTTCATTTAATTTCTCTTCGGAATAAGATTTCTTTTTCACCATGATACATAAATTCATGTCAACTGTGTACAAAAATAAAAGAACATATAATTCACGCGCTATCTTTTAACAAAAATATTGTTGAAATAAAACCGCTCCCACTTATCACAAGCCGGAACGGTTCAGATTAGTTACGTTTTGACAATCTACTTTATTCTTCAAGAACAAAACAATGACGAATTTGTTCAAAAGGATTTGCCTATTTCTAAAAATATTTTTTGTCACATTATTGCGTATTACAATAGATCCCCAAAAACAAGGAGTAATTTTTGTTATGAGATTGGCTTCTACCCCACAATACAAGGCAAAAATACATAAAATTCTATTCTCTTCAGTTGATTGTGGTAATCCAATTGGGAAATTGTATTTAAACAAATACCCCGACTCATCACGAGCCGGGGCAGTCCAATTTATAAATTTAAAGTCTTATGATGAAGATTGTCTGTTGCGCCAATGTTTTACTATCAGCACAACGACAAACAAAACAGTTACACAAACACAGGTAAAGCCTTTTTGTTTAAGCAAAGTGGATTCTTTTTTATCCTTTATGATTCTGACCGTTTTTCCTCATGGATATCGGAAGTGGTTTCCTTGTCGGCTTTCACCTCCGTACAGTCTTTGGTTGTAGTTTCCTTCTTTCTATTCTTGCTGAAATCACCTTCTACGTGACCGTCAGCCAGTAACAAAACTTTCCTGGTCGGGCTGTCAGACGGTTTTCTTGTACCATAAATCCGAAAATTAATCACGTAGTTGCCATTGGTTGCAATCAGTTCATTCAAAGAGATGATAGAGCCATATACGATGTTGACCGACTTACGAGTGCTGTCCTTTCTACACTCTTGGCAGTACACTGGACTATACGCTTTTCCAACCAGTCAACCTGCTTCCGCTCGTTCTCATTCTCCACCGAATCGGCAGACGCATTCTCCTTCCGTGCGTTTTGCGGTTTACACAGAATATGAATCCCAGCGGACAGCTTCCAATCCCTTAAAGCCCCAGTTATAGCCAACCAGTCATTTAATTCCATTCTGCCTATTGTTTATCTGATTGATTATAAAATACACACTTAAAAATCCTATCCGCTTGCACCATCGCTGCCAAAACACTAAAATCCATTGTCACGATATGTCAATAAAAAAGACTCTGCAAAATAAGAATAAAAAACGATTTACCAAAGAAGAATATAAATATATTGAATCGGTCTGGAATGTAAAAAATTAATATTACAGGCCAGCATCATTTTTTAGTTAATTTTGCACCAATTATTTAATAAATATCTGATAACATTAGTTTAAAAAGACGTTATGTTCGTCTTGTAAATCGGGATATATGGATTCTCCAAATGAGAAGGGATAGTATGATTTTTCTTACATCATAAAGTAAATCTGACGGCATCACACCTCATATCGGCGAGAACGGTAATTGGTGGATAGGTATGACTGATACAAAAATAAAGGCGCAAGGAGCCAAAGGGGACGATGCCATTGCCCCCCAAGTTCAAATCAACGCCACGACAAATGAATGGGAAATCTCAACGGATGGCGGCAAAAACTGGAAATCGACAGGGATTAAGGCGACCGGGGAGAAAGGCGACAGAGGTGATGCGGTATTTGCGGAAAACGGAGTGGACTACACAAGTGATCCTGATAATGTCATATTCACTCTGGCTGACGGAAAGACCAAGCTGACCGTACCACGTACCAAAATATTATCTGTCAAGTTCAAGGATGGTTGCGATATTTTCTCGGTAACTTCCGTTAGTAATACAATTGATATTGAATTTATTGGTTTGACAACAGAAAATTATAAGGCTTTGGTTGCGGAATTGAGAAGCGAGGACGGTACTACAGATATAGAGATTGTGCCCCGTGCTGAAAATAAGGATGTGGAAATTAAGGAACCTGTATTTACGGATGGGAAATGTACCGGAACGACAGTCAAAATCAACAAGAAAGGAATAAATGGAGAAAAGGCCGTTCTGAAAGTGACTCTTATAGATAACAACGGGCAGGAAATTTCAGTTTCCCGTATCGTGAAATTCTTTGGTGCGGGTGCTCTTGATGAAGCCGCCCAGAACGGAGGTAGCTTTATATTGTCTGATGACATTATTCTGGAGAAACCGGTTGAGGTGGCAAAAGGGAAGGAACTTGTATTGGATCTAAACGGTAAAACCATCTCTAATTTCTGAACGGATAAGCATCCGCGTGCATATATCCCTGGTTGATTGCCTCATTGACCAAGATACGGAGCTGTTTCATGTGCTTGGCTATCGTATTGTCCGCATTGCCCTTTTCCCTTAAGTATTGCTCAAAAATCACGAAGGAATGTATAGGTAATATCCTTGAAGTCCAATCCGGAACGGAAGTCATTCAAGACCGCCAGTGTAGAGTGCAGGTTGTCCTTGGTGGACTGCTTCTTGTCCGAATTGTCAATGGCTGATTTGGCGAAAGTGGAGAAGCTGATATTCACGGCACTTTTCTTCTTGACAGCATCCTTCAGCAGTGAGAGTGTGGCAGGTATTCCGCGCTTCCAATACCCCAATTCTATGCCTTGCAGATACAGGATGTATTCATAGAGCATTGCGTTGAGTTCGTTAGATTGGTGGTGGTTAATGACTTGTGCCCCCCTCACGGCTCCAGCACTCCGGTTTGAGGTAAACATTGGTCTTCAGGTAGATTTTCCTTTGGTTCAAATAGGCTTCAACCTGTACAAGAGCCGTGCCCTGCCTGTTAAGTGTGTTCTGGCGGTTATATACAAGACGGTATCTGATTTTATCCATTTTTCCGCAAAGGTGCGAAAAGATTAATGGAAGAAAGGTATCAATGTGGAACATTTCCACATCATCCCACACTATATGAGGATTTTTTCCATTTCACATATAATTAGTAAAATATTAACCAACTGATAATCAGATTAGTTATTCTTTTGGCATAAAAATTGTCCTATCATTATCGTAAAACAATAACCATTAAAAATATAAGATTATGAAAAAATCTTTTGTTGCAGTAGCATTGGTAATGGGATTAGGAACAACAGTGGCATTTGCCGAAAATTTGACCTCAGGTGTTGAAACAGTCATGGCAGTAAATGACTTCACCCCTATTGAAGTGAAAGACCTTCCGGCAGCGGTAACGGAAGCAATCGCCAAAAATTTTGCGGAATCAACCGTCAAGGAAGCGGCGGTGGAAGCGGCAGAGGATGGCAGTAAGACCTATCAGGTTGTTCTGACAGACAAGGAAGGAACTGAAAGTACGGTGTTCTTCAATGAAAAAGGTGAAATACTGAAATAACATATTTTACGTCTCTTTGAATAAAGAATAGCCTCTACCTTTACAAGCAGAGGCTATTCTTATAACAAAAAGATACATAAAAAGACGGGATTCACCAATCCTGCCTTTTTCAATACAAACTGCTTTACTTATCAAGATGCCTTACAACATCCCAGTTTAATGAATCTAAAAATAAAAACACATTCAGTTATTTGTGATAGCAAAGCTATAACAAATATTTTAAAGAAAAATCTTATGCATAAAAAATGCACAGAATAAACTATATATAGACCAACATACAACACATTTAAAACAATATTGTAATACAGGGTCATTGACACAAACATTCTGAAAGAACAAAAGAAAGACGCATGACTGATAGCCAATCCGAAAGAGTATGTTATTGAGGTTGTACAAAAAAAACTAAAAGAAATTTAGTTAAAGTCCTATTACTGAAAACAACGTAACAGATTATTCCTTAAATTTGCTTATATATAAACTTTAAATATAATGACATATGAAAACGATTGCAATTCTAATTACTTTACTTTTAATAATTAATATAAACATTTATCAAGGTAATTCAACTGAAGTTTTAGCAAGTAACGAAAGCGGTATCTTTCAATATTAGGATCTAGAGAAGAAAAAATGTCTTAGCAATGGACATAAAAGTATATCGTTTCATTAACTCTCATGCAATGACTCAGATTATTTTTTTATCAAAAACCTTTTGTAATGATTTTATAAAATACATTTTTAATAATATTAATTCTAACCATGAAAAGTATTTCCATTTTACGCCTAACCGCAATCCTTTTGTGCAGCATGCACCTATTGGGATCCGCCTCACTTCAAGCCCAAATGAACAAATGGGTAAACTATAGCCCGGATTTGACCACCGTACTGAAAAATCCTGCCATGGGATGGATGATGTACGAAGAAGGCTGGTCTTTTCAGGGAACACGCCACAATAAAAGCAACATCTATACTCCCGAAGTTTTTTGGAAACAGATGGAAGAATGCAAAGCAGCTGATTATTCCAATATTCTGTACATCAGAATGCTGTGGAAAGATTTGGAACCCGAGGAGGGCAAATATGCATGGATTTACAATGAACGGTATAAATGGTATATACAAAAAGCCAAAGACAAAGGGCTTAAACTGGCCTTCAGGGTGTTCTTTCATGGTGTAGACGGAGTACCGTCCTATGTGTACGAAGCCGGAGCCACAGAAAGTCCAATAGACGATGAAGGCAAAACCCAGCCTTATTATGATAATCCAGTATTCCTTGAAAAGCTGGACAAGTTCATAGAGGCTTTTGCAAAGGAATATGACAATCCGGATGAGGTAGATTATATTGATGCATATGGATTGGGAAGATGGGGAGAAGGACATGGACTGGTACTCGAAAAGCAAGATAATCTGGAAAGCGTTATCCGACAGATAACCGAATCGTATGCAAGACACTTCAAAAAAGTGCTTACGGTAATGAATCTTTCGCAGAGCGACTACAGGTTTTCCAAGCCGCTAGTATATGACAAGCTGGGGTTTCTTCCTCGCAGGGATGGTATAGGCAGTTTTTGGTTTTCTAATGAAGAACGTGCGATGGTACATGACGAACTTTTCCCCAAAAGAGCTCTTATTGGTGAGGGATGCTGGTGGTTTAATGCACAAGATGGGGATAACTCAAAATACAAGCATTTCCAAGGAGACAAACGTTTTGCCATGAACGATTTCAAAGAAGCTTTTACCGTTTCTGTGACTGATGCTTTGGACAGCCATTGTAACACGCTGGATTTGCGTGTACCTTTACAGTGTAAATTCTGGATAGAAGAGCTGCCGGACCAAGTTCAGCGTTTTTATAACTTTAGGCGGTTATCGTCTTTATCCGGACTATATAAAGGTGGAGCAAGACCACAAAACGTTGACTTTGTTTCATTCATGGAAAAACTATGGTGTGGGTGTATTGCCTAATAATCATCCCAATTGGAATTATAAATATCAGGTTAGTTTTGTTTTGATGAATGAAAAAAAGGAAATTGTATTTCTTTATACAGAACCGGAAGCAGAACCTTCCGAATGGTTGAAGGGAATATCATACAATTATTTGAGTCGGTTTAATATTCCGGCAGAATTGCAGGGAAAGTATACCTTATGTGTCGGCTTGACTGACAAGACAAAAAATAACGAAGCGGCTATTGATCTGGCTGTGTCTGGGAATTTAAAAATAGGGAAATGGATATTTGTGGTTGAACTGGAGTTGTAATGTGTGTACTTGGCATTTTTGCACCAATTAATAAAGAAGCTTCTGACTGATTATCAAAAAATAAGAACTTTCTCTATATCTGCACCCAGTAAATCCAATATGTTTAGGGATATTCTTTCAATAGTACAAAATAACACAATCTATTCAAGCTAAATTATTGATAATCAGATAGTTTTTGTATCTTTGGATATCCCTCAAAAAAGAAAATTAAGAATATAAATTAGTGGAAAATAAAAGTGCAATTCTGATTATTGATGGATTGCACTTTTTATTACTTTTGTAAAGACATTGTTTCTTCACATATAATTTGAGATTATGAAAATAAACGTTTTCATATTTCTTCCTGTCTTTTCATTATCGGATGTACACATCAATCCAACCAAAGGAAAAATCGTTTATAGAAAGACAGACAATAGCAGATGCAATTACGTGTAAGTGCTGATACTTTAGTCGTATGAATATACTGCATGGGCATTT
>ENA-OQKS01000303-OQKS01000303.1-human-gut-metagenome-genome-assembly--contig:-NODE-303-length-15128-cov-4.114592_pt1 | contig 15128 bp, 12 predicted proteins | sample MGYA00242804_ERZ504808 | MGnify/ENA primary metagenome ERZ504808 (study PRJEB26092, sample SAMD00036375) | human gut metagenome | host: Homo sapiens | study: EMG produced TPA metagenomics assembly of...
TTCCTAAAGGTATTTCCTCAGTCCCCTTCACATTTATCTTGAATTCCTGAACCGTTAAACTTATACGTTTCGGGTACAGGCATTCCTTCATAATAAGGTTCAACAATGAGATGGACCTCACCAAATTGCCCAGCACCGCCTGATTGTTTCTTATGACGATAATCGGCACGGGCTGCTTTAGTGATTGTTTCACGATAAGGGATCTTAGGCTCCTCGAACTTAATCTGCAATTTTTCGTTATTTTCCAAACGCCACTTCAAGGTACGGAGATGAAACTCACCTTGTCCATGCACAATAGTCTGTTTCAATTCCTTAGATTGCTCCACTTCCCAAGTAGGATCTTCCTCACGCATACGGTTCAATATAACCATCATCTTCTCTACATCAGCCTCATTTACAGGCTTGATGGCACGCGAGTATTTAGCATTAGGATATTTAATGAAGTTAAACCGGTTTTCACAGTCTTTGCCGTTCAAGGTATTTCCAGTCTTTACATCTTTCAATTTCACAGTACAACCAATATCTCCGGCTACCAGTTCCTGCACCGGAATACGATTAGCTCCCGCACAAACAAAAAGCTGTGCCATACGCTCTTTAGAGCCACGATCAGCATTAGTCAAATCGTCACCTTCGTGTACTTTTCCGCTCATCACTTTAAAATACTGCACACCACCGATATGGGGTTCAACGGCAGTCTTGAAGAAATAAAGAGAAGTAGGGCCATTCGCATCGGGAGGCACAGGAACACCACGGGTATTATGAACCACAGGCATATCCGACACGAATGGAACAACATTACCTAAGAATTCCATCAGACGACGGACACCCATATCCTTACCTGCACATACACAGAAAACAGGGAACATACCACGTGCCGCCAATCCCTTACGGATACCTTCACGCATTTCATCTTCAGTCAATGATTCCGATTCAAAGAACTTTTCCATCAGTGTCTCATCATTTTCAGCAGCAGCCTCTACCAAAGCTTTATGCATCTCCAATGCCTTTTCTTTCTCAGAATCAGGAATCTCTTCAATTGTAGGAGCGCCCCCTTCAGGTCCCCATGAATATTTCTTCATCAACAGCACGTCAATGAGTTCATGAAAATTAGGTCCCGTTTCAAGAGGATACTGCACGGGAACTACCTTGGAGCCATAAATGCTACGCAACTGTTCGAGCACATTGTCATAGTCACATTTCTCATTATCAAGCTGATTGACCAAAAAGATAACCGGCTTGCCCAGCTTTTCAGTATAACGGAAGTGGTTCTGAGTACCTACTTCGGGACCGTATTGTCCATTCAGCAGCAAAATAGCAGTATCGGTTACATTTAGCGCGGTTATGGCAGCCCCTACGAAGTCATCACTACCCGGACAGTCAATTATATTTAGTTTTTTTCCTATTCCATTCTACATGATAAACGGTAGAGAACACTGAATAACCATATTCTTGCTCTACCGGAAAATAAATCACTAACCGTGTTTTTGGTCAGTAATTCTGCACGACGTTTATAATACCACTCTCAAAGAGCAGCGCTTCCGTGAGAGTGGTTTTACCCGAGCCGTCATTGCCAAGGAGGGCAATGTTCTTAATTTCATTCGTCTGATATACTTTCATGATATCTAAGGTTTAATTATTAACAAACGGATATGTGTTTCATATCTCCTAAAAATGTGGAGCGCAAATTAGAAAATAAAGAGAAAAAAAGCAACTCAAAGGATAGTGTTACTAAACTATGTTTTACGGCAGATATAAAAAGGCCATAGGCTTATGTCTTCACATTCTTGGTGTTAGTAGGCTTTAATTTGTCTGATAAGCCCTTTTTTTATAGCTTTGCTGAAAATTTTAAATTTATGGCAGGTATTTATCTTCATGTCCCTTTTTGCAAACGACGTTGCATTTATTGCGATTTTTTCTCTACGACTCAAAGCGAAAGAAAAACAGCCTATATACATGCAGTATGCAGTGAATTGGAAATGCGAAAAGAATACCTTGGCGGTGAAACGATTGAAACCATTTATTGGGGGAGGAGGCACTCCTTCTCAGCTTGATAAAGAAGACTTTGAGACTATCTTCTACTATCTACATAAGAACTATTCCATCAGCAGTCATCCCGAAATAACCCTTGAAGCCAATCCTGACGATCTGACCCCGGACTATATCGCTATGTTACGTACCCTACCCTTCAATCGGCTGAGTATGGGCATTCAAACTTTTAACGAATCCATTTTGAAAGTACTGCAACGCCGTCACACCGCCCGGCAAGCCATCGAAGCTTTCCAGAACTGCCGTGCCGCCGGGTTTCAGAATATCAGCATTGACCTGATGTATGGCCTGCCCGGAGAAACCTTGTCAACCTGGCAACAAGATTTGGATCAAGCCCTTTTATTACACCCCGAACATCTATCGGCCTATCACCTGATATACGAAGAAGATACCGTATTGTGGAAGCTGCGTGAACAGCATAAAGTGGAAGAGGCGGACGAAGACTTAAGCGTTTCCTTATTCAGCACACTGATAGACCGGCTGACCTCCGAAGGGTACGATCATTATGAGATTTCCAATTTCTCGCTGCCGGGCCTTTACTCACGCCACAATTCCAGTTACTGGACAGAGAAAAAGTATTTGGGCTGCGGCCCTTCCGCCCACTCATACAATGGCGTTTCCCGCCAATGGAATGTCGCCTCACTGGATACCTATATAAAAGGAATCTCCGCAGGGACACCCGTTTTCGAAATAGAAGAATTGGATTTATATACCCGGTATAACGACTTTGTCATTACCCGCATCCGCACGGAATGGGGTATGCCATTGTCAAAGCTACGTGATGAATTTGGAGAAAAGTTGTACGACTACTGTCTCCGCATGGCTGCTCCGCATTTAAAGCAAGGTACATTAGAACTTGTCAATGATATATTGAAACTCACCCGCAAAGGCATCTTTATTTCTGACGGGATCATGAGCGACATGCTTTGGACAGACTGAAAAGAATCATCATTCAGGCTCACCTGCAAAATCAGAGAGGAAGTGTGCATAAAGGATTGGTACACTCACGGAATATAACCTCAACAGGCAGTGTACTAAATAATTCATATCAACTCATTTAGTACACTATCATTCCTGCCCCCAACATTTGAATTATTGACCCCCCAATGAAATTTGGAAAGGAGAAGCCGGCAAGCCGGCCATATTTCTCAAATTCGCATGAACCGGATTATCATCCCAACCATAACGTACCGTCACTGGATGAGGGATACCTTTATGCCATACCGCCACCTGATTCCCATTAACGACAACTGCTTCTGCCCATTGAAAATGTCCATCGGCACCGGCTATCGCAAATCCCTTCAATTCATCTACCACCCGTAATTTATCAGTTCCCGCTTCAAAAGAAAGAATAGCCTTTCCTTCATGATTGACAGTCATGCCCGTACACATGGGCCCGTTGTGCACACTCTTTTTATCACCATACACCCCTCTTTTCGCCAACAGGGAGATACGTCTTGCCAGTTCTTTTTTATTCAATGGATGAATATCGTTCCACTCGCCCAAATCAATCGCTACCGCTAAAGCTGCATTCGGGACTTTCAACGCTACTTGCCGTTGCGCTTCACGCAAAGCCGCCCAATTACTTTCTACCGGCTCCGGATGTGTCTGCATGAAATTGGCCAACTGTACAATGAAGAAAGGCAATTCTTTATCAGCCAGTTTCTCACGCCAGTCAATAATCATGGCAGCCAGCAATTCCTCATATTCATTAGGACGGCCCGTATTCGTTTCTCCCTGATACCACAACGCACCGGTAAAGGTCAGATTACGCAGAGGAGAAATCATGGAATTATACATGCCGGTAGGAACATTCTGAAAAGAGACACTGTTGGTGCGTGCAGGCATCTCACAGCCTAATTGATATTTCCAGCGGCTGGACAAACGGACTGTATCTATCCCCCATGCCAGACAATAAGGTTTATCGGGCACAAAACTGGCGGCCCCTCCGTAATTAATCAGCCGGACAGTCACCAGATTCTCACCGGGTTTCAATATAGAAGCCGGCACCCGATAAATACGCGGCGGATACTGATAGAAAGTGTTACCTACAAAAATCCCGTTCACAAACACCGAATCGGCATCCACCATGCACCCCAAACGAAGAACAGCCTCTTTTCCGGCTTGTTCCGCTGATACATTCACTTTCTGACGGAACCAATGAGAGCCACTCACCGGATATCCATTCTTTCTTCCCCATTCCTTGGAAAACATATCTACAGTCTGCCAGTCCGTATCATCCAGTTCCGGACGATTCCAGCATATCCCGTCATGAAGTCCCCGGTCTCCTTTGTACAAAGCGGTATCCCAAAAACGGTTCATCATCTGTCCCGAACGGTTGCACAACTCACGATACTCATCCGAATCAAACAAATCACGCTCGTGCAACTGACGCGGAAACTTCTGCAAGGCCTCCTCACTCATCCAAGCCTCGACGGAACTTCCCCCCCAACTGGAGTTAACAATGCCCACAGGTACTTGCGTCTCCCTATACATCTCCTTGGCAAAGAAATAAGCCAAAGCAGAGAAAGAAGGAGCAGTTTCTTTAGTCAGCGGCATCCAGTCCGCTCCCGGCAAATCGTCTTTAGGTCCATGCAAATCATTGCCTAAAGGAATCTTCACATACCGTATCATCGGATTCTCATCCCTTGCTATTTCCTCGGCAAATTTATCAGTCACCCGTCCGGCGGTCAATTCCATGTTAGACTGTCCGGAGCAAAGCCAGACATCACCCACTAGAATATCTTTCAACCGGATATCATTCACGGTCATTTCAAAAGGGCCGCCTGCCTTCATGGGAGGCAGCTCCACCAGCCACTTACCATCTTCCCCGGCTACCGTACTGAATTTCTTCTTTTTAAAAACAACGGTCACATTCTCTCCTTTATCGGCATTTCCCCATATTTTAACGGGCCGCTCACGTTGCAATACCATACCGTCCGATAGGATGGCAGGCAATTTCACCTTTGCTTCGGTCCATGCGGAAAATGCACAAAGAACCGACATTACTAAAGCTAACTTATATTTCATGTTTCTTATAAAGTTAAAAACCGTAATTTATTTATTGAACCCACTCTCGGGACATTCATAGTTCGAGATTTCCAACCGGAAGCGTTTCATATCCTCCAACTCGTGTACAGGACGTTCTATGCCAGCCGGGATAGGCATCCCTGAGAAAGTCTGGAAATAAAGCAGACAAGCATCTTTCCACCACACGGCGTCACGCATCTGGATTTTCAATTTCGACTGCACTTCCCTGAACCGGCGTACATCTACAAAAGGTTCCACACTGTCCCATACTTCTTGAAAACCACGTACCTGCCGCACACCTCTATCGTATGCATGGCACAACTCCCCCCCAAAGCGTACGTCCGCTTTTCATCTGATGCTGCCAAGGCACATGATGGAACCAAAGCAAATAAATCTCGGGGCAAGTTGCCTTGTCATTGTAAATCTGACGAAGTGAATCGGGATACTGAGAAACGGCATCACTCCCTTTGCTGCTACGGTCGAAACCGATTCCCTCCTTATCTGCCTTATGATAATAAGAAGGTAGCCAGTCCGGACGAGCACCGGGCACACTACACCACGGTTCAGGTCCATAATGGTGCCCCCATGCAAACTGATGATGCAGCCCCAACGGCATCATATAATTCACCACCGCCTCCCGGCTCTGCAACATCATCTCTTTGACCGGACGGACAAATGCCGGCTGGGAAGTAAACGTCTGCCGCAACCACTCATCCGCAATCCGGTCTGAAGTCAGCGACGGATTCCATGCCAACCGCCCGAAAGCATACCAATTGGCTTGTGCAAAATGGTGTCCACACCAATTCACATCCGTACCGATGTTTGCCACACCCGCCACAGCTTTCAACCTATCCGGACGTACTTCACCGAAAAACTCCTCCCATAAAGGAGCCAAATAGGCCAGATGATTGGAAAAGCCTAAATACTCCTGAGTGATTTGAAACTCCACCATCATGGAAGTCTGCTTCATAGCCGTGAACAAAGGACTATAAGGTTCACGAGGCTGGAAATCTATCGGTCCGTTCTTTATCTGTACTATTACATTGTCATGAAACTGCCCGTCTAAAGGCATAAACTCCAAATAGGCCTGCTTGGCACGGTCACTGTCGGTAGGACTATAGACAAACGCCCTCCACATCACGATTCCTCCGTAGGGTTTCAACGCATCCGCCAGCATATTCGCTCCCTCGGCATGAGTACGCCCGAAATCACATGGTCCCGGCTGCCCCTCCGAATTGGCCTTTACCAAAAAACCGCCAAAATCAGGTATCAACGTATAGATTTCTTTCACTTTCCGCCTCCACCACCGGATGACCTCCTTGTCCAACGGATCTGCCGTATCCAACTTGCCCAACTGGATAGGAGATGCAAAATTAACCGATAAATAGACCTTTATACCATAAGGCCGGAAGACATCAGCCAATGCCTTGACTTTCTCCAGACTGCCGGTTGCCAGCACTTGGGGCGAGGCATTGACATTATTCAGCACCGTTCCATTAATACCCACAGAAGCATTGGCACGGGCATATGCCTCGTAACGTGGTGACAAAGTTCCGGGAAGTTCTTCCCAATTCCACAAAGAACAACCAGCATAACCACGCTCCACCGTACCATCCGGATTATCCCAATGGTTCAAGATGCGAAGATCATACACAGATTGTTCAGTAACCGACAGAGGTACTGTGACCTGCCCCGCCGCCTGCATACGCAACAGACTATAAACACCATAAAGCAATCCTGCCTCGGTGGATGAAAGAATACGGACCTGATGTTCCGAAGAAGTGATAGCAAACCCATCCCCCTGCCCTGTCCTCTTTTTCTCCAAAAGTACAGGCTCTCCCTTCCAGGCGTTTTTCAACTCAGCAATGGCAACGGCTATGGTGGGTGACACTTTTCCTTTATATATAACTTCCACCTCCGCACCTTCCACCGGGCGCATCACCGGCAACCACAAGCGGCTACCGTCTTCTTCTGCCGGACGGGCATTGTCCGGTCGTGTACCGGCCTGCAACATTCCTGCCGCCAACCACCCGCACATTATTCCTATCCAAACCGTCAATCTTATATTTTTCATTGTCCATTCAGTTTATTTCTCCGGCAAGGAGATTCGTCCATAAACAGATAACTATCCTCATAACCGCCATAATCCACCACAATCTTTTCAAATACGATGGCAGGCTCCACCGGTTTCAGAACCAATGTATAGGTTCCGTCCGCACGGTCGGGCAGGCTCAACTTCACCCGGGTCTTCACCACCCGACGGGCCACTGTGGGATACAGTACGCGATATACATTATCCGGATGCTCGTTCAACTCCGCATTGAAACAGACAGTCTGCTCCTCCCCTCCTTCAAAACCTACCGTGTAGCGATGACCTTCCCGTCTGAGGAAGGGCAGGGTGGATTTCACAACGACATACACATTTACCGTATCTACTTTTTGCGGTATTTTCATTTTATAAGAGAGCGAAGCTCCCTCAGCAGACTGTGTATAAGGCATCAAAGCCACTCCGCTCAGCGTACGTCCCATGTGCGGTATGACTGTCCAGGCAGTTTCCGGTGCCGCGGATGATGCAAAATAATGCTCCGCCTCCATGGAAACCACCCCTTTGTCACCGGCAAACAAATACCCTCCTACAGCCTGTTCCGGTTGCTCTATCCAGTAAACTTCCGGCAAACGGTCGGCAGGGAAATCATCGTTCCACGAAGTATAGCCTATATGTTTCTGCGTCATCATTCCGTTCCACTTGCCTCCCGACATTTCTTCGTTGTATTCCCTGCACAATTCCGCATCGCGCCTAAACGCCTTCTCCACCTTGTCGGCCCACTCATTCGCCTGCGGATTGTTCTCCTGGTACAATTTGTGATTCATGGCTTGTGCATAGTACATTTCATACAAATTGGCCATCGCCTGCACAGGAAAAAGAATCAGTTGGCGATAAGCATCCCTGTAAGCGGCCTCCAGTTTCAAATACTGCCGCAAGGCTTCCGCCTCCAGCTTCACATATTCATCGGCCACCTGCCTCCATTCCCCCGAAGCCAAGTGATAAGTATCCTTATCCAGCATCTCGGGAGTCACGCGTCCATTGTACTTGCAATACAGGTTCAGGATACGCATGGCCTCATCCGCCTGTTCCTCACCGAACTGCTGCGCACAGAACGCTCGTGTATACTCCAACAGATTCCCTGCCGCATAGCGTTCCGGATTCCAAGCCATATTCATAAAAAGAGTGATAGGATACTCCATCGGCTTCAAATCACCCACATTCAATATCCAAAGCTTATCCACCCCATAGCTGTAAGTCAACTGAAGCTGTTCCCACATATTTTGTACAGGAGTTACATTCAACCATTTGGAATTACGGGGAGCCCCCACATAATCTACATGATAATACATCCCCCATCCGCCGGAATGCTTCCGCTCCTTTGCATCCGGTAACCGGCGCACATCCCCCCAGTTGTCATCACTCAGCAACATAATCACATCATCGGGCACACGGAGTCCCATGTCATAATAGCGTTGCACTTCTTTATAAATAGCCCATACCTGCGGACGTTTCTCCGGTGCTTTTCCCGTCACTTCCTTGATAATGCGACGCTGATTCCGGAATATCTTCTCCATCAGGCGCATGTTTTCCTCATCACGCGGCACATATTTGTCATCTTCTCCTTCCTTTCCACCCATCGGAGTATCACCGTCACCTCTCATACCAATGGTAATCAAATCTTCCGTATCGGCCGCACGCTCCATACCTTCACGGAAAAAACGGTCAATCACTTGCTGGTTGGAAGCATAGTCCCATGCCCCATATTCGCTGCGCTTCCTCACCCATTCCTGATGATTGCGTGCCATAGGCTCATGGTGTGAGGTTCCCATTATAATCCCCATCTCATGGGCGGTCTTGCTGTTCTCCGGATCATCCGCATAAAAACTCCAACCCCACATGGCAGGCCACATAAAGTTACCGCGCAGACGCAAAATCAGTTCGAACACACGGGCATAAAAACGATGATCACCATAATTCGTGCCATAAGTGTGTTTCACCCACCCGGTCAGGCAAGGAGCCTCGTCATTCAAAAAGATACCCCGATACTTTACCGCCGGTTCTCCCGCCGTATAACTTCCACGCATCATCGAAAGATTCTGCCGGGGCATCACCGGCACATCCGCCCAGTCGTACCACGGCGAAACACCAATCTGTTCCGAAAGCTCATAAATCCCATAAATCGTTCCGCGTTTGTCACTTCCAGCAATGACAAGCGCTTCATTCACTCCGTTCAAGGGAGCAGACACCACAGTCATCAGGTATTTCTCATTCTTGCCCTCCAGCAATGAAGCATCTATCTTTTTCGCCTTTACCAATTCCCGGATATAACGGCTTTTCAACGTACCTACCATAATCATGCGCTTTACACCGGGAGTATAGCATAACCCGGCAGCCCGGCCACTCACCCGTTTAAAGTCATTCTGAAGATTCCTTACCGCTATCATCACACCGGCATCCTCCTGCTCGTCCACCAATATTTCATTGGCCACTCCGTTTTCCATCAGAGTGAAACGGTCGGGAGCCAGCCGGTCAAAAGTAATCCCTTTATGATCTATAGCTCCTACATTCAGGCACAAGGTGGAGAACAAGAATATCCCCACGCTATTTTTTTAGTTTCATTCTATTCACTTTTTAGTTACCGTATTCAAAATAATCTATATCCACATATCCTCCCAAATCTTTAGTAGCATAATTAAAAATAGCAAACTTGCTTCCCATAAAGAATTTGGTATAATCAAAAACCATTTTACAAGGCTCCCCTATTCGTTTCCACGTTTTCTTGTCATAACTGTAGTAAAAAGTGGCTTCATCTTTTTTATCGGCAAAGTCGCCCTCCATACGAAGATAGACCACCTCTTTTTCACAATCTATGCGTTCCTTCTCCAGTACTTCCACAGCAGTCACCCTTTTTTCCCGGTCCGAAAGACTGACAGACTGATGTGACATCACCCACTGCTTTTTCCCGTTCTCCATGACCACAGCCAGCACTCCGGACAACCCATTAAAAGCACTGAAGCCCGCAACATCCCCTTCTTTCATCTTCGAGACATCCATAGCTACCACACCGCTGCATTTCGGCCCGCTCATACGCTGGGTCAAGGTATTGGGAGCCAGAAACAGATTATCCACCACCCTTCCGGTCCTCAACCGCAGGAAACCCGGACGCTCTGTCAGCGACCAGCAATTGTCCAACGGATTATGGTTCCACTGCCAGTTCAAGCTCAACCGGTCGGTGTCGAAATCATCACTTCCCATGATACTTCCTTTACACTTCTCTCCGGAAGCAGGCATCTCCATACACTCGGGCACACGTCCGTCCGCATCTCCCAGTATCGGCCAACCGTCTTCCCAGCGGCAGGGCATCAATGTGGGCACACGTCCTATGCCGCCCCTATCTTGAAAAATAAAGCCATACCAGTTTCCGTCAGGAGTATCGACTATACAGCCTTGTCCCACGCCACCATATCCTTGAAATTCGGTTTCTAAAATCACCTTTTTCTCATACGGACCAGTTATCTGGTCGGCACGATAGCACACCTCACGACGCAACCGTCCGGGAATGCTCCAGTCCATGGAAATCATCATCACGTAATATCTGCCGTTATGCTTGAATGCCTGACTTCCTTCCAGAAGTCCCTGCTCGTCGGCATCCCGCTCGAATATCTTTTGGTCTATACCTCCCGGCTCCACATCGCTCAGGTCGCTCTTGAGCTGACGAAGTTGTCCGGTGCCATAAAACAGATAGACTTTGCCGTCATCATCAAAAAACAAGAAGCATCATGATGATGAGGCGGACGGGAGACTAATGTCCATTCGCCCGCCGGATCTTCGGCGGTATAGATATAACCACGATGAGGTTCATCATTGGGTGAGAACCATACATAGAACCGTCCGTCATGATAGCGGATGCTGGAGGCCCATTGTCCGCGACCATATACCGTGCCTTCCTTCAAATCATAACGGGGCAAGTCAGTAAGTCGTTGAAACACATAACTGATCGTTTCCCAATGCACCAAGTCCTTTGAACGCATCACCGGACAACCCGGCATCAGGTGCATGGTGGTGCTTACCAGATAGTAATAGTTTCCCACCCTTATCATGGAAGGGTCAGGTACATCCGCCTCAATCACCGGATTATGGAAGATTTCCCGTTGTTGTGCAAACGCCCCCGACAAACCAATGAAGCAGGTAATAATAATAATGATCTTCTTCATTTCTTTTTCTACTTTCTATTTTTGAACAAATGAGGCACAAACCGGTACAAGCAACGACGCCATGTCAACCACTCGTGTGCCGTGCCCTGCGATTCGTAATAGTCCACATGAATACCTATTTTGCGCAAAGACTCTGCCAGTTTTCGGGTACCGAACTGTTCTTCCGTTCCGCATCCCAAAAACAAGTAATGTACCTGCTTGTTAAACTTGCCGGCATCAGCAAACACACCGTCAAAGCAAGTCTTCACATCCAGTCCGAAGATAGCACCGCTGAATGCGCCAATATACGAAAACTTGTCCAGATGAGGCAATGTGGTAGTGAGAGTCTGATGACCACCCCATGACAATCCTGCCATTGCACGATGTTCACGATCAGTATAAGTCCGGAACGTCCTGTCAATCATCGGTATCAAGTCCTCCAGCATCACCCTGTAAAAAGAGGCACCATACAAAGCTCTCTCCTCATTCACATCCTTCCCTTTGCGAGGAATGAAAGGAGCTTTCACATCCCCACTGTCCATCACAACAAGCATCGGCACACATTGCCCGGAGGCTATCAGGTTATCCATAATATGTTGCATACATCCCTGTGCCGACCAGCCCGTCTCATCCTCGCCCATGCCATGTTGCAGGTAAAGTACCGGATAACGTTTTTCACCTTGGTTTCATATTCAGCCGGAGTATAGACCATGCAACGGCGGAATTCCTTTTTGGCTTCCGAATAATAAGTACACGAGCGCACCTGCCCATGAGGTACTCCCTGCTGAGGACGATAGTAATCACCTTCCACTCCCTCGGGAACCTCTATCCCACTCGCCATACGGCAACAACCAAAGAAAGTGTAACTGGACGGATCGGCCACCTGCACCCCGTCCGCTATCAAAAAATAATAATGGAATCCTACGACCAACGGATCGGTCTTTACTGTCCAGAAGCCATCCGCGTCCTTCTGCATGTCATACTTCTTACCGCAACAGTCTACCTGAAGCCTTCCGGCTTGCGGAGCATAGAAACGGAAGTGGGCGCAATGCTCCTCGTCCAGCCGCGGATACTCGTAACCCGGAATATTGGTAGATGCGGCCTGCGTCCTGTCTTTCACCTCTTGCTCTGTCATTTCCTGCCGGCTGAATTTCCACCAGTCAAAATGAAACAGTTCACATCCTTTCCTGCCTTTGAACACAAAATAGACATCATGCACACCCGTCACAGGAACCGTTACATCCGCCTCTATACTTGTCCAACATTCCCATCCTCCGGTATGAGGAACCCTCATTTCAGCTATCAGCGTCCCGCCGATGCTGTCGGTCCTGATTTCTATCCACCCGCCACGAAGGGCACTGGCAACAGACACACAAAGACACTTGGGCGACAAATCTTCAAAAATCCACCTCGCGTACCTTTATATAATCCCCGTCATGAATTCCGGATACATACACCCCCGTCTTTGCATTCCATTCCGACTTTACTCCCTCGGAGAAAGCTATCGTTTCCGCCTCCACACGTTGATAAGGAGTCAGTGTGCCTACCGGCGACACCCCTTCTGTCGTCGCATTAATTATCGGGAAAGTACCATCGGGGTTGTAACTGAACTGCTCCACTGCCACGCTACGTCCGAAACCACCCCCACCGGGTAATTTCCCGGTGTGATAAAAGAAATAAGAATTACCTTTATAATCCGTCACTCCACAGTGATTGGTAAACGAACCGGTATCTTGCAACGGCATAATTTCTCCCATATACTTCCAAGGTCCTGTCGGAGTGTCACTCATCGAGTAAGCGATGTGTTCGGGTACTCCGCCGGCTGCATACGACAGATAATATGTACCGCCACGCTTGTGCAACCACGGACCTTCCGTATAGATGTCCTTGTATTTCTTTCCTTTCTCCCGTTTGTCCGGCCCCGGAGAACCAAAACTCTCTATAGTCTGCTCCACCTTGGACACCTCACCATCCAGCGAAACCATATCGGCATTCAGCTTGGCATAGTAAACATTCGGATTTCCCCAATATAGATAAGCCTGCCCGTCATCGTCCACAAAAACCGTGGGATCAATAAAATCCCAGCTACCTTCGTAAAGCGGTCTGCCGATAGCATCCTTAAAAGGGCCGGTAGGCGAATCACCCACCGCCACACCGATAGCCATCGTGTTTGTCAACTTGGAATGCAGACACACATACCAATAGAATTTCCCGTTGCGTTCGATACATTGCGATGCCCAGGCACGATCGTCCGCCCAGTCGAAAGACTCGATGGCAAGCGGAGAACCGTGATCGGTCCAGTTCACCATATCTTTAGTAGAATAGACGCGCCACTCCTGCATCCAGAAAAAATCGGCATGGTCCTCATCGTGTCCCGTGTAAACATACAAGGTGCCATCGTGCACCATAGGTGCCGGATCAGAAGTATAGCAAGTCTGCACAATCGGATTCTGCGCCTGCAACACTCCGGCAAGCAACAGGGACAAGCCACTCATCATACATTTCCGGATACCGGATAAATCACATTCAAGTTTCATATTCATGGTATTAAATTCACAAGGCTGTTTTTACGTTCCGTTCTTCACTGCTCAACAAGAGCAAAGGTAAGGACATTCGCCTTATATCGGAGTGTAACCATGTTACATAGTCCTTTTTCCATGTTACAAACCTGCCCGATATGGCACAAAGTACCGAAATTACTTCCTTATTTATTAGGCTATATATTCTTTTTTGAATTATTTTTGTGCACCTGAATTTACTGGGATATTTATATTATGATGAAACATACGATTCTTATACTATTTCTTTTTCTGTCTTTGTTGTGCCACGGACAATCGTACAAATTCTTCACAACAGACAGGGAACTTTCCAGCAGTCTGATCAACAAAATATATCAGGACCGGAACGGCATGATATGGATTGCCACCGAAGACGGACTGAACCGCTATGACGGAGCCAAGTTCATCACCTACAAGCATGACCCGGAAAACGAGTACTCCCTCTGCCATAACTACGTACGAGTGCTGTACGAGGACAGCAAAGGACGGTTGTTCGTAGGAACCTATAACGGTATACAGCTATACGATCCGGAAACCGACAGCTTCAGCGCGCGGGCGCAATGGGAAAATGGAAAGACTTTTGACAGCAATATCATGTCCATTCTGGAACGTAGGAACGGAGAAATATGGGTATCGGGAAACAACTTGTGTACCATAACCATCACACAGGGGAAACTGACTGCACACAAACTGGACTTACCTATCCCCACCCAAATGACAGACTACATGATAGAGGACAGACAACACAATCTTTGGGTAACACAGGGTGAGAATGGTATCTACCGCCTCTCTGCGGACAATAAAAGCAAGCACTTTCTGAAACAAGAGAAGGGAATGACCATTGTAGACCTCTATGAAGACAACTACGGAGACATCTACCTAGCAACCATAGGCAAAGGATTGCTGAAATATAACCAACCAGCAGAAGAGTTCATTCCTATCCTTTATAAAGGAAACAAAACCTGCCTATCAAATCCATCTGCCAGATAAGCCAAAACGAGCTTTGCCTGGGCACGGACGGGAAAGGCACCAAGATTTTCAACATCCCCAAACAGCTCATCACGGATTACCCTTTTGATAATAATTACCTCGACTCCGGTACCTCCAAAGTACACTCCGTCCTGAAAGACAATGCAGGAAACCTATGGATAGCCATTTACCAGAAAGGGGTTATGATGATTCCCGCACAGCCCAACAGTTTCAAGTACATAGGCTACAAATCAATAAACAAGAATATCATCGGCTCCAACTGAT
>ENA-OQKS01000304-OQKS01000304.1-human-gut-metagenome-genome-assembly--contig:-NODE-304-length-15109-cov-2.705180_pt1 | contig 15109 bp, 14 predicted proteins | sample MGYA00242804_ERZ504808 | MGnify/ENA primary metagenome ERZ504808 (study PRJEB26092, sample SAMD00036375) | human gut metagenome | host: Homo sapiens | study: EMG produced TPA metagenomics assembly of...
CATGCGCATCATCGTCGCAACGTACGACCGTGGCGATGACGGGGATGTCGGCGATGTTGGTGATGTGCTCGACCATCTCGGCAGTAGCGGGGGAATTGACCACGCAGCCCGCCGCGCCCTGCATCTCGGAGACGGCCGCCATCTGCACGGAGCGCTTACCGGTGGTGGTGCCGCCTCCAACACCCACAAAGACCGGGCACTCGGCAACGGTCAGCAGCGCCTGCGTAATGGCGGGCTGCGGTGTGAAGGGGTAGACGGCAAACACGGCGTCGGCATTGGAGTTGCGGATGACCGCCACGTCTGTGGTGTAGATGAGCGATTTGATGCGACGACCGAAGAGCGTAAAGCCGCTGGCTTCCTCGATCTCATCGGGCATGCGGAGAGCCGCCTTGCGCAGACGCCCGTCGATGGGCAGCGGCTCCATGGGCAAAAGGCCGTTGGGGGTTACGGCCACCTGGGGCTCGGTAAATTCGTCTGCAAGCTCTACCTCGGAGAAGTCGACCGAGGCGACGACGTCCTCGTGAACCTCGGCGGGAACATCGATGGGGGCTTGGTCGTTTGCCGTGACCGGCGTGTCGAAGGAGCTGGTGCCGACAAAGGCGTCGACGCGCTCGTTTAGGTCGTTGAGAGAATCCATAGCGGTCCGTTTCTATGTTGTGCGGTCGGCAGTGTACGACCGGCGCTACGATTGCTAAATCGTTTGACGAGTTGATTTTTCCCCGCCGCGCCATCCGTTAGACTGAAGGGCCAGCGAACGTGAAGGAGCTGTGGTGGCGGGAATCGAGGTGCTATCTTGAATGTCCCGTATACAAAAGAGAGGTGACGCGGTATGGAATTCTCGGCAATGTTGGGCTCGATTGGCCTATGCGTGGGCGCAATCGTTGCCGCCGCGGTCATCTACTTTGCGGTCACGGCCATTAAGGGCAAAAAGGCCGAGCGCAAGGAACGCGAGGCACTTAAGCAGCACCGTGACCAGCAGGACAGGCGCGCACGGAGATAGCTTGTTGAGTTTTGAATCCGTGCGCTAGCTGCGTTTTCGGACCAGGGCGATATAGAAGCCCTCAAAGTCGCGACTGGGAGGAATGGTCAGCGTGCCGGGCATTCCGTTGGCAATGGCCGAGACGTGGCCCGCGGCAATGGCTTCGGTAAGGGCGTTGCGCTCGATATGCGGCTTGTCGCCGGCATCCTGGGCGCGACGCGCTTCGCTTTCGCTTGGCGTGCCGTCGAGGGGGATGAGCTCGCAGTCCATGTGCTTATCGAGGGCCTCTTGCAGGGCATCCTCGTTTTCCTGCGGCAAGATCGAACATGTCGAATAGACGAGCGTGCCGCCCGGTTTGAGGGCGCCCATGGCGCGGTCCAGAAGCGCGCGCTGCGAGCGGGCGCACTTGACGAGCAACTGCTCGGTGAGGCCGCGCAAGCTCTTTTCGTTACCGCTGATGACGGTGCCCGTGCCGGTGCAGGGGGCGTCGAGCAGGATGCGGTCAAAGCGGAAGAACTCGTCAAGTTCGCGTGCGTCAATGCGCATGACGGGCACGTTTTTGGCGCCCTGGCGGCCCAAGTTGGCCTCGAGCTTTTCGGCGCGGGGAATGCTCATCTCGCAGGCGGTGAGGTGTGCCTGTCCCTGGGTGAGGGCGGCGATCTGCGTCGTCTTGCCGCCGGGCGCCGCACACATGTCCAGGATGTCCTCGCCGGACTGAGCGCCCAACACGAGCGGCGGCATCATCGACGACAGGCTCTGCAGGTAGATCTTGCCGTCACGGTAGATGTCGAGATCCCACAGGTCGGAAACCTGGGCGTCGGGCAGGATGAAGGCATCCTGATACCATGCGACGGAGCGGTGGGCGATCCCGGCGGCGTCGAGTGCCGCGGCGATGTCCTCGGCGGTCGCCTTGAGCGTGTTGGCGCGCAGCGTGACCGGGCGCGCGGCCGCGGCGCCAAAGCCTTCGATCATGAGTTGGGCATCGGCGCGCGTATAGGCGCCGGCGACCGTGTCGACCATAAAGCGCGGCAGGTCGGCGGCGGAGTGTTGGGCAGCAAGCTGGTCGGAAAGCTCGGTGGCGGCAAACTGCCTGAGCTTGAGCTCGGGCTTAACCTGTCTTTTTTTGCTTACGACGACGCGGCTTGGACATCCGTCTTTCCTTCCCGTCCCAAATTGACTACTTTCCGGGTACGCTGCTGCTGGCGTGCTTTAGTACTGGCTCTCGTGCTTGCTAAAGAAGTCGAAGCGCGGGGGCAGTGGCTTTACGCGGTGCTCGCCGGGCTTTTCGCCCAGGCTCTCCATAAGCTCGTCCGTGGAGGCAAAGATGTTGTCCCAGCTGAAGAAGGCGACCGGGTCGATGTCGAAGTACTCGCAGATGAGCTCGCAGCCGGCCGGGACGATGCCGTGCATCAGGACGGTCGCCACGCGCAGCTCGGTAAAGGCGTCGACCAGGGCCTGCTTCATGGCGGCGTTGGCTGGCTCGCCCTCGAGCTTGTTGGCGGCCTTGGAGGCATCGCTCCAGCGTTTGTTGGCGGCGCGCAGGTAGTCGTCGCACACGGCGAGCGCGCGGTGCGTCTCGAACTTGTACATGGCCTGCTCAAAGGCAAGGGCGGCCTGCTCGGCAGCCTCGACCACGGCGGCAGAGGCGGCGCCGGCCGGAATGCAGCCGTTGCGATAGGGGCTCTCGTCGCCCTCCTTGACGGCGACGCCGTAGAAGCAGCTGCGGGCCAGGCGGTTGAACACGCCGGTCAAAAGGGCGCTCTCCTTAAGGGCCGGGTCGATAACGCGCTTGTCGTCGCAGGCGCGCACCTCGTTGCCGTCCTTGTCCTTGCCGGTCACGCGCCGTGTCCATATGCCTTGGGGGCTAAAGCTCACCGGCTTCTCGGACAGGCCGAGCGACAGCCAATGCGCGCGCATCTGCTCGCAGGTGTAGTGGTTGAGCAGGTCGTCTGCCGGCGGGGGAGGCGTCTGCGAGGACGAGCTGGCCTTTTTGCCCATGTAGAGCAGGTGGTAGCAGGCGCTGACGGTGCTCTGCGTGAGGTTCCAGCCCAGGGCCTCCCACATGGCGGTCTGCGCGATGCAGTAGAAGTAGATGTTGTCCTGGCCGATGAACTGGTAGATCTGCGCGTCGTCCGAGCACCACCAGTCACGCCAGTCGAGCGAGCTGTGCTGGTAGGTGGGTGCGGGTACCTGCGTGGAATCGGCGGCGGGCTCGCCCATGAGGGCGGCGTCCTGGGCGGCGACACCCTCTGTTACGCCGGCGGCCTTGGCATCGCGGGCGAGCACGGTGCGCGTATAGCTGATGGGCGCCCACAGGCTCTCGGGCCAGCACCAGCAGGTGACGTCGGAAACGCCGTCGACCTCGGGCACCGGAACGCCCCAGTCGATGTTACCGGTGATGCCGAAAGGCCCACGAGCGCCTTGCCGCTGCGGAAGCGCACGCCGCCGTTGGCGAGCACCGCGTGGGCGTCGTCGCGCTCCTTCCAGCTGGGGAAGGTGACGGTAAAGCTGCTCTTGTTGCCCTCGGGCTCCAGCACGGTGTGCTCGGGCAGCTGGTCCTCGACGGCGTCGAAGGCCTCGCGGAACTTGTTCTGGATGTAGAGCTGTGCCGGCAGCAGCCACTCCTCCATGGTCTTGGAGACCACGGAGCGAACCTGCGGGTTCTGGGCGAGCTTGGCGGTGTAGGTCTTCATAAAGTCGAGGTAGGCCGGCAGGTCGAAGTAGAGGTTGTCGACCGGGCGCAGCTCGGGCACCTCGCCGGTGAGCTGGCTCTTGGGTGCGATGAGCTCCTCGGGCTCAAACTGGTGACCCAAGTCGCACTCGTCGGCATAAGCCTTCTCGGACTTGCAGCCCTGGATGGGGCAGCGGCCGATCACTTGGCGGCCGTTGAGGAACGTGCCGGCCTTGGCGTCGTAGAACTGCAGCGTGGAGCGCTTGGAGATGGTGCCCTGCTCATGCAGGCGCTCGATAATCTCGGCGGTCACTTCGTTGTGAATCTGCGCAGCCGGCTCAAGGCCCGAGCCGCCGTAGATATCGCAGCTGATGTTGTAGTTGTTGAGGGTCGCGGCCTGGCGGGAGTGATTGGACTCGACGTACTCGTTAATGGACTTGTCGTAGCCCTCGTTCTCCTTGAGCTTGCGGTAGCTCTCCATGATGGGCGAGCCGTAGCAGTCGGTGCCCGAGGTGAAGATGACGTTCTCGCGGCCCAGACGGTCGCGCAGGAAGCGGGCGAAGAAGTCGGCAGGGACAAAGACGCCGCCGACGTGGCCAAAGTGAAGGCCCTTGTTGCCGTAGGGCTCGCCGGCGGTAACGATGGCGCGGCGAGGCCAGCTGGGACGGTCGTTCATGGAGTATTTGGATGCCATGGGACTCCTTCGCATATGGTGAGAGCGCGGCCGGGCGCAAGGCCTGGCGACGCGGTGGTCAATTCGTGCATATCGTTCGACATTATCGCACATGCGGACGGGTACGTGGCAGGGGCGCTATCCTAAGATGCTATGAATGAGATTTCCAACATACATGCGTTTGAAGACGAGGATTTCCTGCATGCCTGCTTTGTGTGGGGGACGGCCGTGCTTGTGGTGTTTGCCGTGTGCCTGGTGCCGGTGTTTATGCTGCTGGGCGGGCCTGCGGACTTGGATGCGGTGGACATGGGCGGCTGGACGGCCGTCTTGAGCTGGATAGTCGGCTTGGCGGTCGTTTCTGCTGCGTCGTTTGGTGTCCATGAGCTGGTGCATGCGGTGCTATTTAAAGTGCTGGCGCCTGCGGACGCGCGCGTGACCTTTGGGGCAAATCTCGAAACCTGCATGATTTACGCCTGCGCCGAGGGCGTGGTGTATTCGCGCATGCGGTATATGGCGATTTGCCTGGCGCCGACGGTTGTTTTGACGGCGGCGTTTGCCTTGGGCTTTGCGTTTTCGGGCTATCCGCTTCTGTGTTACCTGGCGGCTGGTCTGCACTTGTCGGGCTGTGTGGGCGACTGGTATTACGTGCGGACCATCCTGCTCGACCGTCGTATTGTCTCCTGCGAGGATACGTCCTTTGGCGTGCGCTTTTTCGCAAGGTAGTCTTTTTGGGATGATTTTTCTGGGACGTGGATTAAAAAATCATTGCGGGGGAGGAAATGTTGATGAAGCCGTTGTTGTTGCACGCCTGCTGCGCGCCGTGCTCGCTTGAGCCGGTCCGCCTGCTGCGCGAGGAGGGGTTTGAACCCACGATTTGTTGGACCAACCCTAATATTCAACCGCGCGATGAATGGCAGCGGCGCTTGGACGAGCTGCGCCGGTGGTCTGCCGATGGCGATATCGAGCTTATCGAGGCGGGAGAGGACCGCGAGCGCTGGGAGGCCGGCGTAGCCCCGCTGGGCGCCGATAGGCCCCGTCGCTGTCGCGCGTGCTATGCCTTGCGCTTGGCCGAGGCGTGCCGCGTGGCCCAGGAGCGTGGGTTTGAGTTTGTGGGTACGACGCTCGCCGTCTCGCCGTATCAGCTGTTCGAAACTTGCAATGATGTGTTGGAGCGTCTGGCTGCCGCCCGCGGTCTCACTCCGGTGACTCGCGATTTTCGCCCGTATTATCCCGAGGCCACGCGGCGTTCGCGCGAGCTGGGCATGTATCGGCAGAATTATTGCGGCTGCCGTTTTCGGCCGTCGAGGCGGCCATGGACCGCGCCCGCATCCGCGACGAGCGCAAAGCCGCCAAAAAGTAGTTCGTTTGGGACGTCAGCCTGCTAGGATGTAGAGCGGACTTTAGCTATATAAGGAGTATCCGAAGTGTCTATGCGTACCGATGATTTTGACTATAACCTGCCCGAAGAGCTCATCGCCCAGGCTCCCGCCGAGCCGCGCGACTCCTGCCGCCTGCTGGTGGTGGATCGCAAGGGCTCCCAGGCGGGAACGCCGCTGGAGCACGGCGGTACCGTTGAGCACCGCATCTTCCGCGACATCATCGACTATATCGAGCCGGGCGACGTGCTCGTCATCAACCAGACGCGCGTGATGCCGGCCCGCCTGATTGGCCGCAAGGCAGGCTCGGGCGGCGTGGTCGAGACGCTGCTGCTCAAGCGCCGCGAGGATGTTGACCCGCTGGGTCACGTTTGGGAGTGCCTGGTCAAGCCTGGCAAGCGTCTGAAGCCCGGTGCCCAGATTGAGTATCGCGCCGGTGGCGCTCATGCGCCCGAGGGGGCTCCCGTGGTGCTGACGGCCGAGGTTGTCGACTTTGTCACCGATAGCCGCGGCGGTCGCCTGGTGCGTTTTGAGCCGGCCGGTTGCAATGCCGCCGGCGACCCGCGCACGCTCGACGAGGCCATCCACGCTGCCGGCCACGTGCCGCTGCCGCCCTACATTACCGATTACGAGGGCGATCCCGAGAAGTACCAGACCGTTTACGCCATGAAGGAGGAGCACTCGGCTGCCGCTCCTACGGCGGGTCTGCACTTTACTCCCGAGCTCATGGCCGCTATCGAGGCCAAGGGCGCGAAGTTTGCCGCCGTCGAGCTCGAGGTGGGCATCGATACCTTCCGCTTGGTGGAGGAGGACGACCCTACGCAGCACGTCATGCACACCGAGCGCTACCACGTATCGCAGGAGGTTGTCGACGCCGTGCATAAGGCGAAGGCCGAGGGGCACCGCGTGATCGCCGTCGGCACCACCGCGGTGCGCTCGCTCGAGAGCGCGTTTGACGTTGAGGCACCGGTGTCCGATCCGGCCGTGACAGCGCGCTATTTTGAGGGCCGCGAGGACGGTGCCGACACGCTCGGCCGCGGCGACATCGTGGCGCGCGAGAACGCGACAACGCAGCTCTACCTCATGCCCGGCTCGACCTATCACGTGGTTGACGCACTGATCACGAACTTCCACGTGCCGCGTTCCACGCTCATGATGCTCGTCAGCGCGCTTGCCACCCGCGACCAGATCATGGATGCCTACGCCGCCGCCATCGAGGAGCGCTACCGCTTCTTCAGCTTTGGCGACGCAATGCTCATTTGTTAGTTACGCGGTTCTACGAACCGCGTAACTGCTCGACGCTGCAAACGCCCCTAAGCGGCAATCTGACGTTCAATCGTTGGGCATGACCTTTGTAGTTACGCGGTTTTACCAAACCGCGTAACCAGTTGACGCTGCAAGCCCGCCAGAGCGGCAATCTGCCTTTCAACTTCGGCGGCATGACCAGAAGGTCAATGCCGCCTTGTTTCAAGGCACCTTGCTCGCTCTGGTGGTTTTCGCTGTCGGTGCCAAAACACCGGCGTTGCCTTGGCTGTCAATGTGGCACTTGGGGACGTTCCTTTGTTGCCGGCACCTGGGGACGTTCCTTATGTCAAGAGATTGGTACAAGAGGGATAGGTTGCCTTGCATCAATCTAATAAGTTGCGGTGAGATAGTTCTTGAATTGGCCTTTTTGATGGCTAAACAGGAACTATCTCACCGCAACTGCCTTGAGTGTTTTTTGGCAGCTAGTTTACTTGCTCGCGAAGAGCCCGATCAGGACGATCACGAGGATTACGGCGATGATGCAGACGATGGCTCCGGTGAATTTGATGCGTGAGTCGCGGGTACGCTCGCGCACGTCGTCCTCGGCGGCTTCGAGTTGAGCCACTTCGCGCTCGGTTTCGGCGTGCTCGGCCTTATCGCGGGCCAAGGAGCCTGCGAGCGATTCGGTAATCTCGGGATGGTCGTGCACCTCGGTCGCCTGCTCGATGATCGACTGCGCATGCGCTACATCCGCCTGGGCATTGGCAATAGCCTGCTCCTCGCTCCCTCGTACGCGCCTTGTCCTCGACGGCGATCTTCTCGCGCAGTTCGCGTTGGCGCGTTGCGGCGGCGGCTTTTGCGGTCTGCAGCTCGTCGCGCGCGGCATCGGCCTCGGCCGTCACGGCCTGATGGGCACGCCTGGCGTCAGCGATGGGGGCTTGTGCCTGCTCGACGGCGTGCTCGGCGGCCGCGAGTGAGTGCTCAAGATCGGCGGTGATGTGCGGGACATCTTCCTCGGCTTTGCGCAGGGCATCGGCCGTGTCGGAGATCTGCATCGAAAGCTCGCTGGTGCGCACCGTGTAATTGGCGGGATTCGCCGAAGGATTGCGCTGCAGCTCGGCATACTCGCGGCGCAGCGTTTCGAGTTGAGCGCGCGTGGCATCGACGGTTTGCTGCGCTGCGGCAACGCCGGCGTCGCGCTCGGCCTGCACCTTGTCGCGGATGCGCTTGGAATCCTCGAGGCGGCGAACGAGGCGGTTACCGGTCTCGCGCGAGCTGGCTTCGCGCGCCTCCACGGCATCGAGTGCGGCTTTGAGACGCCGCTCGGTGGCATCGTCCTCTTCTTTTATTTGCTCGAGCTGCGCCTTGAGCTCTGTTGCCTTGGCAGCATGGGTATCGCGGCCGATTTCTGCCGCCGCGGCGGCCTTTTGTGCCGTGTCGATAGTCTGGCGCTGCTCGGCGACGATTTGGTCGTAGCGGCCTGCGATGTCCTGGCGTGTCTTGAGCTCCTCGCCTTGATCGGCGATGCGCTGCTCAAGTTCGGCCAGGTGGGCACGGGCGTCCGCGAGTGCCTTCTTTGCGGCGTTCATCTCGCGCATGGCCGAGGCACCCTGGGCGATAAAGGCGCCCACGGCGCTGGCGGTGTTTGAGACGGCGCCTCCCAGATCGCGGCTGGCTGCTGGGGTGTGCAGGGCGGTCGGGTGAGCGGCGTTCGCCGTGCCCGCATCGGGCGTCTGCGGCGTGGCGATGCTGCCGGTGCCGCCCTCGACTACGGAAAAGCCGGCAGCGTGCGGGTCGACTGCATCGGCACCAATGGTGGGGTGCTCAAGCTGCAGGAACGAGGGCAGGGTGCTGCCTTGGTCGGCAACGGGGGTCTCGCCGGGCACGAAGGTCGAGGCGGCCTCGGCGGCCTCCTCTTCTTCGGCGTCAATATCGGCGTCGGCCACGGCGTTTTTCATCGCTTTGACGGCATCCATCATGGAGTCCATGACGGCATCGAGCTCTTCTTCCGAAGACACCTCGATAGGGCCTTCTGCTTGCGGGGCGGCGTCCTTTTCGGGGGCGTCGTCCTGAGCGGCCGAATCGTCGTTTTTGCTCGCCGGCATCTTCGGCCGTAGGGATTTCCGTCGCAGCGCCGTTATCTAGAGTGGCGTCGTCGACGTCGGTATCATTGCAGGTCGCAGCGTCAGTATCTGCGGCGACGTCTGCTGAATCATCAATATGCTGTTGAGTCTGGGGGTCCAGCTCGTCTGTCATAGGCATGTGCTCCTCATCGTTGTTTGTCACCCTATGATAAAGTCTCGCGCCGACATCCCGCGCCCCGCAGCAAAGTTTCAAAACGTGTTCGATGACTCGCTTGGATAGCAAAAATTCATCCTCTAAAGTCAGTTTACGCTTGACATTCCCTTCGCCGAATGACGTTGCGCCGTTCGCCTGCTGCGGTCTTTATTTTTCACTTGAACACGCTAAAGTTGCATTTCAGCTTTTGGCGCGTGAAGTTGGATACGCGCAGTCGGCGGGTGTGCCCGTCGCGATTCGAAAGGACTTTGTATGGGACTTTTCACTGGTAAGACCGTGATCGTCACCGGCGGCGGCAAGGCCACGCTCAAGGACGGTTCCGCTGGCTCCATCGGTTACGGCATCGATATCGCTTTTGCCAAGGAGGGCGCAAACCTCGTCATTACCGGCCGCAACGTTGCCAAGCTCGAGGCTGCCAAGGAGTCCCTCGAGGCCGACTACGGCGTCAAGGTTCTGCCTGTTCAGGCCGATGTCTCGGCTGGTCAGGACAACGAGGCCGTCGTCCAGAACGTCATCGACAAGGCCATCGAGGAGTTCGGCCGCATCGACGCCGTCGTCAACAATGCCCAGGCCAGCGCTTCGGGCGTGACCATTGCCGATCACACCATGGACCAGTTTAACCTGGCCATTTACTCCGGCCTGTATGCCACCTATCTGTACATGCAGAAGGCCTATCCGCACCTGAAGGAGACCAAGGGTTCCGTGGTCAACTTTGCCTCGGGCGCCGGTCTGTTTGGCAACTACGGCCAGTGCAGCTACGCCGCCGCCAAGGAAGGCATCCGCGGCTTGACCCGCGTTGCCGCCAACGAGTGGGGCAAGGACGGCATCAACGTCAACATCGTGTGCCCGCTTGCTTGGACCGCTGCGCTCGAGAACTTCCAGGATGCCTATCCCGAGGCGTTCAAGGCCAACGTCCATATGCCGCCGGCGGGTCATTACGGCGACGTCGAGAAGGAGATCGGCCGCGTGGTCGTTCAGCTCTGCGGCCCCGACTTTAAGTACATGAACGGTGAGACCGTCACCCTCGAGGGTGGCATGGGCCAGCGGCCTTAGGGGTTACGCGGTTTTACCAAACCGCGTAACGGCTCGACGCTGCGCGGTCACCAGAGCGACAACTTGTCATTCAAAGAGGACGGCATGACCAGAAGGTCTATGCCGCCCTCTTTTCATGCCAATTTGTTCGCTCTGGCGACCGCTCGCTGACGTTGCTAGAACATCGGCGTTGCCTTGGCTGTTGGATGTAGTCGCTGGGGACGTACTTAAACGACTATGGCCCCTTTGCACCAGTTTCTGTCGAGTCGGTGCTCCTTGCGGGTTGCCCGTATAATGGTTTGCGTATGAACCGCAACCAAGGAGTTCCAGTTTATGGACCAGAGCCTTTTTAAATTCGACCTGATCGCCGAGGACCCGACGACGCACGCGCGTGCCGGCGTACTGCACACCCCGCACGGCGATATCGAGACGCCAATCTTTATGCCCGTGGGCACCAAGGCAAACGTCAAGGGTATTCCTACCGAGACCGTCAAACAGCTCGGCGCCCAGATCGTGCTTGCCAACACCTATCACCTGTCCATGCGTCCCGGCGAGGACACCATTGCCGAGCTGGGCGGCCTGCACAAGTTTATGAACTGGCACGGCCCCATTCTTACCGATTCGGGCGGCTTCCAGGTGTTCAGCCACAACGACGCCGTCAAGCTCACCGACGAGGGCGTGCGCTTTATCGTCAACGACTACGACGGCCGCCACGTGTTCTGGACGCCCGAGGACAACATGGAAATCGCCATGAAGCTCGGCTCCGATATCTGCATGCAGCTCGACCAGTGCCCGGGCTATCCCGCCACGCGCGCCTACGTCGAGCGCGCCGTTGAGCTGTCGAGTATGTGGGCCGAGCGCTGCTATAAGGCGCATACCCGCGATGACCAGGCGCTCTTTGGCATCGTCCAAGGCGGCATGCACCTGGACCTGCGCCTGCGCTCGCTGCGCCATCTGGAGGAGTGCGGCGACTTCCCGGGTTACGGCATCGGCGGCTATTCGGTGGGCGAAGACCACGAGACCATGTTCGAGACGCTGGCACCGCTGGTTTCCGAGTACATGCCTAAGCACAAGCCGCGCTACCTCATGGGCGTCGGCAACCCTACCACGCTCGTGCGCGGCGTTGGCGTGGGCATCGACATGTTCGACTGCGTGCTGCCGACGCGCACCGGCCGCATGGGTACGGCGTTCTCCAGTGAAGGTCGCCTTAACTTCCGCAACGCGCGCTTTGCGCACGACGACGGCCCCATCGACCCCACCTGCACCTGCCCGGTGTGCACGGGCGGCTACAGCCGTGCGCTCATCCGTCACATGGTCACGCAGAAGGAGATGCTCGGCGGTATTCTGCTGTCGATGCACAACATTTACTACCTGCTCAACCTTATGCAGCGTGCCCGTCAGGCCATTATCGAGGGCCGCTACGGCGCGTTTGTGAGCGACTGGATGAACAGTCCTGCGGCGGTGGATTACTAAGAGCCGCGACCGCTGACCGATGCCTTGCAAGCACTTGATACATCGTGGGTACCATACCGAATAGTTGATGTTCGGGCGGGTGTTTGACGCATGGCGTCGACCCCGCCCGTTTCTATTTTCGATAGGAGTGCCCATGATTAAGAATGAGAACGTCGAGGGCGAGCCGGCTTACGACGAGACGTACCGGCGCGGTCCCGTGGTCATGCGCGGCCCCATGATTCCCAAGGACAACACCTACGCCAACCTGCTGGCACCCGAGGACTCGACCGACTGGTTGCACACCGACCCCTGGCGCGTGCTGCGCATTCAGGCAGAGTTCGTCGATGGCTTTGGCGCGCTTGCCGAGCTTGGTCCTGCGGTGACCATCTTCGGCAGTGCCCGCACGCCCAAGACAGATCCGCTCTACAAGGCGGCTCGCACGGTCGGTCGCAAAATCGCCCAACGCGGCGTGGCGGTTATCACCGGCGGTGGCCCCGGCGTCATGGAGGCGGCCAACAGGGGAGCGGCGAGCGTGAACGGCAAGTCGGTCGGCTTGGGTATCGAGCTTCCGCACGAACACGGGCTCAACAAATACGTGAACCTTGGCATGGATTTTCGTTACTTCTTTGTGCGCAAGACCATGTTCGTCAAATACAGCTCGGGCGCCATCGTGTTTCCCGGAGGTTTTGGTACGCTCGACGAGATGTTCGAGGTGCTCACGCTGGTGCAGACGCACAAGGTCAAGCGTATGCCGCTCGTTTTGGTGGGCACCGAGTACTGGCAGGGCCTGTTCGACTGGCTCAACGGCCCGGTGATGGACGCCGGTATGATTAGCCCGCTCGATCCGGAGCTGGTGCACATTACCGACGACCTCAACGAGGCCGTCGATATCGCCCTGAGCGGGCTGATGTAGGGCGAGCGCGCCTGTCGTTGTAGTGATGAGAAGGCAGACTGATGCTATTTAACATCAGTCTGCCTTCTAAACTGGGTATACTGATGCAAAAGACGAGAGCGAGGAGGTCGCGTATGTCTACTGCAACGGTTAAGCCTACGACGGTTCGCATCGAAGAGGGGCTCAAGGAACAGGCGACTGAGTTCTTGGATACAGTTGGCCTGAGTCTCAATTCGTATCTCAACCTTGCTGTTCGGCAGCTGGTAAATCAGCGAAAGATTCCGTTTGAGATTGTGGGTCGGCCCGAAGTTCCCAACGAGGCGACGAGGCGCGCCATGGTGATTGCCGAGGCTCATGAGTTGGGGATTCTGCCAGACGACAGCCCGTCATTCAATAACGCTGATGAGCTTATATCGTTTCTCGATGAGGACTAGCGATGTTTGAGATTAAAGTCGAGGCTCAGTTTAAGGCGGATTACAAACGGACGACGCGCATCCATCCGCAGCTAAAAACCGAGTTTAAGGCGGCAGTCGCAGAGCTTGCAGCTCGCGGCTCGCTTCCCGCGGAATATGGCGCCCATGAGCTTTCAAACCCGGGCGGCAATTACAACGGCCACATCGATTTCCATCTATCCGATGGGTTGGTCGATGTGGTCGTTCTGTACTTGCCGCATAAGACTAATCCTGTGATCCGACTGGTCAGAATGGGCTCGCATGAGGAACTGTTCCGGGGCCCGCAGGGCTGATTGCCGATTTCTAAGTTGCGGTGGAATAGGGATTGATTTGCGGCTGATAAGCCAAAAACAGTCCCTATTCCACCGCAAGTGGTGGGGATGTCCTGCCTGTTGACGTGGCATCTGGCTTTCCCTTGTGGTTGATTCGTCTAAGAGCTCCGCTGCGATCTCGCTGTTTTTGTAACCTGATGCTGCAGTCTTCTTTTCTTGGGGAAAGCTAGTAGCGGGATCGTTCCGTACCAGATAGTTTCTTCGTCAATTATCGCTGCACACAAACGTCCTTCTGCTCTAATGGCATGCTCGACGTTCATTTTTGCCAAAGTCTCGCTTGCATCTTCGCGCGGAGTCGAGGCAATGAAAAACTCAAGAGCAATCCCTCGGGCAGTGGCACCTTTGATTGCATCGCCGAGCTTTGCGAGGCAGGCGGCGGATGCGTAGGGCGCGGCAATGAAGATGCTCTTAGCGGCGCCAACGATGTCTTCAACCAGAGTCTCTACGGCATTAGCCGGTTCTATGAGAATGTTTTGATCGGACTGCTCGCTGCCTCCGGTCACGTAGACTTCGTACCCGAGCTTGGCGTAGGTCTTGAGTCTCTTCTGGTACATGCGGGCGAGCATGGGTATAGATAAATCAACGTAGTCGAATATCTCAACCCGTCGCTTGCCCTCGTGGCTTCTATGGAGCCTGCCTGCCTGCTGCGTGATGCTGCCGTCCCACGATATCGGCGTGGCAATGAGTAGAGTGTCAAGGTAGGACAGATCGAAGCCCTCGCCCAAAAGGCTTTCGGTGGCGACGATGATTCGATGTTCATGCTCGAAGCGGGGAAGACTGCTCAGTATCGTTTTTCTTTCTTTGGCGTCGATTTCCCCGGTCAGGAGAACGGGTTCGTGTCCTTGGTTTTTGAGCATCCCGAACAGCTCCTCGGCATGCTTTTTCCTTTTAGTCAGCACGAGCGGATGCCGGCCGTTTGACGCAGCTTCAATAGCGTCGTTGACAATCAATTCGTTTCTAGCTGCATGCGTGCACAGCAGGTCGAGAATCTGATTGAAGCTTGCACCTGGCTCGTAGGCGGGTAGTCGAATTCCAGTAAAACGAGGCCGTACGATGCGCTGGATGCCCTGCTGAATCGCTTGCGCTTTTGGATCGATAACATAACGGAGCGGGCCGCAGAGCATGGAGAGCGCCCGCGTAAGGCCGTCGGATCGTTCGGGCGTCGCAGAAAGGCCGTATACGTATTTGGCCGGGGCGGACTTGAGAATAAGCTCGAGCTGTGGTGCGGCGGCATGGTGGCATTCGTCGCAGATAATGAGGCCGTAATTACGAACAAGGCCCTTAACTATCGGCTCTCCGGTTTGACGGTCTTTGCCAGATAACGACTGGAACGAAGCGATGTCGACGAGGCCGCTTACGGCCATTTTGCCTCCTCCTATTTGTCCGATGACCGGAGGCTGCCTTTTGCTGATTCGTCCTTTTGGGGTTCGGACGGGCTCCCTGTTGTCCGTAATGTCGATAAATCGCTCGAGCTGGGATTTCCATTGGGTTATGAGTGCGGTTTTGGGAACGATGACGAGCGTTGGAAGACCAATGGATGCAATAAGATAAGCTCCGACGACTGTTTTACCGAAGCCTGTCGGCGCGGACATGATTCCGTCTTCGTATATGAGCATCTGATCAGCGGCGATTTGCTTGCTCAGGGCGAAGGACTCCTTTAAATGCCATAACAATCGGATTGCCCGATTTGCGCTCGTCTGAATAGTG
>ENA-OQKS01000305-OQKS01000305.1-human-gut-metagenome-genome-assembly--contig:-NODE-305-length-15013-cov-3.485557_pt1 | contig 15013 bp, 13 predicted proteins | sample MGYA00242804_ERZ504808 | MGnify/ENA primary metagenome ERZ504808 (study PRJEB26092, sample SAMD00036375) | human gut metagenome | host: Homo sapiens | study: EMG produced TPA metagenomics assembly of...
CTGTCGGATAGAAGTATGTGAGAAAGCACGGAAAAATGACAATAAGAATGGCATATGAAATGGTCATGCCCTATCATCTTCATATGCCATCTTATTTTTTAGAGACATTTACTGAATATCCCTATTTCGTCCAAAATAATAAATGGCAGGCCTTATTTGCTCTAACAGTTTATATGTGTCCGCTATTTTTGTTTTTCTCCTTGAATTGTGAAGGTGTAACCCCTTTCATCTGTTTAAATGAAGTACTGAAATAGCGCGGATAAGAAAAACCTACTTCATAGGAAATCTCGCTAATGCTCAGATTGGTATTTGCTAAAAGGTATACAGAGCGTTCTATGCGTAGTCTGTTGATATATTCATTGACCCCTAATCCGGTAATTTGCTTTACTTTATTATATAAAGATGCACGGCTCATGGCCATGGTATCTGTCAGGTACTTGATAGATAGTTTTTCACTTGATAGATTCTCATTGATAATTTGATCCAGTTTTTTTATGAAATCTGCGTCAGCACTGCTGAGCGGAGTTGCTTCCATTGCTTGAGGATATGAAGTATCTGTTATTTCTTCCAAGTCTTTCTCTTTTGTATTTTCTTCTTTATTTCCCAGTACATTATAGAGGACGGTTTGGACAAAATCGCCCATTTCATCTCTCATTTCCTTCTTTTTCTTATGAAATACCCAAAGAGCTATTTTAATGGAAAGAAGAATAAATAAAAGAGTACATATCGAGAAAAACCAACTACTTTTATACCAGGGTGGAGTGATGACAATGTTGATTATGGGTACAGGAGTAGTGTATTCACCATCTTTGGTGCTGCTTGATACCCAGATTTTATATTTACCTGGTGACAGGGAAGATAAAGAGAGTTCGGAGTCGAAACTTTCGACCGTTTGTTTTCCTCTGCCTGATATGGTATATCTGAGCAAGTTCTTTTGGAAGATATCTTCATTTTTTACACATATATGAATGGTCAATGAATTGTAATTCCATGGAATATGAAGTGTCTGATTCTTCATTTGTTTCAGATAAGAACATCCGTTAAATTTAATATCTGCCAGACTTATCTGAGGTATTTGCGTTTCAGACTGAGGAATATTGGTATTGATTTTCACCAGCCCTTCCGCACCTCCCAAATAAACAAAATTGGGATTGGATAGTGTGTAGTGGGCAGCTAGTATGTCGTTAGGCAGAAATCCGTCAGAACTGTTCCACAATGTGAATTTCTTTTCTTTAATCAGATAAGAAAATAGTTTGTTGTGTGCACAAATCCATAATCTTCCTTTTTTGTCGCCAATGAGGAAAGATATTTTTTCAAAATAGTTGGTATGTATATGGTGGAATTTTTTGTGTATCATATCATAACATCCCAGACCTCGGTCCGTACCTATCCAAATAGTACTATCCTGATAGGCAAGAGCTGTAATTGTCTCCTCTGGGTCTATTTCACATAAAAGGCTGATACTGTCGTTTTCTTGAGGTACATAAAATATTTGATTGACACGTTTTAATAATGAGAAATGCTCATTGGAATAGACGAGACGCAATGCATCCGTATTTTTCAGATTGTTGGTGGGCATTAAAGAGAATTTTCCACTTAATGGATGGTATACCCATGGACGGTAACTGATAATGTAAATTTTATCATTGGCTACTTGATGGGCCAATGGAAGATAGCCATAGAAGCATTCTTTGTAATTTGTACCTTCATCAACAATGGTAAAGGGGCGGTAAGTGCCGGTTATTTTATTGAAAATAAATATACCCTTTGTGTAAAGAGATACCATCAACTCCTTTTCAGATATTTTGGCGATAGAGGCCACTTTGTCTCCGTAGGTCGAAGGAAAATGGGTAAACTGATCGGTGTGTGGATCATATAGATTAATACCTCCTCCATCTGTACCAATCCATAATTTGTCATCGTCATCTTCATATAAGGAAATGATAGACTTATCGCTTAAACCGTTGGAGTTGTTCAGGGCTACATCTTTATAAGTTCTTATATAGGTTTTCTTAATGTTAAAGATACCCCCTCGGACACTACCTGCCCATAAGTTCCCGTTTCTGTCCTCGTATAATAAGACAATAGAATTGACAGGCAAAGAGAAGTTGTCTCCAGCCACATGACACATTACTTTGATTTGGTCGGAGTTCATGTCAAGTATATTGATACCTCCTCCGTCTGTAGCAATCCATAATTGTCCTTTATGTTCGATGATGTCTAGCACATAGTTATTGTTTAAAGAAGAAGTCTTTGATGTATAAGACTTTACTATCTTGCCATCTTGGTTGTAGCAATAAATCCCATTGCCGTAAAAAGAGGCATATACATACTTGTCTGATACCACATAGAGCGAAATCAGTAGATGATGGATATCTGATGTGAAACGGGTGAGCTGTTGCGTGCAACAATCATAGAGATAGATACCTTGTTCTTTGGTCCCTATCAGTATTTTATTTTTTTTCTAACTGAACCATTTTTTGTATCCGGTATTCGGATATATCCAAATTCTTCTTCTGGCAAATATAGATGCTGTCCATGGTCCGGCTTTTATAATTATAGCGGAAAATGATATTCTCACTTCCAAACAATATACCTCCTTCAATGCAGAGGGAAGAATAAATACAATTGTATCCAGTAGGCGTGAAATTATGATTATCGCTGTTATATAAAACCATCTCTTTGGAGGTGGCCACCCAGATGGTACCTAATGAATCTTCTACTATGTGATTGATGTAATTGTTAGGTAAGGATAGGGAATCACTTTCATGGTGAATGAAGGTTTTTAGTTGCTGCTGGAAATAATAGTTCAAGCCGCTCTGAGTACCTATCCATAGTCTTCCTTTCTGATCCATCGTAACGGAGGTAACAGAAGCTTGTGATAATCCTTGATTAGTGGAAAGTTGGGTGAAAGAGTAATTAAAGTCTTGTCCACTTGCAATTGACACCCCTCCCCATATAATATATAGTATAAGTAGAATTCGGTACATCTCTTTATGATTTTAGAACAAAATTAAACTTTTTTCCTGATAGAGAAAAGCTTCACAAATCTTTTTTTTAGATAAATAAGGAACTAATTTATATGATTTTTGATTTTTATCGTATTACTTTTTAAAATTTAGACGATAGTTGATTTGTTTTATACGCACACGGACCCCTCTTGAGGGGGGATATAGTTAATTTTGCTGCAAATCATCAAACTTAGTTTAACCTTAAATGATTTAAGAATTTTATGAGGAAAAAATTATTGCCATTAGGTAGGCTGTTCGAGTCTGCGTGGTACAATCCAATTTTGAAAGCTGTACCAATGAGTATGGGTATATTGATGTCGGGTAATGCCGGGTATGCAATTGCCGGAAATATGAGTGACAACGTAGTAATAGTACAGCAACAGACAATTAGTGTAACTGGTACAGTTATTGATGCGAGTGGAGAACCATTAGTCGGTGTAAACATTGTAGAGGCAGGAACCGTAAATGGGGTTATCTCCGATTTTGAAGGTAAGTTTACATTGAATGTGAAGCCCAATGCTACGTTGAAGATCTCTTATATCGGATATATTGCTCAAAATATATTGGTAAAAGGGCAAAAGAATTTGACTATAACCTTACAGGAAGATACTGAGACTTTGGATGAAGTGGTTGTGGTGGGTTATGGTACAGTACGTAAGGCTGACTTGGCAGGTTCGGTTTCCGTTTTGGATAGCAGGAATTTTAAGGACCAGCCCATTACTCAAGTAAGTGATGCGCTTCAAGGGCGTGTTGCAGGTGTGAATGTGGTCAGTGATGGTGTTCCGGGTGGTTCGGTAAAGATTCGCATTCGTGGTACCAATTCCATTAATAAAAGTAATGATCCCCTTTATGTCGTAGATGGTATGGTTCGTGAGTCGGGTCTTGAAGGTATAAATCCGGAAGATATTCAAAGTATGCAAATTCTGAAGGACGCTTCCTCCACTGCTATCTATGGTTCACGTGGCGCCAACGGTGTTGTTATCATTACAACCAAGAGTGGTGTGAAAGGGCAGACTAACATCACTTTTGACGCCTCGGTAGGAATCTCTCAGGCTACCAATCTTCCCAAGATGATGGATACCAAAACTTATGCCCAAGCACTTGTTGATTATGCGGGTATTAGTGCGAGTGAGGTTTCTGATTATTTGGATGGCAGTAATCCCGGTATTGATTGGACGGATCAGATGTTCCGTACAGGTGTGACTCAAAACTACAAGCTTGTCTTTTCAAAAGGCTCTGAAGGAACTCAAACGTATGTTTCCGCTAACTATATGGGTGATGAAGGTGTCATTGACAAAAATAGTTATGAACGTTATTCGGCTAAAGCCAACATTAAGATCTCTATGGCTAAATGGCTGGATGTTACTGTCGATTTAAACGCATCTCATGGTGTTGGTAAGGGTATTGGGGGATTGGAGATGTCAGGTTATAATCCCTTGTGGATAGCCTTTAATTCCTCTCCGACCATGACTATGACAGATAAAAATGGTTACTATAATTGGGACCCTTATGGTACGATTCAGGCTAATGCTTATGGTATAATCGCAGCTAGCGAAAGTGAGCGCCGTCGCGATGTGTTCAGCGGACATATTGATCTTAAATTCAATATTATCAAAGGCTTGACTTTTACAAGCAGCAATGGGGTTGATTATTATAATAATACTTCCTATAGCTTCACACCACAATCTGTAAACGGTGCAGGAAAGAATAGCATGGGTAACAGTAATTTACAGCGGATGTTGCTTCAGTCCTCAAATAACATCACCTATAATCATACCTGGAATGACAAACATTATTTGACCGTAACAGGGGTTTGGGAAGCAACAAAAAGTACGATTCGTAATATGGGGATTTCCGGTTCTTCACTTCAAGCTGAATCAGTAGGCTGGTGGGATGTGAAGAATGCTGTCACACGTGATGCAACCAACGGCTATTCGGATTGGGCATTGCTTTCAGGGGTAGGACGTGTTATCTATAATTACGATAATCGCTATATGCTGACTGGTACGTTTCGAGCCGATGGTTCCAGCCGTTTCACCAATGATAAGTGGGGGTATTTCCCTTCTGTAGCCGTTGCATGGACTGCTTCCAATGAATCGTTTATGGAAAGTACCCGTGACCTTATCAGTAATTTGAAGATACGTGCCAGTTATGGTGTTATAGGTAATCAGGATATTGATCCTTATTCAACTCTTGCAATCCTTAATACGACTACCACTTATTTCGGTAATTCTTCAGGAGTAACCGGTTATTGGGCCAATACGCTTGCAACTCCTGATATAAAATGGGAAAAGACAAAGCAGTTTGATGTGGGTTTCGACTTGGGCTTTTTTGATAATCGTATTGACTTGAGTGTGGATTATTTCAATAAAAAGACATCTGATGCACTTCTTTCAACCAAGTTGGCTGATTATTTGGGTGGAACTTCTTATTTGATTAATGCCGGTGAGGTTTCCAACCAAGGTTTTGATATTGCTCTTACTGCAAATATCGTTCAAAGCAAGGATTGGAGTTGGTCAACCACACTTAATGGTACTTACTTGAAAAATAAGGTAACAAAACTGACTGCTCAGGAACCCATTATTTATGGTGGTTCTTTCCAGTCCATTATCACTGATTGTACTATTATTAAGGAAGGTGAAGCGATCGGTACTTTCTTTGGTTATCGTTGGGCAGGAATAGACAATGAAGGATATGACACTTTTTATACTGCCAATGATGAAATAACACGTAATCCGTCTACAGATGATCGTGTTGTGCTCGGTAAAGCAAGTCCCGACTTTACACTGGGATGGAACAATTCGCTGCGTTATAAAAACTGGAGCTTGAATGCATTTTTCAATTCATCTTTCGGTGCCAAACGTTTGAACGCCCTCCGTTTTGCCATGAACTCTATGATTGGTAATTCACGAATGTTTACTGATGCGGATTTTTTGAAGGAAATAGGTAAGACGATGCCCGATCCCCGTGTTGAAAACAATCAATATCTGGGCAATTCGACCAAATGGGTGGAGAATGCAGATTATTTCCGTTGCGAGAATGTGACTTTAGCTTACGATTTTCCGAAAAGCATGACCAAAATAGCCGACCTGCGGCTCAGTTTCAGTATTCAGAATCTCTTCACTATTTCCAGTTACAAGGGATCCAATCCTGCTGGTTACTCTTTTTCAAGTGACTATGGTGATCGTGCAAATGGTATTGATACGGGTACTTATCCTACTCCTAGAACTTTTACTTTTGGTGTACGTATGAACTTCTAAATGATTGACAATTATGAAAAATAAAATAGTATTAGGCTGCTTTATTGCAGCATCTATGTTGGCAATGCCTTCTTGCAGTGATTTTCTGACTGAAAAACCCGAAAGGAAAATTAACCCCTGAAAAATTTCTTTTCCAATCAAAACGAACTGGATATGAGTGTTTATGCCCTATATGCCAAAGTACAGGCATCCCAATGTAACTCTAATCCGATGATTGTGCAATGCCAGGGAGATGACGTAACCTCAACTACGGGATCAAACAAGGGTGCTTATCTTTCTGCAGATGCCTTTGAATCTCCTTCTGACACAAAAGGTCTTGAAGGAACTTGGAGTCGTTTTTATACGATCATCAAGGCAGCAAATTTAATCATTGATAATGCTGGAAAGGCTATGACTTCTCAAGAGGAAATCAATATTGCTCTTGGTCAGGGTTACTACTGGCGTGCATTCGCTTATTTTAATTTGGTGCGTGTTTTTTGGTCCGTTGCCTATGAATCTTCATAATTTGCCAGACAACAATTTGACACCTCTATCGACGGTTGCAGAAGTATATGAGCAAATCGTGTCAGACTTGAACGCTGCCGAAGCCTGTAACCTGCCGGCTAAATATACGGAAGCTAACCGTTCCATTGAAGGACAGAATATTTACGTTTCAGATCAGACAGTAAAGGCGACTTTGGCAGCTGTTTATATGGCGATGGCAGGTTACCCTTTGAATAAGACCGAGTATTATGCAAATGCGGCTGACAAGGCTAAGGAAGTAATGGATGGCGTGAATAAGGGTACCTATGACCACTCTTTGCTTTCTGAATGGAAGGATGTTTTCTCTTATGGTAAAAACCATCATAATGAGACGCTCCTTGGAATAGATTACAATTCTAATTTTGGCGGTTGGCAGGAATGGGATTCACAACTTTCATCTTGTTCATCAATCAGGAAAACTTTGGAGTGGCTGGGGGGATTTTTTGGCAGAGCGGCGTTATTGGAAAAACTTTCCTGATGGTCCTCGTAAAGATGCTGTTTATTCAAAACAAATTCTATTAAACAATGGAGTGTTGGTTGACTGGTGGGCAACTACGGATGGAAAGCCCTATAATGGTACGAATGCAGTATTTGCCGATTATCGCCCGATGTTTGTGGCGTTTACCGTCAATAAAGACCCTGTGACAGGACTTCCTGCATCGGCTGCTTTCGATTACACCAAACCTATTTGGGGAGGTATGTGTATTAACAAACGACATCAACTAATCCGCTATTCAGAAGTTCTTCTTTGGTATGCCGAATCTGCGGCACGCGCAGGAAAGGATCTCAGCTTGGCTAAATCTGCTCTAAAGCAGGTACGTGCACGTGCTTGTTCCGATGAATCATTTGTAGCTGCTGTGGATGCTATGAGTGCTGAACAACTGGCAGAAGCAGCATATGAAGAACACGGTTATGAAGTGGCTGGTTATGTATTGGCTATGGTAACCCGTCGTTCTGATGAGTTCCGCATGAACCGTCTCAAAGAAGTTATGACTACCGTAGTGGTTCTCAGGATGAAGTATTGGTTCCTGCCGGTACATTGACTTATAGCTACGACGAAGAAACTAAGACGACTTTTACCTATGCTCTTCAGGAAGATTTGAAAATGGAAGAGAATATGTCTGTAACTGTTCCTTGGAATGGTGAGGCTTCCATTTATCATAATTATCCTCCGAAGGAAGTTGAGAAGAATCCGAATCTGAAACGTTGATATAACGATTAGCTGTTGATTTTAAATTATACTTGAAAAGTTGGAATAAGTATTTGTTATACCTTGGTAAAGATTGTTTGAGGCGTACTGGAAAACTTTCGGTACGTCTCTTTTATTAGAAGGTAAAATAAGCCAATTGGTCGATTATTTGCTTTGGTTGTAATGTTTATTGTTTATCTTTGCAAACAATTAAAATCAATAAAACATGAATAGTAAAACTTTGTTGAAATGTTTATGTATGTGTTTGGCTATGTTTGCCATTTTGGTTAATGCCAATGCTCAAGATTTGAAATCTATATTGACCGGCGTAGCAAAAGCGGTAGTAGGTGATAAAGCAACAACTTCATCTTCTATTATAGGTACTTGGAAATATGTAGGTCCGCAATGCCAGTTCGAAAGTGAAAATTTACTGGCTAAAGCCGGTGGAGAAGTAGCTGCGAAAGAAGTGGAGGAGAAGATGCAGACTGTCTATGACAGAATAGGGATGAGTGGCTGTGAGTATACTTTTAATGAAGATGGAACTTATTCATACACATTGAAAAAACGTACAATGAGTGGCACTTACACGTTCAATGATAAGGAAAAGACCATTACTATGAAGGGAAAATTGGGAGTAAAAACTGTTGCTCATGTCACTGTGACCGGAAATGATATGAGTCTGGTCTTTAATGCGGATAAATTAATGTCAGTATTGAAAACGATTACAGGTACTGTTTCTAAAGTGAATTCTACTGCTGCCACCATTAATAGTGTAGCCGGATCTTATGACGGTTTGATGTTGGGATTCGATTTGAAGAAGTAATTATAGAATAGGAGCTAGGTTATAATAAAAGGAAGTCATTAAGATGGCTTCCTTTTTTATAGTAAAAATCAAATTATTCTTGTTCTTTCAGTGCTGCGAAAATCAGACCTTCCAGTTCTTCCGCCAGTTCGGGGTTGTCCTGAATCACTTGTTTGGAGGCGTCACGTCCTTGTCCCAGTTTGGTTTCGTTGTAGCTGTACCATGAACCGCTTTTCTTGATAATGCCTAAATCAGCACCTAAATCAATGATTTCACCAGCTCTTGAGATCCCTTCACCAAACATGATATCGAATTCGGCTTTACGGAAAGGAGGTGCCACTTTGTTTTTCACCACTTTTACTTTAGTCTGGTTGCCGATTACTTCTTCACCATCTTTCAGTTGAGTGGAGCGACGGATATCCAAACGTACGGAAGCGTAGAATTTCAGAGCATTACCACCGGTAGTTGTTTCAGGGTTACCAAACATGATACCGATTTTTTCACGCAACTGGTTGATAAAAATACAAGTTGTATTGGTCTTGCTGATGGCTGACGTAAGCTTGCGCAAAGCCTGAGACATCAAACGTGCCTGTAAACCTACTTTGTTATCACCCATATCTCCTTCAATTTCAGCTTTCGGAGTCAATGCCGCGACAGAGTCGATAACAATGATATCAATGGCGGATGAGCGTATCAATTGCTCAGCAATTTCAAGTGCCTGTTCACCGTTATCGGGTTGTGATATCCATAAGTTATCTACATCCACTCCCAGTTTGGCCGCATAGAAACGATCGAAAGCATGCTCGGCATCAATGAAAGCGGCAATGCCGCCTGCCTTCTGAGCTTCAGCAATGGCATGGATAGCCAATGTAGTCTTACCGGATGATTCGGGACCATAAATTTCTATGATTCTACCTTTGGGATAGCCGCCTACCCCTAATGCGGCGTTCAAGGCGATAGACCCGGTAGGAATCACTTCCACTTCCTGTACGTTGTCATCACCCATTTTCATGATAGAGCCTTTACCAAAAGTTTTCTCTATCTTATCCATTGCAGCTTGCAGCGCTTTCAGTTTTTCACTATTTCCGGCACTCGGACTTGCTGAGAATGGAATTTCTTCGTTATCTTTTTTTGCCATAAATCTGTTGGTTTATAAAATTTGTTGTGCGTGCTCTTTTGTTTTCTACCTCTTTGGGAGAGATGATACGTTCAATCACGCCTTCTTCGTTAATGATGAAAGTTGTACGGAATGTACCCATATATTTACGTCCGTACATACTTTTTTCTTCCCCACTACTCCGAATTGTTCTACCAACTTCTTGTCGGTATCGGCAATAAGAGTAAAGGGTAGCTCATTCTTTTCAATAAATTTCTGATGCGATTTGGCATCATTCACACTGACACCGATTACTTCATAACCATGGGCGCGCAGTTCCGCATAATTATCACGCAAATTACATGCCTGGGCAGTACAACCCGATGTCATATCCTTAGGATAAAAATAGAGTACTATCTTTTTTCCTTTATAATTACTTAAACGAATTTCTTCTCCTTTTTCGTTTAAGCCTAATATTTCCGGGGCTTTATCTCCTATGTTCATTTTTTAGTGGTTAATGATTAATGGGTAGTGTGGCCCAAGTATGAATTATGGGCCATTAATCACTATTTTAAAGTTCTAGATCACCATCGAATACTTCATGCCAAGGCAAACCTTGTTTGTTCAGTTGTTCCATAAATGGATCGGGATCAAACTCTTCCACATTCCATACTCCCGGACGTTTCCACAATCCTTGCAGGAACATCATGGCTCCAATCATGGCTGGAACTCCAGTTGTATAGCTTACTCCCTGCATTCCAGTTTCTTTGTAAGCTTCTTGATGGCTACAGTTGTTGTAAACATAGTAAGTACGTTCTTTGCCATCCTTTACGCCTCGGATGCGGCATCCGATAGAAGTTTCGCCTTCATAATTTTCTCCTAGATCCTGTGGATTGGGGAGTACGGCTTTTAGGAATTGTAACGGAACAATTTTCACTTCCGTTATAATCTATTTCGTCAATGCGGGCCATACCGATATTCTGGATGACACGCAGATGAGTCAGGTATTCCTGACCGAAAGTCATCCAAAAGCGAGCACGTTTGATGGTCGGGAAATTCTTAACTAATGATTCCAGCTCTTCATGATACAGCAAGTAGGAATCACGAGGACCGATATTGGGATAAGTCAGATCCTTGTGGTATTCCAATGGCTTGGTGGTCACCCATTTGCCTTCTTCATAATAACGTCCGTTCTGAGTAATTTCGCGGATATTGATTTCAGGATTAAAATTGGTAGCGAACGCTTTGTGATGGTTGCCGGCATTACAGTCCACAATATCCAAGTAGTGCATCTCGTCAAAATGATGTTTTGCTGCGTAGGCTGTATAAATGCCACTTACTCCCGGGTCGAACCCACAACCCAGTATCGCTGTCAGTCCTGCGTCTTCAAAACGTTTTTTATAAGCCCATTGCCAGCTGTATTCGAAATGAGCTTCATCCTTTGGTTCATAGTTTGCTGTATCCAGATAATTCACCCCGGCTTTCAGACAAGCTTCCATGATGGTCAGATCTTGATAAGGCAGAGCTACATTGATGACGATTTCGGGTTTGAAACTATTAAACAGGGCTACCAGTTCGTCTACATTGTCCGCATCTACCTGTGCAGTCTTAATAGCTGGATTGCCGATAGCTTTTACGATTGCATCACATTTTGATTTTGTACGGCTGGCGATCATGATGTCAGTGAATACATCCGGATTCTGAGCCACTTTGTGTGCTACGACAGTACCTACACCGCCTGCACCGATAATTAATACTTTACCCATTTGCTGTTTTTTATTCTTGTTAAAATAAAATGCCCGGCAGACATTACCGTTCACAGGGCAAAGATAACAAAATATTTTGGGTATTAGTGGATACGGTCTAGTTTCTTATTGGTGAAATCTAAGGTTTTTCTTTCGTAGGACCATGTTTCATAGCCCCCCGTGACTATATGAATGCGCATGGGATTACCCAATGCCAGACGACATTCGTCGGTTGTCATTCCTTTTCGTACCTTACCGCGGCTTATCATGTTCCAAACTTCTTCTGTGATATTCGGATACTTGGTTCGTAAGTTGCCTATGCCGAATAGATCCGTAAAATAATTGTCTGATTGTAAAATCACATCAACTACACTCGTATGGGTGAATGCAGCTTTTATCTTATAATTCTTTCCATCTATGTCTTCCAGTTCTAAAAAAGACGTAAGGAGAGTTGTTTTGTGAGATTATATTTTGATGGTGAATTGTGTATATCGGGGAAGTCTCACCGGAGTGTCTGTTTCATCTAGACATTCCGTTTCCGCTTTCAGATAGACAGGTTTTTTCCCATATTTACTCATCAGATTCTTTGATTTTTTTGTATTTGCATTACTGAAGCTAAATGAATTTGGAAAATATTTATTTTATTTTCCATAATAAAATCACTGTCTGCCATGCCACAATTAGTCTTTGATATAGCTACTGGCTGATAGTAGGTGTTTCCTTTCTTGTCTTGGAATACGATTTTTACAGGGTATGCGCGGCTGCCCACTCCGACAGCTGTTACTGTTACTTCTTCATTTATACCAATCGGGACCTCTTTATAGCCCGATATGCTGTTGGGATCATCTATACGTACTTTATTGGTACGCATATATAGGGTTTGTCCTTCCAGCAGTTCTTTGGCTATGTCCACATCACCCAGGTAGGCAAGGGTAGGAATACCGGCTTTGGGCTTCAGGCAATATTGTTCCAGGGTGGTGTTTTTAAGTTCGTGATAATATTGTTGCCCTTCACATTCAAAGTTAAAATGTACAAAGCCCCGTTCGGTAATTTCCGAACCCAGATATTCAAAAATCTTATGTTTTAACTCTCCTGTATCCACCTCCTTGTTGGTTTCCGCCGATTTAAAAGGAGGAATAATGATGTCTTTACGTTCCGGCATCACCATGAATTTCATGCCTGGTGTCCAGTCACACAGGTTGTAATACTTGAAATGATCGTTTATAAACTGTTTTTCCAAAGATTCTACGGAAATACTTGTTTGTTGTGAAGTAGTCGTGACTATATATCCGTTTTGTGCATAAGTGCATAGGCTACAGCTTGTTGCCCCAATTAAAATGGCTAAAAACCTTTTCATTGCTTTAAGTGTTAGTATATATAAATTGATACAAAGGTATAAAATTTTTGTGTATAATTGCTATAGTGAAAAATAAAATGGTTAGTTTTGCACACTAAACTAACAGATTTAACAAAAAAATAATATGAAAAAACTAGTATTGAAAATGATGGCTGTTTGTGCCGGAGCATTGATCGTATCTTGTGGTAGTGGAAAGAATATGTTGTCTGTTTCTTCTCTGGATGGGGAATGGAATATTACAGAGGTGGATGGACAGAAGATATCTACAGAGAGAATGCCTTTCATTGGTTTTGATGTAGCTCAGAAACGTATTTATGGCAATAGCGGATGTAACCATATGATGGGAAGTTTTGAAGCCGACTCTCTGAAGCCAGGTACATTGAAGTTTGGACAGATAGGAAGTACCCGCATGATGTGCCCTGATATGAAGACTGAGCAGATGGTATTGGGTGCATTGGATAAAGTGACTTCTTTCCAGACGGTTTCTGACAAGCCCGACGTGATAACTCTATGTAATCAAGATGGTCAGCCGTTGATGACTTTGGAAAAGAAGGCGGCTCCGGAAGTGTCACTGTCTGATCTTTCAGGAGAATGGGTTATTGAATTGGTGAATGGAAAGAAGATTGTAGGTACGGCTGAGGTGACCCCTTTTATCGGTTTTAATTTGGATGAAAGCCGCATTTACGGTAATGTGGGCTGTAATACCATAAATGGTGCGTTAATGCAGGAAGATGGAAAACCCAATTCTTTGAGATTTGACAATGTTGCTACTACCATGATGATGTGTCCTGATATGGAAACTGAAACTATCGTGCTGAATGCTTTGAATGAAACAAAAAGTTTCAGCATGAAAGATGATAAAGTATATTTGTTAGGTGAAAATGGAAATGAATTGTTGGTGTTGAAGAAACAATAATCCATCTACATTCGAATTGATATGGGGTCGGCCTGTTTTCTCATAAACGAGAAAACAGGCCGATTGCATTTATGGCATTATGCTAGGATGCTGACAGGTATTGTATTTGGTGGAGTTCTGACATTCTTGCCTTATATGAATCCATTTAAAAGTATCATATAGCAAATAAATCAGTCATTTTGTCAGCCTTTGTCACATTCTTATTTTTGGCATACCGTTTGTTTTATGAAGGGCGTGCGGTTGGTGCACCAAAGAAAAAAGAAGTCCTTCGTGAACCATTCGCCAAGAAATCAGTTTAATTGAAAACAAATAAATAAAGATATATAATTATGGGAAAGATTATTGGTATTGACTTAGGAACCACAAATTCATGTGTTTCAGTATTTGAAGGTAATGAACCGGTAGTAATCGCAAACAGCGAAGGTAAACGTACCACTCCGTCTATCGTTGCATTTGTTGACGGTGGTGAACGTAAAGTAGGTGATCCTGCAAAACGTCAGGCAATCACTAATCCGCAACGTACTATTTTCTCTATCAAGCGTTTCATGGGTGAAACTTGGGATCAGGTACAGAAGGAAACTGCTCGTGTTCCTTATAAAGTAGTGAAAGGTGACAATAATACTCCGCGTGTAGATATTGACGGACGTCTTTATACTCCGCAGGAAATTTCAGCTATGATTCTGCAGAAGATGAAGAAAACTGCTGAGGATTATCTGGGACAAGAAGTTACAGAAGCCGTTATCACCGTTCCGGCATACTTCTCGGACTCACAACGCCAGGCTACTAAAGAAGCTGGTCAGATTGCAGGTCTGGAAGTGAAACGTATTGTGAACGAACCGACAGCTGCTGCTTTGGCTTATGGTTTGGATAAGGCTCACAAAGATATGAAGATTGCTGTATTCGACCTTGGTGGTGGTACATTCGATATCTCTATCCTTGAGTTTGGTGGTGGTGTATTCGAAGTACTTTCTACTAACGGTGATACTCACTTGGGCGGTGATGACTTCGATCAGGTAATCATTGACTGGTTGGTACAGGAATTCAAGAATGACGAAGGTGCGGATTTGACAAAAGATCCGATGGCTATGCAACGTCTGAAAGAAGCTGCTGAAAAA
>ENA-OQKS01000306-OQKS01000306.1-human-gut-metagenome-genome-assembly--contig:-NODE-306-length-15009-cov-3.419164_pt1 | contig 15009 bp, 8 predicted proteins | sample MGYA00242804_ERZ504808 | MGnify/ENA primary metagenome ERZ504808 (study PRJEB26092, sample SAMD00036375) | human gut metagenome | host: Homo sapiens | study: EMG produced TPA metagenomics assembly of...
GCCGGAAACCACATATTCTGTGTGTTTCCGGCAGGGCGTTTTGATTTACGCGAGTAACGAGCCAAAGTCCGTGCTTGCACGAGACCTTGGCGACTGCCGCGATAACTTGAGAAACTCGCGGAGCGTGTTTCTCATAGTTGAATTGCTTGTAATTGCTATTTTGACGAATTATCTGTCTCTTTATCAGATTTTTCTTCTGTGACCGCAGCGTGCTCAGTCAGAGGACTTGGTCTGTCCATGGCCTCCAGTGCCCGCAAGGATTCTTCTTCCGGGGTCAGAACCTCTTTTTCTTCCTCCGGCATATAGAATGGGAAGATTTTGTTTACGAAGAACCAGGAGCATCCAAGCGCTACCGTGGAAAAGCCCAGAAGGAACATCAGAAGAATCAGATAGCTGACAATCTTTGTCGTGGAGAATACATAGATCAGCAGCGGACAGAGATTGACGAGCAGGATCATGATGGTCCACGGCAGGTGGCGGATTGCCATCAGGATGGAGTTCTTGATCGTGTTTTTTACAGTATTGTCAAAGCGGCTCAGTACCGGAAATACATAGGAAAGTACCATGGCCTCGAAAAAGATCAGTACCAGGAAAACAAAACGCAGGTAGGTGATGGTACCCGGCATTCTCATGACCAGCAGAAGATCAAGAATCAGAACAATCAGAACCGCCAGCAGGATGAGCCAGATGGCAGTTGCCTGCTTGAAGTTTTCGCGGAAGGATTTCCAGTAGGTACGGAAGATATACGTCTCCTCATTTTTGATCATCTTCAGCGTGACGTAGTACATTGCTGTGAAATTGGCGCCGATTGTCACAATCGGGATACACATAATAAGGAAAATAATGTTCAGCATCATCAGGTCGAAGACACGGCCCATAATCTGCGAGAACTTACTGTCCAGGCTGAAAAAACTCATAATTTGTTCCTCTTTTCTGTTGAATTAAGTGTGCCGCCGATTAACGTTCCGGCTGGCAGACATCATAGAAAAGTATAGCGAATTTTTCAGAAAAATGCAATGAAGAGAATATAAACTTTTCGTTTCGTCATTTTGTATAAGAGTGAACATTTTGTTTGTGCAAAGTGGACAGAAGAGAACGGTTCGAGAAAATCCGAAAGCAGAATTGCCAATCTGCCGGAGGAAAGTTTGTGTAATTGTGGCATGGTCGAATGCGGGTAGAAAAGGTATACTAATCCCATAAGCAAGAGAGATGCAAATGCAAAACTCATAATAAAACGCATGATGTTCATTTAGGGAGGATTCAAAAATGGCAAGTTTAATCTTTACAGCACATTACAAAAAGAATATCCGAACGGTTTTGTAAGCAGTAAAAAGAACTTCAACCTGGAAATCGCTGACAAAGAGTTTATCATCTTCGTAGGACCATCTGGATGTGGTAAATCTACAACACTTCGTATGATCGCAGGTCTTGAGGAGATCTCCGATGGTACTCTGAAAATTGACGATAAAGTAGTAAACGATGTAGAGCCGAAAGACCGTGATATCGCAATGGTATTCCAGAACTACGCTCTGTATCCACACATGACCGTATATGATAACATGGCATTCGGTCTGAAACTGAGAAAAGTTCCGAAAGATCAGATCGACAAACAGGTTAAAGAAGCAGCTAAAATCCTTGACCTGGAGAAACTGCTTGACCGTAAACCGAAAGCTCTTTCCGGTGGTCAGAGACAGCGTGTTGCTATGGGACGTGCAATCGTACGTGATCCTAAAGTATTCCTTATGGACGAGCCTCTGTCAAACCTGGATGCAAAACTTCGTGTACAGATGCGTACCGAGATTTCCAAACTGCATGAGAGACTGGGCGCTACCATCATCTACGTAACACATGACCAGACCGAGGCTATGACACTTGGTACCAGAATCGTTGTTATGAAAGACGGAGTTGTTCAGCAGGTAGATACCCCGCAGAACCTGTACAACGCACCGGGCAACCTGTTCGTTGCAGGATTCATCGGATCTCCGCAGATGAACTTCCTGGATGCAAAAGTAAAAGTTAACGGAAACGACGTTACTCTTACTGTTGGTAAATACAACATGAAACTGCCGGCTTCCAAAGCAAAAGCTGTTATCGACGGCGGATATGACGGAAAGACCGTTGTTATGGGTATCCGTCCTGAGAACGTACATGATTCTCAGATGTTCATCGAAACTTCCAAAGACAGCGTAGTTGAGTGCAAGATCAACGTATACGAGCTGTTAGGTGCAGAAGTTTACCTGTACTTCGATTGCGAAGGCTTCCCAATGACAGCCCGCGTAGATCCTCGTACAACTGCAAGAAGCGGTGATACCGTTAAATTTGCTCTGGATATGGAGAAAGTTCATCTGTTCGACAAAGAGACAGAGATCACCATTACCAACTAATCCATATGAACATCAGCGCGTATGCGCAAACATAGAGAAAAGGATCGGCATCCGTTCGGATGCCGGTCCTTTTTGCATATGCACCGCCCTCCTTTTGCGAAGCAAAAAATAGTTGCCAATGAGAAAAAAATAAGCTATAGTTATAGATAAGACGCACCCTGGAGTAAAATACGCCAGGAGAAAGGAAGTGGCAGATTTGGTATCAAGTCAGGTATTACAGAAAACCCTTGATGAATTAAGAAATATTACAAGAATTGATTTATGTGTGACGAATACGGATGGTGTTCTGCTGGTGACCACATTCCCGGAAACCGCGATTGATGCAGAAAGCATCCGTTCTTTTGTATTATCCGCTGCGGACAGCCAGATTGTACAGGAATATCATTATTTTAAAGTATATGACAACCAGAATGTGGAGTATATTCTGATTTCTAAAGGAAGCAGCGACGATGCATATATGATCGGAAAGGTTGCCGTATGTGAGATTCAGAATCTTATCATTGCATACAAAGAGCGTCTGGACAAAAACAACTTTATCCAGAACCTTCTTCTCGACAATCTTCTTCTGGTGGATGTCTACAACCGCGCGAAAAAGCTTCGCATCGACACAGATGTGCGCCGCGTTGTTTACATGGTAGAGACGAAGCTGGAAAAAGACATCAGCGCACAGGAGACAGTAAAGAGCCTCTTTGCTTCAAGACCGAGAGATTTCATCACCGCAGTCGATGAGAAGAGCATTATCATTGTAAAAGAACTGAAGGATACCGACACCTTCGAGGATATGAACCAGACCGCAAGAATGCTGGTTGATATGCTGAATGCAGAGGCAATGTCCCAGGTACGTGTTTCTTACGGAAATCCGGTCAGCGAGATTAAGAGTGTTTCGCGTTCCTACAAAGAAGCGAAGATGGCGCTTGAAGTAGGAAAAATTTTCTACGCAGACAAAAACGTGGTACCATACAACAACCTCGGCATCGGCCGTCTGATCTATCAGCTCCCGATTCCGCTGTGCGAAATGTTTATGACCGAAGTCTTCGGCGAAAATCTGCCGGATACGTTCGATGAGGAAACACTGACCACAATCAATAAATTTTTTGAAAATAACCTGAATGTGTCCGAGACATCCCGTCAGCTCTATGTACACAGAAATACTCTGGTGTACCGTCTGGAGAAGCTCGAGAAGAGCACAGGACTCGACATTCGTAAATTTGACGATGCGCTGACCTTTAAAATTGCCATGATGGTCGTAAGCTACATGACGTATATGAACAACAGCGAAAATCTGTAAAACCGTTCAGAGCCGTACAGGATTGCGGGAGTGCAAAGCACGGAGCAATCCGGGTATCGAAGGGGTCAAAAGACTTTTTGACCCTAACATTTTATCAACAACAAGAGGAGAGGAACGACATGATTGAATTACTGAACACAGGTGCATACCTTGTCAACGGAATCGATATCATCCCGGATACAGAAGAAGGCCGCGCGGAACTCAAAGCGCGTACCGGCGCTGTGCCGTGTCCGGCGGATGCTGCAAAAGAAACCATTGCCTATGGAATCTTAAAAGACCACAATGTTTCCGGCAACATGGAAAATCTGCAGATCAAATTTGACAAACTTACATCGCATGACATTACTTTTGTTGGAATCATTCAGACCGCGCGCGCGTCAGGACTGGAAAAATTCCCGGTACCGTACGTGCTGACCAACTGCCACAACTCCCTTTGCGCAGTCGGCGGAACCATCAACGAAGATGACCACATGTTTGGTCTTACCTGTGCGAAAAAGTACGGCGGCGTCTATGTACCGCCTCATCAGGCAGTAATTCATCAGTTTGCCCGCGAGATGCTTGCCGGCGGCGGAAAAATGATCCTCGGATCCGACTCCCACACCCGTTACGGTGCACTCGGAACCATGGCCATGGGCGAGGGCGGACCGGAACTGGTAAAACAGCTTCTCTCCAAAACATATGATATCGCTATGCCGGGAGTGATCGCAATTTACATGACAGGCGCACCGCAGCCGGGCGTAGGACCGCAGGATATTGCACTTGCCATCATCGGTGCAGTCTTTGCAAATGGTTACGTAAAGAACAAAGTTATGGAGTTCGTAGGACCTGGCGTATCTTCCTTAAGCGCAGATTACCGGATCGGTGTGGACGTTATGACAACCGAGACAACGTGTCTGTCCTCCATCTGGAGAACCGATGAGAAAATCAGCGAGTTCTATCAGATCCACGGCAGAAGCGCAGATTACAAAGAGCTGAATCCTGGCGCGGTTGCTTACTATGACGGCGTTGTAAAAGTAGAACTCGACAAGATCAAACCGATGATCGCGATGCCGTTCCATCCGAGCAATGTTTATACCATTGAAGAGCTGAAAGCAAACCTCGATGACATCCTGAACGATGTAGAGAAGAAAGCAGCCATCAGCCTCGACGGAAAAGTTCCGTTCACTCTGAAAAATAAAGTACACGACGGAAAACTCCTGGTAGACCAGGGAATCATCGCAGGATGCGCCGGCGGCGGATTTGAGAACATCTGCGACGCAGCCGATATCCTGAAAGGCCACAGCATTGGCGACGATGCGTTCACCTTAAGTGTTTACCCGGCAAGTACCCCGATCTATATGGAGCTGGCAAGAAACGGAAAACTGGCAGACCTTTTGGAAACCGGTGCGATCGTAAAAACCGCATTCTGCGGACCGTGCTTCGGCGCAGGCGATACTCCGGCAAACAATGCGTTCTCAATCCGTCACTCCACCAGAAACTTCCCGAACCGCGAGGGATCCAAGATCCAGAACGGTCAGATTTCTTCCGTTGCCCTGATGGATGCACGTTCCATTGCAGCAACCGCAGCAAACAAGGGATTCCTGACCGCAGCAGACGAGTTCACCGGAACATACACGAAACCGGCATACCACTTCGACAAGAAGATTTACGAGAACCGTGTCTTCGACAGCAAGGGTGTGGCAGATCCGTCTGTAGAAATCCAGTTCGGACCGAACATCAAAGACTGGCCGGCTATGCCGCAGCTTGCCGAGAACCTGATTCTGAAGGTTGTTTCCGAGATCCACGATCCGGTTACGACAACCGACGAGCTGATTCCATCCGGCGAGACTTCTTCCTTCCGTTCCAACCCGCTCGGACTGGCAGAGTTCACCCTGTCAAGAAAAGATCCGGCTTACGTGGGACGTGCAAAAGAAGTACAGGTCGCAGAGAAAGCCATCCAGGAAGGAAACTGCCCGGCAGAGGCACTTCCGGAACTGAAACCGGTCTTCGCAGCCATCCATACCCAGTACCCGGATATCGACAAGACAAACGTCGGTGTCGGATCCACCATCTTCGCTGTAAAACCGGGCGACGGCTCTGCGCGTGAGCAGGCAGCTTCCTGCCAGAAGGTATTAGGCGGCTGGGCAAACATCGCCAACGAGTATGCAACGAAGCGCTACCGCTCCAACCTGATCAACTGGGGCATGCTTCCATTCCTGATCCCGGAGAGAGATCTGCCGTTTACAAACGGAGATTACATCTTTGTACCGGAGATCCGCAAGGCAGTGGAAGAGAAAGCCGATGTGATCAAAGCGTACGTTGTAAAAGACGGAGCACTTGTTCCGTTCGAGATGACGTTAGGCGCGCTGACCGATGATGAGAGAGAAATCATCCGCAAGGGATGCCTGATCAACTATTATAGAGGATAAGTATTTGAGAAAGAGCTGTGTGGCAGGAGAAAAGTCTGTTTCATAGCTCTTTTTCTGCGCACTTATTTGAAACAAAATATCAGAAAACAATATAAAATTCAGAAAATAAACACAATAATTAAGAAAAGGAAAAGTGATATAAAAAAACAGTAAAAATATTTTAAAAATGTATTGACAAATACTGGTGGATCTGTTATATTAAAATCACAAAGAAACAAGAAAACAAAAACCTAACCAAGAGGTACAAAGAGAAAGACTTGGGACCCCTTTCAAGAGAACAAACCATTTTCATAGAAAGAGACGAGAAATCTTCTATAGAAGAATGGAAAAAAAGGGAAAAGGAAGATGTTCTTAAGATGAGAGACTTCCGAAAGGAAAGAAAACCTGAGATAAAGATCCATACAAAAGAAGTTCGAAAGAAAACCTTTTGATAAACATGAGATCAGAGCAGATCTTAGGAAATCCTAAGGAAAAGATTTTCGGAGTGGAAATCTTAACCGCAAAGGAAAAGCCTCTGAAAAAGAACATCTTCCCGAAAAAAAGAAAATCTACAACAGGGAAATGGAAGAGAAACGATCTTTGAAATATCAAACGAAAGCGAAAACAAAGATCACAGATCGGTAAAGAAAGAAAACCAGTGAAAATCCTTGAAAGTAGAGAAAAAAACTGAATATGGAAAATAAAGAAAAAGACGGTCGCTGTATCAGAAAAAATGATTGGTATGGCGATCGCTTTCTGTGTTGTGTAATTCGTCCGCCGGGCATGTTTTTCTTGACAGATGCGGCAGAAATGGTGCATACTTCTTAAAGCATAACAGCGGAGAAATCCGTGTATCGAAAATAAGAAGTCAGAACAGGAGAAGAAAGTGGCTGGATTTTGCAGAGAAGATATTTTAATGGAAGATAACGATATTCTTGTTGTTCACAAGCACGCGGGTATGGCAGTGCAGAATGCGCGGATGGGACAGATGGATCTGGAGCATGCGCTGCTGAATTATTTGGCGAAGCAGGCAAGGGCGGAAACACCGGGTCAGGCGCGGACTCAGATTCCATATCTGGCGGTCGTTCACCGGCTCGATCAGCCGGTTGAGGGCGTGCTGGTGTTTGCGAAAAACAAAGACGCCGCAGGAAAACTGGGACGGCAGGTGAAGGACGGGACGATGAAGAAAGAGTATCTCGCCGTCTGTGAGGGAAAAATCGAAAAACAGGGCGTGCAGAAGTTTGAGGATTTCCTTGTAAAAGACGGACGGAGCAACACATCCCGCGTCGTACAGCCAGGCACCGCCGGAGCGAAAAAAGCGGTGCTGGAATATGAAGTGATAAGGACACAGGAGAACCGAACCCTGGTGCAGATCCACCTCGGAACGGGCCGCCACCACCAGATCCGCGTCCAGTTTTCCCATGCGGGATATCCGCTGGCGGGTGATGCAAAATATGGGGCGAAGGAGAAAGGATCTCTGGCGCTGTGCGCGCATCATCTCGAGCTGAAGCATCCGCGGACAGGCAAACGGCTTTCGTTTACCGTAAAACCAGAAGGTGAAATCTTCCACAGCTTTGTGTAACTATTCAGAACTATGTGAAATTGCAAAAAAGTTCAGAAAATCATAAGAAAACAGGACTGGACTATTTTTACGGTTTGTGTATAATAGAGAAAGGTTATGTAACAAAACTGTAAAAAGTAATGGAAAATGATTCATCAGGCAAAGCAGAAAGGGAGAATTATGAAACGCAGAATGATTGCAGTACTGCTTTCCGGAATCCTGCTGTGCTCGGCAGCTGGATGCGGAAAAGAAGCAGTGACAGACAAGAGCACCGCAGCATCGTCGTCTCAGGAAGTGACAGAAACTCCGGCGGCAGAAGAAAGCCCGGAGGCCTCATCGTCCAGCGCAGATTCTACAGCAGAGTCAGCCAGTGCATCCACATCTTCTGAAAGCTCTGGAGATGAAGGAAAAGAAGCAGACAAAAAACGAATAGAAATCACCGTTCCGCACAAAGACGGCATGGAAGCATTGTACGACACCGTGGATGGACTTAACGTTGAAAAAGGCTCTTACATCGCCGTGGTTGCAAAAGACTTAAGTGCCGGTTTTTGGAAAGCCGTAAAAGCCGGTGCGCAGCAGGCACTTGACGATCTGAACGCCTCGCTTGGCTACACCGGAAACGACAAAGTTTATATGACATTTGAAGGCCCGGAAAATGAAAGTGACACCAACTCTCAGATCAATATCATCGACTCTGTCATTTCGGAAAATCCGGACGCGCTGATCCTTGGTATCATTGACCAGCAGTCGGGACAGGCACAGATGGAAGAGGCTTCCGACAGCCAGATTCCAGTCATCATCGCGGATTCCGGTATCGAGAGTGATCTGATCACCTCGACATGTGCGACTGATCACGCAGCGGCAGCAAAGCTTGCGGCAGATCATCTCTGCGAGGCCATCGGCAACAGCGGAGAGGTTGCGATTGTTGCACATCAGTACAACACCGAGAGCAGCGTAGAGCGCGTGGAAGCATTTAAAAAAGAGATCGAAGAAAAATATACCGATGTGAAAGTGGTTCAGGTGAATTACGGAGATGGAGAAGAATCCATCGCGGACATGCTGAAAAATACACTTGAAACCTACCCGGCTCTGAAGGGCATCTTCTGTACGAACGAAGACATGGCAGACCAGACGCTGGATGCGCTGGCAGATATGGAAAATACTGAGCAGATTCAGATTGTCGGTTTTGATTCCGGTGAAAAACAGCAGAAAGCGATCCAGGAGGGACGCGAGTACGGTACCGTAACGCAGAATCCGTACGGTCTTGGCTATGCGGCAATCGTGGCGGCCGTCCGCGCGATTCAGGGACTTCCGGTAGATCAGAAGATCGATACGGGATATCAGTGGCTCGACAAAGACACGATCGATCTGGAGACAAATCAGAAGTATCTTTATAACTGAAAATCAGGATAAAAAAATGAACCCGGCAGACAAGGGAATGTTCCTTTGCCTGCCGGGTTTTCTGCGCTGCAGTGCGGATTACGAGTTCTGATCGTCTTCGTAAATTCTCTGTACCTCTTCGGAAATCTGCTGCCGGATCGCGGAGAGATCGACATCCGGGATGCCGTCCTCGGTGATCTGCGGTTTGGAAGGAGAGGTATACGGCTTCGTGTCGCCCATGGAAGCTTTTGGGGATGTTTCTTCTTCGTCAAACTCCTCCGGAGCGGCCGGTTTTGCGGATGGCCGGCGGCGGATGATTTTCGGAAGATCTTTCTCATCGTCGTCATCGTCAGGTTCTTCCGGAACAAAACGGAAATCGTACATGGTGTTCTGCGAAACACGGGTACGGTTCGACGGTTTCTGATAGCTGCGGTACGGATCTCTTGCGTTGCCGGAAGAAGAGGAAGAGGAGCCGCGGCGTTTCTTTTTCTTCTTTCTGGATGGAAGAGGGTCGAAACCGGATCTGCGCTTCCGTCTGGCGCGCGCTTTTGCACGGTGTTCGCGTTCTTCTTCGTCGTCATCCTCCCAGTAGTCCGCCTCTTTCCACGGTTTAAACTGGAAGAGCATGCCTGCTGCGGCGAGAATGGCAGAGACAATCCAGAACATCATGTTCAGATCGAGGTCCTTGAAGAAATATGCCATGCGGATCGTCGTGAGGGCGCCGCAGATGGAGGTGACCAGGATTACGGAAATGCGTTCGAACGGAACGCAGATCAGGCCGATCACGAAAGCGACGAGGGCGACGAGTCCATAACCTGTGGTATCGTTTGGATTAACGAGATGCCAGAGGCAAAAGCCGACGAGCCCGCAGATCAGAAGAAAAAGTCCGATCCGGTAGAGGACGAAGGCAATGATTGCGGTCAGAAGACCGGTGCCGACGGCAAGCGCCAGGGTGATCGTCGTGGTCTGATTCGTGTAGGTACCCGCTGCATAACCGGCGGCCGCGCCGAGAAAAAATCCGGGAATGACGCTCCAGAGTTTGCGGAGCGCATAGCCGAAGAAACAGTTCAGCAGGGCAAAAACAATCACAATCAGAAGAAGCTGCTGCTGGTAAACACCCATGACGTCCCGGACTTTATCGAGACCGCCAAGCAGCGTGTTGATGTTAAAAGCTTGCATATTCAGATTCATGATATTCACTCCTATATGATGTATCGGAAAAATAGATACAGGTTGTATTTTAGTACGGAACGGCGGTTTTGGCAAGTGAAATTGTGTTTGAGATCTGGAAAACGGCAGAATGGCGGCGGTGTGCATATGGTATAAGGAAGAGCAAAAAGGAAATAAAACAGGCATGAATCAGGATAGAGTGTATGAAAATAGAAGAAATTCCTATCAGGGAAATCCGATGGAGCGGCCGGAGCCGTTTTTTGCGGCACAGCCCTTATGGGGAAGAAGTATGGAGGAGCAGCAGGAAGCGCGGGAACGGCAGCGGATGCAGTCGTATTATTCCCGGACGGCATCTGATCTGCAGCGGCTGGTGGAGGCAGAGTGTGACCGCATGGATTACCGCGGCAGCATGATGTACGACGAATTCCCGGACCGGCTCATGATGGAGCACACCTGCCGGAATATCGCACGTCAGTACGGCAGGGAAAACGGCGGGAAGGATGAGAAAACGGCAGAAGAGGAACTGCTCGATTTGATCGGCGTTCTTTTTTATAATGAAATGTTCCGGAGGCGGAGCAGGAGGAAACATTATTACAATCTGTGGCTTTAAACCGCGCTATAAAGTAATAAGAGGGTAACACATTTTTAATAATTTTTCTGTTGTGGTTTTGCGGAAAACAGATTACAATATTAGCGGGGTTGTAAGGGGCTTTATTACACATGTTTACAAACGATTCAGGAAGTTTGGAGAGTATAAATGGAATTACAGAAATTATTACAGGATGAAATCCGGGAAGGGCTGTATCGTATCACGATCAGCGGCCCAAGAGGGGACAGTGAAGTGTCCAAAGTGAGAATACGCCCGGTTGAAATAAAAGGAAAACTGCTCTTTCAGTGCCAGGAGACCGTCGGCACGAAGGAGTTTCATAAAAATATGACAAAAGACGATGTGATCACCCGGATCAGCGACTGGATGAACGGAACCTTCAAGCAGATGCAGCTTGAATCCGACACCTGCACAGCATCCGTTCTGGTCAGCAAAAAGGGAACGATGACGATCAAAAAGAAACCGCATATGAAAGGAACCGGCAAACCCGTCAATCTGGCGCACAACCGGAAGAAACGGTATATTCTGGAAGAAGGAATCCCGGTTCCTTTTTTACAGGATCTCGGTGTTATGACAAAAGAAGGCAAAATCGTGCGGACCCGCTACGACAAGTTCCGCCAGATCAACCGCTTTCTGGAGTTCATCGAAGATATCCTGCCGCAGCTCCCATCGGACCGCGAGATCACGATTCTCGATTTCGGCTGCGGAAAATCGTATCTGACGTTTGCGATGTATTATTACTTCCGCGAACTGAAAAAACTGGATGTCAATATCATCGGACTTGACTTGAAAGAGGATGTCATCGCGATCTGCAACGGACTGGCGGAGAAATACGGCTATGAAAAGCTGCATTTCTATCAGGGCGACATCGCTTCTTATACCGGCCGCGACGAGGTCGATATGGTGGTGACGCTGCACGCGTGCGACACGGCGACTGACTATGCGCTGGAAAAGGCCGTCAAATGGAATGCAAAAGTTATTCTTTCCGTTCCGTGCTGCCAGCATGAGCTGAACCGCCAGATTGCAAACAAAGAACTGTATCCGATCATGGATTACGGCATCTTAAAAGAGCGCATGGCGGCGCTTCTGACCGACGGAATCCGGGCAAAGCTTCTGGAGAATGCAGGCTATGAGACACAGATTCTTGAGTTCATCGACATGGAGCACACGCCGAAGAACCTTCTGATCCGCGCGGTAAAACGCCAGGAAGGCTCGAAAAAACTGCCGGAAGAACTGAAAGTGTGCATGGAAGCGTACCATGTGAAGCCGACACTGGCAGACCTCCTCACAGAAAAGGAGGAGCCGTGATGAATAAAAGAGCAGCAAGGATTCTGATCCTTTTTCTTGTTTTTGCCGCATCAGTCGGTGTGTTCACACACCTGATGAGCCACGAGACGACGGAGAATGCGACCGATCTGGACGCAGCGAGTCTTCCGGTGCTGTACATGAAGACCGCGGACACGACAGTGAACCGCATGTACGGATACCGCCAGGAGATGAACGGCGTAACGACAAGAGAAAACCTGACACCGCTGCCGATGGACCGTTCGCTTACGCTTGAAATTGATGCGAAGGGACAGAAAATTATAAACGTGACCTATACGGTGGAAAGCACAGACGGCGGAGCGCTGATTGAAAACTCGGTGCTGAAATCGTTTGACGAGGACGGAAGCTATCTGAAAGCAGACTTCCAGTTAGAGACCGCGATTCTGATGAATCAGGAATATACGCTGAAGCTCGAGGTTGCCTACGGAAACGGCCAGTCTGCCTGGTATTACACCCGCATTGTACAGCGCAACGGCGTGGAGGTCGGCGATTATCTGGCCTACACGCAGATGTTTGCGCAGACATGCCTGGATAAAACGCAGGCGGAAGCGCTCGTTCCGCAGCTTGAGCCGGATGAGACGGGGGATAATTCTTCGTTCCTCAATGTCAACATTCATTCCAGCCTCGACCAGATTTCCTGGGGAAGCCTCGCACCGACGATCGTACAGCAGCCGGTGCAGCAGATCAAAGAAGCGAATGAGACGACGACCAGCATCAAACAGGAGTACATGATCAGTGCGCAGGATGAGAACGGACAGACGGAGTATTATACCGTAAGCGAGTTCTACCGGATGCGAGAGTCCGACGGAGAGATTATTCTGCTGGACTTCGAGCGGAGCGCACAGCAGATCTTTGATCCGGAGCTTGGTGTTCTGACGAAATCCGGCATTAACCTCGGTGTGACCGGCGAGGATACCAAGTATGTGACGAATACGGCAGGTGATATTGTCGCATTTGTAGTAAACGGTGATCTCTGGTGCTACAACCGCAGCGCCAACAAGACGATCCGCGTTTTCAGCTTCCGTGAGAACGGCAGCATGGATGACCGGGAACAGCACGGAGAGCATGATGTCAACATTGTACGTGTGGATGATGCGGGCGATGTGACGTTTGTTGTTTATGGCTATATGAACCGCGGAAACCACGAGGGTGAAGTGGGAGCAGCCGTTTACTATTATCGCGCCGAGCGGAATGTGGCAACCGAGGAGATTTTCGTTCCGGCGGATATTTCCTACGAGATGCTGAAAAAACAGCTCGACCGCCTCTCCTACGTCAACAAGCAGAGAGAGATGTATCTCTATCTGAATGAGAACCTGTGTAAGGTAGATATTGAAACCGGCACGACGACGGTGGTCCGGGAAAGTATCCCGGAGGACTGCTTTGTAGTATCGGAAAGCCAGGAGAGCATCGCGTGGATGGATGCGGACAATGCAAGCAGTGCGATGAACATCACCGTGATGAATCTGGAGAGCGGGGAAACGCAGCGCTTTGCGGCGGATGACGGACAGAAGATCCGGGCACTTGGCTTTATCAATGAAGACTTTGTCTATGGTATGGCAAACGACAGCGATATTTTAAAAGATATTTCCGGCAATGAAGTTTTCGCTATGCATACGGTGCGGATTGTCAGCATCGACGGAACCGTGAAAAAAAGAGTATCACCAGGACGGCTATTATGTGACAGGCGTGTCGATTTCGGACGGCCTTCTGGAGCTGGACCGCGTGGTACGCCAGGAAAAACGGCTATGCGGATGCGCCGGAGGATCACATCATGAACGGCGAGCAGCAGAGCCAGGAACTGGTGACGGGCCGCCTGGCAACGGTGGACGACAGAAGAGAGCAGCAGTTCCTTCTGGAATTCTCGACGAGCGGCAAAACACAGTCGCTTCTGACACTGACACCGAAATATATCTATTCAACCTTACGGGACCGATCTTACGATGTCGTACGAAACAGGCAGCGCAGATCTTTACTATGTATATGGAAAAGGAAAACTGATCGCCATTTTAAGCTCCCCGGCCGAGGCCGTACAGCTTGCCGATGAGAATGTCGGCGTTGTGCTGAACAGCAGCCAGTCCTATGTGTGGGAGCGCGGAAACCGCCAGCAGGGCATGCGCCTCGACGAGACAACGATGCCGTCGGGATTTCAGAGTGCATCTCTGGACGAAAACGTGCTGAAGGAGTCACTCGGTGATGATTACGAACTGCTGAACCTGACGGGCTGCACAAGAGAAGAAATTCTCTACATGATCAGCAGCGGCTACGGCGTTGTTGTAAAGACCGGCGAGAACGAGAGTCTGCTTCTGACCGGATACGATATTTTCGGAAATTCCTGGCTGTACAATCCGGCAACGGGCGAGACAACCGCACTTTCCGACGATGACAGCGATGCATTATTCGCACAGTACGGCAACGTATTCATCAGTTATATCAAAAAAGTAAGATCGAGTGATTTGCGGGGTTTTCTAATGACGCAAAAAGTGCTAGAATAAAGAAAGTACTATGAATATTTAGGGAGAAAAAACAATGAACTTACAACCATCCGAGAGATTTATAAAAACCGGGAAGCATACCTGGACAAAGAAGTAACCGTAGGCGGCTGGGTCCGCAGCGTACGTGATTCCAAAACCTTTGGATTCATTGTTCTGCACGACGGAAGCTATTTTGAAACACTGCAGATTGTGTACCACGATGAGATGGAAAACTTTGCTGAGATTTCGAAAATGAACGTTGGCGCAGCCATCATCGTAAAGGGTACCCTGGTTGCTACCCCGGACGCAAAGCAGCCATTTGAGATCCAGGCTTCTGAGGTTGCTGTAGAAGGCCCGTCCGCTCCGGACTACCCGCTGCAGAAAAAGCGCCACACCCTGGAGTACCTGCGTACCATCACCCATCTGCGTCCGCGC
>ENA-OQKS01000307-OQKS01000307.1-human-gut-metagenome-genome-assembly--contig:-NODE-307-length-14981-cov-3.301804_pt1 | contig 14981 bp, 10 predicted proteins | sample MGYA00242804_ERZ504808 | MGnify/ENA primary metagenome ERZ504808 (study PRJEB26092, sample SAMD00036375) | human gut metagenome | host: Homo sapiens | study: EMG produced TPA metagenomics assembly of...
CCTATCCCCTGTGTGCCTTGGGGCTGCCATTGACCAAAAGAACCTTCATCACAAGCTCCCTCTGCTGTTGGTGACTTCTGCGGAGGATTATCGCACGAGAGAGCAGATGGCGTGGAGCGCGATGCGAAACGGCTTGTGTTTCACATCGCGCCCCACGACGCTAGTCCAGTTTGGTGCCCGGTACCTGCACCGCCTCTTTAATCAGCGCATTAAGTTCGTTCAAAATGGAAACGGGCTGTCGGTCGACGGCGTCAAGATGAAGCGTCGCCACGCGAAGGGGCGGTTGATATTCAAATGAGCCAAGGAGCACGGGCGACCCCAAGAACCGCTTGATTTCGTCTGCAACCGCGTCGGTCTCTTCGGGGTCAAGCTCGTCAAAGAGTGCCACGAACATCGGCCCGGTCGAGCGGAACAGACGACCCTTGCCGCGCGAGCACTCCATGAGGCAGGCGGCGCTTTCTGCCAAAACGCGATCGCCTGCATCAAAGCCATAACGGGCATTGACCTGGGCGATATCGTCAATTTTAATGGCGATCAAACCTGCCTTGCGCGCCACGCGACGCATTTCGCCAATGGCGTTGACCAGGGCGTGGATATCGCCCAGGCCGGTCACGGAATCGGTCGTATCTGCCAAGCTTCGGTTGGTAACAATGCCCACATACATGTTGGGCTCGGTATCGGTGCCGTCCAGGCGGTAGCCCGTGCAGTCGCAAAGCGCGTATTTTCCGGCGGTATTCATGACGCGATACTGCATGCAGTGGAAGTGCCACGTGCCGTTTACCACCATATCGAGCTCGGCGCGTACGTTGTCGCGGTCCTCGGGGTGAACACGGGCAAGCCATATACCAAGCGAGTTGTAGGGATGCTGGGAGGGTAGGTCAAAATCGCGCACGGCATTAACCGACCATTGCGATTCGCCGGTGTCGAGGTTAATGATGAACGGATAGCGCGTCTCGGAGCTCATGGAGATCGCTTGGAACACTCGGTCGTTGCAGGGGGGGGTTGTTCGGTGACCGGGCGTTGCGGCACATCGCCTTCTTCCGGTTGTTGCACACGGTACATGAGCTTGTAGCGATACATTTTGCGGTCGGCGTCCTTTGTCATCTGGCGACGCGTATCGCCTGCAAGCGGGTCGACGCGCGAGCAGCCAAAACTAAAGCTGGCGATCATGGGCGCCTTGCCGTCCGATGTTGCCTCGATAAGATTGGCACGCGTCCGCTCCAGGCGCTGCTCGAGCTCGGCTTCGTCTGTCGTGGGGGATATAAGTACAAATTCGTCTCCACCGATACGGAACAGCAACTCATCGGGCTCCATTGTCTCGGTGAGTGCGCGGCAGATGCTCAGGATGTAGCGATTGCCCTCGGTGTGGCCAAACTTATCGTTGCAATGCTTAAGGCGGTCGATATCGATATAGGCGCAGGTGAAGGGGGTGCCTTTGCGCCAGAGCTGATCGACATGGCGGTCGAGTCCGCCACGGTTGCCAAGATTGGTGAGCGAGTCGATATAGGCGCCGCGCTCAAGCAGCTCGCGTTCTTGCTGCAGGATGGCAAATGTCTTCTGTAGCTGCTCGCCGATGGCGCACAGCTCCGGGGGCAGCGCGGCAACATCGAGCTCGGTAGTTGAGGCCCCGTTCGCAAGTCGCTGAAGATGAGCGATGATGGATTGCTCGCCCAGGCGATACGACTCGTTCATGATGGATGACCTCCTTGGATGGAACAATGGTTTGTATCTTACTCCCAATTCGGTTTAGATTGGGGTATTAGTTAGCTCATGGGAACAAACGCTCCCTCGACGGTGGCGTTTGCGCACGAGCGTATTAGTTGTTGTCGCCACCATCGAGTAACGCCTCAAAATCCTTTGCCGGCATAGGGCGGTAATAGAGAAAGCCCTGAGCGTAGCGGGCGCCCATTCGGCGCAGCACGTTCGCCTGCTCATCGGTCTCGACGCCTTCGATCACAACGGGCAGATGGAGCAACTGCGCCATCTCGAGCATTGATGAAACGATTTGCGCGCTACGGCCTTGATCGCCGTCGGCGGGCACAAACGTGCGATCGAGCTTGATGACGTCGACGTTGACGTTCTTGAGCATCGCGAGCGTGGACTGGCCGGTGCCAAAATCGTCCATATAGGTCGAGAAGCCGCGGGTGTGCAGGTCGGCCGTTAGTTTATTCACGGCCTCGGACTCTCCCGTATAAGCTGTCTCGGTGATCTCGATGCGCATGAGCTCGGGCGGCAGGTTGTATTGGGCGGCGAGCGCTCCCATATGCTCGGCAACGTCGCAAGCAAGGATATCCACGCGCGACACATTAAGCGAGATCGGAACTACGCGAAGCCCCCGATTGATGCGCTCGCGCAGCCACAAGGCAACGCCCTGCCAAACGTATTTGTCGAGCGTCACCACAAAACCGCTTTCTTCGAGAGCGGGGATAAAGGTGGCGGGCGAAATGAGGGAGCCATCCTTGTCGATCCAGCGCGTGAGCGCTTCGGCGCCAATGATCTCGCCGGTTTCCATGTCGACCTGGGGCTGCAGGTAGTAGGTAATACGGCCGTTGGAGAGCGCATATTGGAATTCGGTCAGCGTGCGGTGGAACGCGATTTCGCGCTCGTACTCCTCGGGGCGGAAAATGGCAATGCGCTCCTTAAAGTCGTTTTTTGTCGCGCCGATTGGTAAACATGGCCTTGGCCTGCGCATCGATGGTGATTTTCTTCGTTGGAGTCGATGGGGTAGGACGCCCATGGACGGCCAGAAGCCTACGCCGTCATCATACTTGGCCACGGCCTGGCGAACGCGGCTATAGACCTGATGGACGGTGTCGTGTTCAAAGGGGATGAGTATGCAAAAGTCGTCTTGGCCCCAGTACCCTGCGACGCCCATGTCGGCATTCTCGATGTCCTTGAGGACCGTGCCCACATCGGCGAGCATGCGGTCGCCCTCGGCCTGTCCGTGCCATTCGTTGAACAGTCGCATGTGTCCCATATCGACGGTGGCGATACACCAGGCGCCGTTGCGCCTTGTCTCGAGAAATTCGTTGGCGCGGCGCATAAACTCGCTGGGTCGATAGAGACCCGTGAGCGGATCGATGCGTTCGGCGATGGCGCTTTTGCGCTCCACCTCGGGTATGGGGAGGCTGTCGTTGGGAACAAGCCCGCCGGCCGTGCGAATGCGACGGTCGAGTTCGCCTAAAACGGCGGCCGTTTGATTGGTCAGGTGCTCGTAAAAGGCCGGGACGACAAGACAGACGGGGGTAATGGTGTCGTCCGCGATTCGAACGGGGGCGAAAACGGCCTCTTTGAGATGTTGGATCAGTTGCTCGAATGCTTCGTGATCCAAATTGTTGCTAAGCACGACGAACTGGGCGTTGCGTGAGCGGAAGACGCGACTCCTGCCGCGAGTAATCGACAGCATGCGGCCTGCGTATTCGGCGAGCATGTTGTCGACGGCCTCGGCCCCGTAGAGCTCGTTGAGCTTTGCCGTGCCGCGAACGCGCACTGCTATAAGCCCCGTCTCGCAACGGTCGCGACGGCAGGCATCGATAGCGTTGATCAGCGTGCGCTGCGTTCCGAGACCCGTGGCGGCGTCGACGGTCTCGGCAAGCGAGTGGTTGACGAGCTCGCCGACATAGAGCGAGGGGACATTTCCGTCGCCGTCGATACGAAACCCGCGAGCACGGCCGAGGATGTAGTCGCCGGCGGCATTGCGCACGCGGTACTGCATGACGTGGCGATGTTTGGAGCCGTCATAGATTTGGTCGATGTCGTTGGTATAGGCCTCAAGGTCATCGGGATGGACACGCGTTTTCCAGTAATCGTGGCAGTTGTCTATATGCTCCGAAGGAAGACCAAGATCGCGCAAGGCGCCTTGTGACCAAAGGGTTCGATGTTTGTCCAAGTTCTCGATAAAGAAATATCGGCCTTCGTTGAGCATCGAAAGGGCGTCGAAAATGCGATCGCTTATTTCGAAGTCGTCGGTGTGGGCTTGTGCGATATTGCGTCGATCAAGGTGCACGGCATGACGTAGCTTGTAGTCGTACATGCGATGGTCGGCATCGTTCGTCAAGCGATTGGGGGCTTCGCCCAGGGCGGGGTCGGCGTGTGCCACTCCGTAGCTAAACGAGTGAGGCATCTTGGAAGCGTTGTTTTCGAGCAGTACCGTTCGGCAGTGTTCCAGACGTTCGGCAAGGTCGTCCTCGGTCGCAATCGTAGATAGGATGGCGAACTCGTCGCCCCCAGACGAAATGCCGCCTCGTCCACCTTCATATACAGTTTGAGATAGAGGCTCACCTGCAAGATATAGCGGTTGCCCTCGTCATGTCCAAAGATGTCGTTGCAGTGCTTAAGGTTATCGATGTCGATAAACGCCATAGTCACGGGCAATTCCTGTTCCCAGAGCTCCTCTAAGGAACGGGTGAAACCGCCGCGGTTGCCCAGTCCGGTGAGCTCGTCGGTAAAGGCCGTCCTAATCAGATCATCCTGACGCTCGAGAAGGTCACGGATGGTCTTTTCGAGTGTTTCGGTGTAATTGCTGGCGTTATCCATACTGTAAGCGGCTTTCTGAGGTCGGGGCGGATTGCGTCGGGCGAGCTCGTTGTGCACATGCGTTGCTGCTCAACGCCTTGCGTGTTTCCAAGCCCCCGCCTTGCTGCGTCGTTGGGTTTATTTGTCTGCTCGTGTTCGTTGCTGATAACTACTGAGTAGTATAAACAAGTGTATGGAATTATGCAGGGGTGCCCATGTTGCGGGCGGCCATTATTCGCCAAACGGTAACGCGACGATGTTCGATGAAAATGCGACTGAGGCGATATATGTTGACGGGTATACTTGTTCCGGTTTTAAACGCAGGAACGGAGATGGTCGCATGGCACAGCCAGGTACGACGCACACGGTGGGGCTTGCGCTCGAGGGAGGCGGCTACCGCGGTATGTATACGGCGGGCGTGCTCGACGTATGGATGGAGCACGGCTTGACCTGTGACCATATGGTGGGCGTCTCGGCGGGCGCGGCGTTTGGCTACAACTTTAAATCGCGCCAGATTGGCCGCGCCATTCGCTACAACAAGGCCTATTGCGCCGACAAGCGCTATGCGAGCGTGACGAGCTGGTTGCGAACCGGTGATATGTTCAATGCCGAGTTTGCCTACCACGAGGTGCCCATCGAGCGCGATCCCATCGATCTGGAGGCATATCGCGCCTGTCCCATGCGGTTTACGTGCGTGTGTACCGATATCGAGACGGGCGAGGCCGTCTACCATGACTTGCCCTATGGCGACGAGCGCGACATCGAGTGGATTCGCGCGTCATCGGCGATTCCCGTGGCAACACGCCCTGTCGCCATTGAGGGGCATAAGTACCTGGATGGCGGCGTTGCCGATTCCATTCCCAGTGCCTGGCTGTTTGCGCAGGGCTATGACCGCAACGTGGTGGTGCTGACGCAGCCGGCGGGCTTTGTAAAGCAGCCCAACAGCGTGATGCCCATGCTGCGTCGCGTGTATCGTCACTATCCGGCGTTTGTTGCGGCGCTTGAGCATCGGCACGAGGTCTACAACGCCACGCTCGATGACCTGGCGCGTCGCGAGGCCGCTGGCGAGATCTTTGTGGTGCGGCCGAGCGAATCGGTGAAAGTGCCGTCGCTGTGCCGCGAGCCCGAGGAACTCGAGCGCATCTATCAGATCGGCCGTCGCGATGCGCAAGCGACGTTGCCCGCGCTGGAAACGTATCTGGCGGGGTAGGGACTACGCCGGAAAGCGCATCCCGGAATCAGTGTTCAGACTGGGACACAGTTTCCCGCTGGTCCTCTATACGGAAAGCGCATCCCAGAATGGACGTCAAAACTGGGACCCGCTTTCCGCTATTGAAGATTTAGGGCTGCGGAGCAGCTGCTCGGCATGGGTCTATGCCTGCTGCCAGGTATCGACGAGCTCCTTGGCCGCGGCGTAGGGGTCGTCGGCGCTGCAGACGGCGCTCACCACAAAGAAGCCGTCGACGCCGGTGGTCTTGAGCTGCGGCAGGTCGGCCGTCTTGACGCCGCCGCCCACCACGATGGGCACGGGGCTTGCCGCATGGAGCGCAGTCAGGTCCTCAAAACTCTTGGTGATAATGGTGCCATCTGCCGCGCGTCCGCAGTCGCGCTTGGTCTCGGTCTCGTGGAGCGGGCCCACGCCCAGGTAATCGACCAGGCTCATGTCAGCGGTCTTGACGTACTCGAGCATCTCTTCGCAGCGGGCAGAGAGACCCACGATGGCATCGGGGCCCAGAAGCTTGCGGCAGACCTCGACGGGAATATCGCTCTGGCCCACGTGCACGCCGTCGACGGCGATGCCCTGCTCGCGTGCGGCGAGCACGCAGTCCAGACGGTCGTCGATCAGCAGGGCGACCTGACCGGTCTTGCCGGCTTGCGCGATAGCCTGCGCGGCGTCGCCGGTCAGCGCGATGATCTCGCGGGCGCTTGCCACCTTGGAGCGCACCTGGATGCAGGTAAAGCCGGCGTCCAGTGCCTGGGCCACCACATCGTCCACGGGACGCCCGAGGGTGTTTTCGGGGCCGAGCACCAGATAGGCCGAGATATCAAGGTTGTCGCGGATACTCATCGTGCTTCCTCCTGCTTTTTGATCTGCGCTTCCATGCGCTCGAGCTTGCCGGTCATGGTGTCGGTAAATCCGGGTCGAATATCGGCTTTGAGCACGACTTCGGTGCGGATGCCTTTGCTCGCCAACACAAAGGTCGCGTCGCGCACGACCCGCATGACCTCGTCCCAGTTGCCTTCGATCTCGGTGAACATCGAGGTGGTGCGGTTGGGAAGGCCGCTCTCGCGAATAACGCGCACGACCTCGGCGACCTCGGCGGACAGCTCGTCACCGGTGCCGCACGGGGCGATGGCCACGGCGACGAGCGTGTTCATGCCGGCATTGGTTGCGACCTCGGACATGGCTTATGCCTCCTCGAGCTCGAGTCGGTTGTCGGCAATGTCCTGGGCGGTTGCGCGGTAGAGCTCGTCGATAAAGGCGACCTTAAAGCTTGCCGGGGCATCGGCGACAGCGACGGCACGCGTGCCGGCGACGTTGTAGACGGCGGTGCCACAGATGGCTGCCGTAAACGGATCGGCAGCGCAGGCGTACACAGCCAGCACACCGCCCTGCGAACAACCGCAGCCGGTGATCTTGGACATGAGCGGGCTGCCGCCGTAGGACTTGGCTACCGTCGTGCCGTCGGTGATCAGGTCGACTTCGCCCGAGACCACTACGGCGCCGCCGGTGTAGCGAGCGAGCGCCACAGCGGCATCGCGGGCGGCGTCGACCGTGTCGGTGGTATCGACACCGCGCACGCGGCTCAGATCGGCCGCCTCGCCCTCAAGACCCCACAGGCCGGCGAGCGCGATGATCTCGGAGGCGTTGCCGCGCACGATGGCGGGTTTGTACTGCTTGAGCTCGTTTACCAGCTGGGTGCGCAGGCTACCGATGCCCAGACCAACTGGATCGAGTACCCAGGGCTTGCCGGCGTCGTGTGCCGCCTTGGCTGCGCGGGGAATCGTCTGCTCGTAGATGGGGAAGAGCGTGCCCATATTGAGATAAATGGCGCCGCCGCCGGCAACGAGCGCCTCGCCTTCGTCGGGCAGATAGACCATGGCGGCCGATCCGCCCACGGCGAGCTGTGCGTTGGCAACAAAGTCGATCGTCACCGTGTTAGTGATGGAGCCCGCCATCGGATTGGTGGCGCGAATCTTCTCCACGGCCTTGACCACATTTTGCTTAAGCTGTTCCGAATCAATCACTGCACATGCCTCCTTGGCATAGAAAAGGGGCGCTGTGCATAGACAGCGCCCCTGTAAAGGCGGCATGCTCCCTACGCCAGCATTAACTGACAGGTTCAAAGGATTGGGCCCTATGCCCTCTCAGCCTTGTGGTTTGCACCGCCGGCACTCCCGCATCGAATCTGTTGTTCCCTATACTAGCGCACCTGCCAAAAAGGGACAGGTTTATTTTGGCAGGTGGCAACAGGGGCGCTGCATTTTCCCAGATAAAACCTACCAAAATTAACCTGTCCCTTATTGGCAGGTCGTTACAATAGGTAGGACCGATACGAATGGGGGCCTTATGATCAAACTTGTGCTGACCGATATGGACGATACGCTGATTCCAGCCGGGCATGACGGTGCCAGTGACTACGCCATTGAGGGCATTCATGCCATGCAGGCGGCGGGTCTGCACTTTGGCCCGGTTTCGGGTCGCCAGCCGTCCGCGATGGGCTGGATGTTCAAAAATCGTTCCGAGTGCTTTTCGACCGGTGCGTTCTGCAACGGCCAAGTCATGTTTGTCGACGGTCAGGCGGTCGCTTCGCGCGCGACCGACAACGATGCCCTGATGCGTCTGGCCGATTACCTCGAACAAGAGACCGACGATACCTATCTAAAGGTCTATAGCCTGGGTGACGACTTTTGGGATAACGATGCCTATTGCGTGACGAGCGACCCCGAGCGCGTGCGTCGCGCCATGGAGTCGGGCGGCAACGCATGGCTCAAAGGCGAAGAGGCTCCGTGCCGTCCTGTTGTCGATGATGCCCCGGTATACAAGGCGAATATCTGGAGCGCCCGCTCGCGCGAAGAGCTCGCTGAGCTGCGCGACCGCATTGCCGCCGAGGTGCCGGAGCTCTCGCTTGTGTTTCCCAACAACCGCGTGCGCCTGTTCGATATTCTCCCGGCCGGTTGGGACAAGGGCTGCGCCGCCCTGGAGCTGGCGCGTGCCCTGGGTCTGACGCCCGATGAGGTGGCCGTATTTGGCGATTCCGATAACGATCTGCCCATGATCGATGCCGTTCCCAACTCCGTTGCAGTCGCCAATGCCAACGAGGCTGTCACGGCTGCCGCGCGCTGGCATATCGGCGCTGCGGCAGACGATGCGGTTGCCGGGGCTCTGCATCAGATTGCCGCCTGCGCCGCGACGGGGGAGATGCCGCCGTTTATGCGTCAGATAGACACGGAGGGTCTTGGCATCACGAACGTTTAGGGAGAAAGCCATGAAGCTTCAGCAGCTCAGATATGTCGTCAAAGTTGCCGAATACGGCAGCATCACCGAGGCCTCGCGCCGGCTCTTTGTGTCGCAGCCTTCGATTACCGCATCGATTCGCGATCTCGAAAACGAGATGGGCGTGCACATCTTTGAGCGCACTAACAAGGGCGTCGTTGTGTCCGAGGAAGGCGAGACCTTCTTGGGCTATGCGCGCCAGGTGCTCGACCAGGCCGACCTGCTCGAGGGCAAGTACAAGGGCGCGTCCGAGCAGGTGCCGCACTTTAGTGTGAGCTGCCAGCACTATTCCTTTGCCGTTAATGCGTTTGTCGATGTGATCCGTGAGTTCGATGCTGCGCGCTATGACTTTACCCTGCGCGAGGAGCAGACTCACGAGATTATCGAGGACGTCGCGCATATGAAAAGCGAACTGGGCATTCTGTATCTGTCGGAGCACAATCGCGAGGTCATCGAGCGCATGCTCGTCGCCAACGAGCTCGTATTCGAGGGGCTCTTCTGCGCCACGCCGCATGTCTTTGTATGCGCCGACCATCCACTGGCGGACCACGCCAGCGTGACGCTTGAGGATCTGGAAGCCTACCCGTTCCTGTCCTATGAGCAGGGCAGCTATAACTCGTTTTACTATTCCGAGGAGCTGACCTCGACGTTTGAGCGCCGCAAGAATATCCGCGTGCGCGACCGTGCGACGCTGTTCAACCTGGCCATGGGACTCAACGGCTACACGGTGTGTTCGGGCGTGATCAGCCACGAACTCAACGGCCCCGGCATCATCTCGATTCCGCTCGATGTGGACGAGTACATGGAGATCGGTATTATCACACGCAAGAACACAACACTCACGCGCTACGGGCAGGCCTATATCGACGCGATTCGTCAGCATATCTAGGCTGCTGTGCTCCGCGCGGGTCAAATTTCTTTATGGCAGTCCCAACTGATATAGGAAGCATCTATATCAAACTGTTATAAACGTATATTTTACGATGGCCATATGAGCGCTCATACTCTGTCCCAGTAAAGCAACCAATGCAAAGGGAGATATCTATGAGTGCTTTAACCACGCTGAACGCACCGTTTCGCGCCGATATCGTCGGCAGTTTTCTTCGTCCGCAGGTCGTGAAGGACGCCCGTGCCGCCTACGCCGCGGGTACGCTCGATGCCGAGGGGCTTAAGGCCGTCGAGGACGATGCCATTCGCGATTTGGTGGCAAAGCAAAAGGCCGCCGGCCTGCAGGTCATCACCGATGGCGAGTTTCGCCGCAGCTACTGGCACCTCGATTTTATGTGGGGGCTGAACGGCGTCGAGCGTCGCACCTCGCGTACGGGCTATATGTTCCACGATGAGGAGACCACGGCCGATACCGCCGTGGTAACCGGTCCCATTAGCGGCGAGAACCATCCGTTTGTCGAGCACTTTAAGTTTGTCAAGGCACTTGAGGGCGAGGGCCACGTTGCACGCCAGACCATCCCGGCGCCGATTCAGACGTTCTCCGAAGTCACGCTCGACCGCTGTGATGGCCAGCAGGAGAGTCTGCACGCTGTCTACAAGACCGACGAAGAGCTCGTCGATGCCATTGCCGCAGCATATCGCACCGTGATTGCCGACCTGTATGCCGCGGGCTGTCGCAACATCCAATTTGATGACTGCACCTGGGGGATCTATTGCGATACCGACTTTGTGGCAAAGACTGGTATGAGCCCGGTCGACCTGCAAAAGGTGTCCGAGCTGGGCGTGGCGCTCAACAACGCCGCCATCGCGGGCAAGCCCGACGACCTGGTCATCAACACGCATGTGTGCCGTGGTAATTACCACTCTACCTATGCCTTCGAGGGCGGCTACGACCCCATCGCGCCGTATCTGTTCGCACACGAGAACGTCGATGCGTTCTACCTTGAGTTCGATACACCGCGCGCCGGTGGCTTTGAGCCGCTGAAGTATGTTGCCCCCGGCAAGAAGGTCGTGTTGGGCCTAGTGACCACCAAGGCCGCTGAGCTTGAGGATGAGGATGCCATCGTTGAGCGTATTCACGAGGCTGCAAAGTATGTTCCGCTCGAGAACCTGTATCTGTCTCCGCAGTGTGGCTTTGCCAGCTGCGAGATTGGCAACAAGCTGACCGAGGACGAGCAGTGGGCGAAGATCGCGCTGGTCAGGCGCATCGCCGAACGCGTTTGGAAATAGCGCTAGCGTTTGCAGGTGGCGGCGCGTGCGAGGCACTGCGTATCGCGTACAATGGTTCGGATCGTATCGTTCGGGCAGGTTATCCAATATGCCCGATCGCCCTTCCATTCGAAAGGACATCCATGTCCCAGTCTTCGACGCCCGCCGTCGCCGATGCCATCTACGATGCGTCATCGCTCGGCCGCCCGCGCATGTTCCTACTCGGTCTGCAGCATCTATTCGCGATGTTTGGCGCCACGGTGTTGGTGCCCGTGCTCACCGGTCTCTCGGTGTCGGCAACGCTTTTGTTTGCCGGCTTGGGCACGCTGCTGTTCCACTTCCTGTCGCGCGGCAAGGTACCGGCCTTCTTGGGCTCGTCGTTTGCCTTTATTGCCGGTTATGCCGCAATCGCGCCCAACGGCGAGGCCGAGCTTTTGCCCTACGCCTGCCTGGGTGTAGCCTGCGCCGGCCTGCTCTATCCGGTGCTGGCGGCCCTGTTCCGCGCGTTTGGCGCCAAGCGCGTCATGCGCTTCTTTCCGCCGGTGGTGACCGGCCCCATCGTCATTTCGATCGGCCTAATCTTGGCAAGCTCTGCCATCGCTAACTGCCAGACCAATTGGCTTGTTGCCGTTGTCGCTGTGGCTGTGATCGTCATCTGCAACATCTGGGGCCGCGGCATGGTCAAGATCGTGCCGATTCTGCTGGGCGTTGTGGTGAGCTATGCCGTTGCGGCTGCGCTGGGCGAGGTCGACTTCTCTGGCGTCGCAGCCGCTCCCTGGGTTGGCTTGCCCATCGTGTGGGGCAACACCGTGTTTGCGCTCTTTGGGCCTCAGTTCGATAGCGGCCTTGCCACGACTGCCATCATCACCATCATGCCGCTGGCCTTTGCGACTATGATCGAGCATATTGGTGATATCTCCGCTATCGGCTCGACTTGCGAGCGCAACTACATTGCCGATCCCGGCCTGCATCGCACCCTGCTTGGCGATGGCCTGGCGACCATTCTCGCATCGCTCTTTGGCGCTCCGGCTAACACCACCTATGGCGAGAACACCGGTGTGCTTGCCCTGACGCGTGTGTTTGACCCGCGCGTGATTCGCATTGCCGCGTGTTGCGCCATTGTGCTCTCGTTCTGCCCCAAGTTCGCGGCTGTCATTGCGGCCATGCCGGCGTGTGTGATCGGCGGCGTGTCACTCGTGCTCTATGGCATGATCAGTGCGGTAGGTGTGCGTAACCTCATCGAGAACCAGGTCGATTTCCAGAACAACCGCAACGTGCTGGTGGCCGCTCTGGTGCTGGTGCTTTCACTCGGCATTGCTTACAGCACTGCCGGTGCTATCGTGTTGGAGCTGGGCGGCGTGACCATTTCGCTTTCGGGTCTTGCCGTGGGTTCGCTGGTGGGCATTGTGCTCAATGCCATCCTACCGGGTAACGACTTTGAGTTTGATGTCTCCGAGCTTGAGGAGGCTGCTGAGTAACAACTGCGTCCAGCTGAATCAAAAAATGGCGCCCATGCGTACGCGCGGGCGTCATTTTTAATGCGTCAATATCCAGTGGATGCCACGTGCCATGCGCAGATCGGTTTGGGCAAAGTGATTGCCGGGGTTGAGCTCCAGCGTTGTTGGAATGCCGCGCGCGACGAGCAACGCTTCCATCGCGCGTGTGTCGTCGAGTACATGCCGCATCATGCGGTTGGGTGTCTTGGTCTCCTTTTTGCCGAGTGACAGATAGACGGCCTGCGGGTTGCCGGCAAAAGGGGCCGTGCTGGCGCGATCGACAAAGTCGGGAAACCACAACGACCCCGATGCGCTTGCGGCGCGGCTAAAGGCGTCGGTTTGCCAGAGGGACCAGAGCGCGAAGAGGCCCGCGAGCGAGTAGCCGGCAATGCCGCGCCAGGTGGGCGGCTGAGGAAGCGACGACTCGGCCTCTGGGATTATCCAGTTCAACAGCTCATCGAGAAATCCGGAAGCCTGACCGCCAAAGGGCTCGGCATCGCGCACGGTTCCGTCGCATCCCCAGGGGCTCAGCTCGCGATTCCAGTTGAGGCTGCCAATGCCGACAAGCGTGAAGGGCGGGCAGTTGAGCTCTCGGCAGCGTTCATAAACCTCCGCGCCGTCGCCCATGACCACGGGAAGATAGATGACTGGTGCGCTTTCGGCATGCTGTGCATGAACGGTTATCTGCTTTTGATGCGCTTCCATGACGGGCTTCTCTCGGCGTTGTGATATCGACGGCCCCCATTGTCGCACGCCGGTTCATGCAGGTTGGGCTAGACAAAAGACAATCTCGTGCATACCCTGCGGACGCATATGGAAAACGCCACCGCCGGAGGGGAGCTCGGCGGTGGCGTTGTTAAACGGTGCTGGGACTCGGGGCCTTCGCGGGAGCTGCCATGTGCGCAGAGGCGTCTACGAGCGTTTGCGGCTCGCCATGGTGCCTGCGGCGATAGCGGCTGTTCCCGCAAGGACGGTTGCCACGATGGCCGCACCCGAGGTGTCGCCGGTTGCCGCGAGCACGCCGGTGGCCTTGGCCTTCGTGGTTGCAACCGCAACGGTCTTGGTCGTCTTTGCGCCCTCGGGCTTGGGGTCCTGCTTGGACTCCGCGGGCTTGGTCTCGTCGGGCTTGGGGTCTTCCGGCTTGGCTACCTCGGGAGGTGCGATGACCATGCTCTTGGCGACAGCTTCGTTATAGGGGGAGTCGATCACAGCGTCGCCCGTGCCGATGGCTTGGCCTGCCTCGTAGATGCCGTTACGGAGCTTGCGATAGTCAATGACCTTGCCGCCTTCGGGCGTCTGGATGGCGGCGTTCTCAATCTTGATGGTGCCGATTGTCTTGCCGTCAGCGCTCATGGCACGGGCAAAGATTGCCGCTGTATCTCCTTCGGCCGTTACCTTGCTGCGGATGATCGAGATGACTGCGGGTGTGACGCCCTCGCTGGTCTGGGCGATGATGCCGATGTTCTCGCCTTGGGGCTCGGGGCTCGTCTCGCCATCTTGGTTTTCGCTGTAGGGGATGGGGCCGTCGCCGTTCTCGACATAGCGGGCTATGGCCTTGACAACGGAGTCGCTGATGTAGATGTGGCCACCCTTCTCGTTGGGTCGATCGTTTCTGGTGGAGAATGCAGCCGAAACCTCACCTTCCGCAAACGCGTCCACGGTGGAGCCGTTCTTGACGACGATGTCGTCCTGGTAGGTGAAGAGGGCGATGGCGCCACCGTATCTGCCTTTACCTGCACGGACCGTCACGTTTGCATGATCGAGGGTGATGCCCTTGTGGGCATAGACGCCATATTCAACACCGTTTACGTTGAGGGAGGCGTTTGTGGCTGCGAGGCTGCCCTTGGCCTCGACGGCAGCGTCTTTCTCGGAGCTTGCCTCGACCGTCCCGCCACCCTTGATGGTGAGGTTCTTGTCGGTTCCAATACCCTTGTCCTCGGTAGCCCTGGCGGTGACGGCTCCGCTGTCGTCAATCGTGATATTACCGTTTGCCCTGATGCCATCCGATGCACCCGTGGCGTTGACGTTGCCCGAACCTTTGATAGCGAGATCACCCCCGGCATTGATGGCGTCAAACCCAGTGCTCGTGGCGTTGACGGATCCGGCTCCGTTGATGTTGATATTACCCGTGGAGAGGATAGCGTCCTCAGTAGATGTCACGCTGAGCGTGCTGCCCGCGTCGCCTTGGATATTGAGCTCGGCGTTCTCGTTAGTGCCATGAGAAACGTTGATGCCTTCGATCCATTCGGCAGTGACGATGTTGGTCCCCGAGTAATTCACGTTGAGCTTGCCTGCGGCCTGGATCTCGCCGTCCG
>ENA-OQKS01000309-OQKS01000309.1-human-gut-metagenome-genome-assembly--contig:-NODE-309-length-14953-cov-2.706462_pt1 | contig 14953 bp, 16 predicted proteins | sample MGYA00242804_ERZ504808 | MGnify/ENA primary metagenome ERZ504808 (study PRJEB26092, sample SAMD00036375) | human gut metagenome | host: Homo sapiens | study: EMG produced TPA metagenomics assembly of...
ACCAGTACAGAAACACCGTAACGCGAAGCAAAATCGCCCGCGTTATGGCCTCCCATGCCGTCTGCAACGACAAAGAGGTTCGGAAGGTTTCCGACCGGAGAGGCGGAGGCAAACACAAAATCCTGGTTCATCGTCCGTTTCTGTCCGATATCGGTTGCAGAAAATACCTTCATGCTTTTTTCTCCTGTATTGACAGCCGCTTTTTACGGCTGTTCGTTTGATTTATCGATAAAACTTTTTCTTAACTGTCCACAGGCTCCGTCAATATCGGCGCCCATTTCCCTTCTAATAGTAACATTAATTCCGTATTTTTCAAGTTTATTTTTGAAATTCTCTACGACTTTTTTCGTTGATTTCACGTAATCGCGCTCTTTGATCGGGTTGACCGGGATCAGATTTACATGACAGTTGATATCCGAAATCCGCGCGGAAAGCTCTTTTGCATCGGCTTCGCTGTCATTTTTCCCGCCAACGAGAGAGTACTCAAATGTAATCCGACGGCCTGTTTTTGCAAAGTAATTGCGGCATGCATCGAGAATTTCATCAATAGAATATTTATTGGCAATCGGCATCAACTCGCGGCGCTTTTCATCGTTCGGCGCATGAAGGGAAAGTGCCAGGGTGATCTGGAGTCCCTCATCTGCCAATTTGTACATATTCGGCACGATTCCGCAGGTGGAAACAGTGATGTTTCTCTGGCTGATGTTGAGTCCTTCCTGGCTCGAAAGCAGCCGCACGAAGCGCACCAGATTGTCGTAGTTGTCCATCGGCTCACCCGTTCCCATGACAACCAGATTGGAGACCCGCTCCCCGGTGTCCTCCTGAATCCGGTAAATCTGGTCGAGCATCTCCGACGGAGTCAGGCACCGCACGAGTCCGCCGATTGTGGACGCGCAGAAGCGGCAGCCCATCCGGCAGCCGACCTGGGATGAGATGCAGACGGAATTTCCGTGGTGGTACTTCATCCAGACGCTCTCGATCACGTTGCCGTCGCTAAGGCGGAACAGGTATTTTCTCGTTCCGTCGATTTTGGACTCCTGCACCTGCACTTTTTCGAGACAGGTAAGCGGATACTGTTCCTTTAATTTTTCCCGGAAGGCAAGCGAGAGATTCGTCATCTCATCGTAGCTGCCCGCCAGACGATGATGCATCCAGTCGTATAACTGTTTGGCACGGAACGGCTTTTCTCCCATCTGCTGGCAGGCGTCCTTTAATTCGTCTAAGGTCATTGATTTAATATCCATCTGTTACGCCCGTCCTTCCTCTGTTTTCCGGAATTTTGCAAGGAAAAATCCGTCTGTCTTGTGTACCCCCGGGATCAGCTGCAGCTGTCCTTTGGCCGTTTCTCCGCTTTTCAGCTCATCCGGCAGCAGTTCATCCAGACTGACTGCTTCAAACGGGAACTGTTCCAGAAACCATGCGGCATTCTCGCCGTTTTCTTTTCTGTTGACGGTACATGTGCTGTACAGCAGTGTGCCGCCCGGCTTTACGTACGATGCGGCATTTGCAAGGATTGCCCGCTGAATCCGTACCAGCTCCTCTTCTTTTTCTTTTGAAGCGTAATATTTGATATCCGGCTTTCTGCCGATGACGCCGTATCCGGTGCACGGCAGGTCTGCAATCACAACGTCCGCTTTTCCGATCCATTCCGCATCGAGCTGTTCCGCATCTTTTACCTTCGGCACGACGCAGGAAACACCTGCTCTCTGCACATTTTCCCGGATCAGATCGACCTTGTATTCGGTGAGATCACGCGCTTCCACGCATCCCTGATTTCTCATTTTATCTGCTGCATGGAGGCTCTTTCCGCCCGGTGCCGCGCAGAGATCCAGCACCTGGTCACCCGGCTTTGGATCCGCCAGATGCGCCGCCATCATGGAGCTCACATCCTGAATCTGGAACCGGCCTTCCTGGAAGGCATTCAGTGATGCGATCGTCTCAAAGTTTTTCAGATAGAACGCCTCGCCAAGATACGGCGCTTTTTCCAGCTCTGCCCCCTGGCTTTCCAGGCTTTTCTTCGTCTCCTCGATCGTATTGTTCCAGCGGTTGATACGGATCGTCACCTGTTTTTCTTTCAGGAAATCCGCCATCATCGTTTCTGCCGTTTCTTTTCCGTACTGGGATACGAACTCCTCAACCAGAAATTCCGGCATGGAGTATTTCACGGAAAGATACTGCGTAGTATTGTTCTCCTTCGGCATCGGCAGATGATCTTTCTCCCGCACGATCGTGCGCAGAACGCCGTTGACAAAGCCCTTTAAGTTGTAAAAATGCTTCTTTTCCGCCAGTTTCACCGCCTCATTGACGACTGCCGAATCCGGTACTGCGTCAAGAAAACGGATCTGGTACACCGACATCCGTAAGATCGCACGAATCACCGGCTTGCATTTGTTGATCTTGATTTTGGAATACTGATTGATGATGTAGTCATTCTGGATACCGTATTCCACGGTTCCCTCGCAGACCCGCTTGATAAACGCACGGTCCTGCCGCGGCAGGAACTGGTATTTATCGAGGGCGTCCCTTACAGCAAGATGGCAGGGCGTTTTCTCCCTGTCCATCTCAAGCAGAATGTTCATAATCAGCTCTCTTGTATTGATTGTATCAGTCATCATTTCTCCTAAATGCTCCGGATAAAATCAGCAGCCGGAGCAGCTGCAGCAGAGAACCGATCACCGCGGCCACGTATGTCATGGCTGCAGCCCAGAGTACTTTCTTGACTCCGTCGTGTTCCGTCTCTGTCACCATACCGCCCTCACTGAGCATTTTTAATGCTCTTCTCGACGCATCGAACTCGACCGGAAGTGTTACCACCTGGAATGCCAGTGCCAGCACAAACAGCCAGATCCCGGCTTTTACCAGCATCGGAAGGCTGAAAATCAGTCCGATCAGGAACAGCGGCCAGAAAAGCTGGGATCCAAGGTTCGCTGCCGGAACAATGGCGCTTCTTACTTTCAGCGGCACGTAATCCGTATTGTGCTGTACGGCATGGCCGCACTCATGCGCTGCGACGCCGATCGCTGCGACCGAGGTTGAATCGTAAACCGCATCCGATAAATTCACGGTTTTTGTCCGCGGATCATAGTGGTCGGTCAGTTTACCGGATACGTGGCGGACGGTCACATCGTAGATGCCGGCCTGATGCAGAATGCGCATCGCCGCCTCGCGTCCCGTCATGCCGCTGTACGAGCGGACGGTCTGATATTTGCTGAAAATCGTGTTCATGCGGGCGGATACCGCCATGGAAATCAGTGCGGCAAGAATCACCAGCAGATACGTACTGTCATAAAAAAGTCCCATATCGTTTTTCTCCTTTTTTCTCAGGCACAGCAGCCATCACACCGCTGTGCCGTTCCCCGCCTCAACTTCAGGTTGCTTTTTCTCTTTTATTCGCCAAGCCTGGTACCCGGCTCGATCGCATAGCCGCGCAGGAAATCGGCGGCTTTCATCCGTTTCTTTCCTTCGAGCTGCAGCTCCTCGATCACCAGAATGCCGTCTCCCGTCTTTACATGGAGACCTGTCTCATCTGCCACCCAGACTTTTCCGGCACTCTTCGTCGGATTCTGTCCCGGAATTTTCGAAAACAGATCGCCGCCGAACATGGCAATGACTTTGGCATCCCAGATTTTCAGGTTCTTTCCGTTTACTTTTGTAAAAGCACTCGGCCACGGGCTCATCGCACGGATCTGACGTTCGACTCTCAACGGCACTCTTCGTCCAGTCGATCTTTCCGTCTTCTTTTTTGATCATCCGCGCATACTCTGTAGTGCTTATCTCCGGACTGTTTTTCCGGTGTCACTTCGCCTTTTTCAAGTACTTGGAAGTGTACTCCACCAGAAAGTTTTGCTCCGGCTGCGGCGAGCTTGTCAAAGAGACTGCCGCCGGTCTCATACTGCTGCAAGCGGAACTTCCACTTTCGTCAGCATATCGCCTGTGTCGAGGCCTTCATCCATCTTCATAATGGTTACGCCGCTCACTTCATCGCCGTTCATGACAGCCCACTGGATCGGCGCTGCTCCGCGGTAAGCCGGAAGCAGGGATGCATGAACGTTGATGCATCCGTATTTCGGCATGTCCAAAATCTCTTTTGGAATAATCTGGCCGAATGCAACGACAACGATCACATCCGGCTCCATTTTCCGGATCTCCTCGATCGCCTCTGCATCCCGCACGCGGCGCGGCTGATAGACCGGAAGGCCGTGTTTTTTCGGCTGCCTCTTTCACCGGTGTCGGCATCATCTGTTTTTCCGCGACCCTTCGGTTTGTCCGGCTGGGTCACAACGCCTGTGATCTCATAACCGGCCTCCACGAGTGCCTCAAGTGTTCCCACGGAGAAATCCGGGGTTCCCATAAATACCACTTTCATCTGAAGTCATCTCCTTTATTTTAAGACTTACTCTTCGTCCTCGTACTCCTCATACTCATCGTACGTGTTGTCCCAGAGTTCGCCTTCTACTTTTTCTGTATACATATGTCCGTCGAGGTGATCACACTCGTGGCAGATGCAGCGGGCAAGAAGTTCGGTTCCCTCCAGTTCAAACGGCTGCATGTCACGATCCAGTGCTCTTACCTTTACGTAGTTCGGACGGGTTACCGTACCGGATTTTCCCGGAAGGCTTAAGCATCCCTCTGCTCCGGTCTGACTTCCGGAAGTCTCCAGGATTTCCGGATTGATCAGAAGATGTGGGGTTCCATCCACATCCATGACTACGATTCTCTTTAAGATGCCGACCTGCGGTGCGGCAAGGCCGACACCGTTTGCCTCATACATGGTGTCAAACATGTCGTCGATCAGCTCGCTGATTCTTGGTGTCATCTTCTCCACCGGTCTGCTATTTTTTCGTTAATACGCGGTCGCCTACGACTCTGATTTCTCTGATTGCCATAATTCTTTTCCTTTCTTTTGCTCTTCTATTATAAATAATCTATGTGTAAATAGTATGAAAAAACTAATACTTTCTGCTGAAGTCGAACTGTAAATAAACGGTACGGAAGCCTTTGTTAATCTCGATATACCGTTCCAGTTTTTCCCGCAGCTCTGCCAGCACCTCTTCCTGCGGCGCGCGTACATACACGGCCATGCGGTACAGGTCATTGATTTTCGACACTGCCTCACTTGCCGGGCCGATGATCTGGACTTCGCGGTTTCCCCGGATGCGGATGAGATATCTGCGAATGTATTCCATCGCCTGCGCCAGATGCGCTTCATCCTCCCCGGCTCCGTGGATCGCCAGAAGCTCCGCCGCCGGGGGATATCCCATCAGACGGCGGTAGTCCATTTCTTTCTCGTAAAATGTCCCGTAATCCTGCTCTGCCGCCGTCTGAATGCTGTAATGTTCGGGATGGTACGTCTGAATGACTGCCATTCCCGGCTTTTCGCCTCTTCCGGCGCGGCCGACTGCCTGCGTCAGCAGCTGGAACGTACGCTCCCCGGCACGGTAATCGACTGCATTCAGGGAGAGATCCGCCGCCAGCGCTCCCACCAGCGTGACATTCGGGAAATCGTGGCCTTTTACGATCATCTGGGTTCCAATCAGGATATCGGCCTCCCCTGCCGCAAATGAGGACAGGATTTCTTCATAACTGTTTTTCGTTTTTGTCGTGTCGCCGTCCATCCTAAGAACGCGTGCCTTTGGAAACAGCTTTTTCACGTTCTGCTCGATCTGCTGTGTGCCGGCACGGAAGCCGCCGATGTACGGGGAACCGCACGACGGGCACGCATGTACCTGCGGTGTTTCATAACCGCAGTAATGGCAGACGAGCTTTCCGTTATTGTGTGCTGTCAGTGATACATCGCAGTGCGGGCATTTCATCACATGGCCGCATGCACGGCATGAGACGAAGCCCGCATAGCCTCTGCGGTTCAGAAACAGTACAACCTGTTCCTTTTTTTCAAGCCGTTTTTCGATCTCTTCCCGCAGTTTTCCGGACAGAATCGAACGGTTTCCCATCTGTAATTCTTCCCGCATATCCGCGATCCATACGGACGGAAGTGCTGCATTTCCGTACCGCGCATCCATCCGGAACAGCGCGTACGCTCCCGTCTCGCAGGCGTAAGAAGCATCCACCGACGGCGTTGCCGAACCCATCACCACATGGGCATGCTCCAGCCCGGCACGGCGCACAGCGGTCTCCCTTGCATGGTAGCGCGGCGTCACTTCACTTTTATAGGAGGTTTCATGCTCCTCATCGATTACGATCAGCCCCAGATCCGGAAACGGTGCAAAGAGTGCGGAACGCGGACCGATCATAATACTGACCTCCCCGCGCCGCGCGCGCTCCATCTGGTCGGCGCGCTCGGACGGTGTCATCCGCGAGTTGACTACCGTGACCCTTGTTCCAAACCGTGCGCAGAACCGCTCCACGTTCTGATACGTCAGCGCAATCTCCGGGATCAGCACGATCACCTGTTTTCCTTCTGAGAGCACTTGCTCCATCAGCTCCATATAGACGAGCGTTTTGCCGCTTCCCGTCACACCGCGGATCAGGCAGGGGCGGTTCTGCCCTTCCCATTCCTTTCGAATGCCGTCCACCACGGCCTGCTGCTGTTCGTTTGGTTTTCCCGCAGTTGTTCTTCCTGCCGCATCAGATACCGGATTTCTCCAGGTGCTCGTACGGCGGATTTCCAACACGCCCTGCTCTTCCATCACGTGCAGCGTATCTGCCGTGATTTTCAGTTCCTTGCTCACAACCGGCCCTGGAAGAACCGGCTGGGCCAGCAGCGCGTTTAAGAGACGGATTCTCGCTTTATAATTTTTCTTTCTGTAGTTTTCCAGCAGCTCCTCACATCTCGCAGGATCTGCAAGAAGCGCAATTTCGCGGGTTTCTTTCCCGCGCGCCTTTACTTTGACCGGAAGCACCGTCTTTAACGCCTGGATCATCGTCGATCCGTACGTATGACGCATCCACGCGGCGAGCGCGATGAGCTTCGTCTCTACAGTCGCCGCATCCTTTTGTACCGCGAGGATGGCCTTCATCCGGTCCTGCGGATATTTCGGCTCGTTTCCGACGGAAAGCACATAGCCGGTGATCGTGCGGTTTCCATTTCCAAACGGAATCTGTACCGCCGTTCCCGGACCGATCTCCCCTGTCAGTTCCGGCGGAACCTTGTACTGAAAGGTCCGGTCCAGTTTTTCATTTGTGATGTCTACGATTACATCAGCGTAAACGCTGCTCATACATTCCCCTTACTTTCTTCCAGTATTTCCCGGATCAGCGCGCGCTCATCCATCTCGTACCGTTTCCCCTTCCGGATCTGATACGTTTCGTGGCCTTTTCCCGCGAGCACCACGAGATCGCCCGGCTGCCGGTTTTCGATCACATACCGGATCGCCTCCTTACGGTCTGCAATCTCAACGAAAGCGCCTTCTGTTTTCCCGATTCCCGTCCGGATATCGTCCAGAATCGCCTGTGGTTCCTCATCCCGCGGATTGTCCGAGGTGATGACGGTCAGATCCGCCAGACGCCCCGACACCTCTCCCATCTGGAATCTCCGGTCCCGCGCGCGGTTTCCGCCGCAGCCGAAGAGACAGATCAGGCGCTTCGGATGGTATTTCCGCAGTGTCTTTAACAGGCTTTCGAGGCTCATCGCATTGTGTGCGTAGTCAATGAGAAGCGTCATTTCCGGATACACCGGAACTGCCTCACACCGCCCACGGACGCGGACTGTGGAAAGTGCCTCCTGCATCGCCTTTTCCGGGATTCCCATCTGCGCGCAGACCGCAATGGCGGCAAGCGAGTTGGAAGCGGAAAACAGACCCGGCAGATCTACCCGTACCGGAAAATCCGCTGCGCCCTGCACCCGGTATGAGACACCGAGCACGCCGGGCGCCTGATCGAGTGCTGCATCTGCTGCCATAAAATCAGCTTTTTCCCTGCATCCGAATGTCACCAGACGGCAGGTGCTCTGCCTTATGATCTCCGGAAACCTTTTGTCATCCCGGTTTACAATTCCGGTTCTGCAGGTGCGAAGCAGCTCTTTTTGCAGGACAGGTATTCTGCAAACGATGCATGCTCCCCGGCGCCGATGTGGTCGTTTCCAATGTTGGTGAACACACCGTAATCAAACGTAATTCCATCACACCGGTGCTGTTTTTCCGCCTGCGAGGAAACCTCCATCACAACATGTGTGCAGCCCTCCCGCATCATTTCAGAAAACAGCTTCTGCAGCACAACAGGCTCCGGCGTTGTATTTTCTGACGGAATGCTTTTTTCCCCGATCCTCGTCTCGATCGTTCCGATGAGTCCTGCGCGGATCCCTGCTTTTCGCAGGATTTCGTAAATCATATATGCAGTCGTCGTCTTTCCCTTCGTGCCGGTCACTCCGATTGTCACAAGGTGCTGCGCCGGATCATCCTCCCAGGCACAGGAAAGCTGTGCGAGTGCTTCTCTGCTGTCCTTTACTACGAGTACGGTTACCTTTTCCGGAATCCCTTCCAGTTCCCGCTCCGCAACCAGGACAGCAGCGCCCCTCTCGACTGCTTCTTCTGCATATACGTGCCCGTCCATCCTGTTTCCGCGGATGCAGACAAACACGTTCTGCGGCTGTACTTTTCTGCTGTCGCATGTGATTCCTGTAACTTCCGCATCCAGACTGCCCTGCTGGAGCTGATATGCGATCCGTTTTTGTAACGTGCGCATGTTTTTCATGCCGGGACCTCCCTTTCACGTTTCAAATCCCTACGACTCAGATACTTTTATAGAATACCATAGTCTGAAAAACATTTCAATGTGCGCAATGTCGGTTTCTTCTTGATTTTTGCCCCCATAAACTTTATAATAGTTTTATATTGATGCCTGGTTTTTTCGTATCAAAATCTATGAACTGCAAAGAGAGGTATCTTCCAATGAAAAGAAAAAAAATAGTTGTTGCACTGGGACACAAAGCTCTTGGAACGACGCTGCCGGAACAGAAAGCAGCCGTAAAACGTTCCGCAAAAGTAATCGCAGATCTCGTTGCTGCCGGCGCTGATGTTGTCATCACCCACAGCAATGCGCCGCAGGTCGGCATGATCCACATGGCGATGAATGAATTCGGCAAAATGCACACCGACTACAGCGCAGCCCCGATGTCTGTCTGCTCCGCTATGAGCGAAGGCTACATCGGCTACGACCTGCAGAACGCCATCCGTGCTGAGCTTCTCCGCAGAGGAATCTTCAAAACCACATCCACGATTCTTACACAGGTTGAAGTAGATCCGTACGACGATGCTTTCAACAATCCGGTCAAACTGATCGGCCGTACGCTTACCAAAGAGGAGGCTGACGCAGAGGAAGAAAAAGGAAACTACGTAACGAAAACCGAGGACGGCTACCGCCGAATCGTTGCTGCTCCGAAGCCGCAGGATATCGTAGAGATCGACTCCATCCGTCTTCTTCTCGATGCCGGACAGGTTGTCATCGCAGCAGGCGGCGGCGGAATCCCGGTTCTCCCGCAGAATGAAGAGTTAAAGGGTGCATCCGCAGTCATCGAAAAAGACCTCACCAGCGGCCTGATGGCAGAAATGCTGAACGCAGACATGCTGATGATCCTGACCAGCGTGGAAAACGTTTCCATCAACTACGGTACCCCGGACGAAAAACCGCTGGAGCACATCACCGTTGCTGACGCGAAGAAATACATCGCAGAAGGCCAGTTCGGAGAAAACTCCATGCTGCCGAAGATGGAAGCAGCTGTTTCTTTCCTCGAGAAAGGCATCGGCCGTACCGCAGTCATCACTTCCATTGATTCCGCACTCGCCGGATTCCAGGGAAAAACAGGTACGATTATTGAGTAATACAAAGTATACAAAAAAGGATTCCCGCGAGTGGGAATCCTTTTTTTCTTACTCTTTTTCCGGACTAAAAAGCCAGATTAGAAAGTAAATTTATCTGCAAAGTAAGCATCGAGATCCTCAATTTTAATTCTCTCCTGCTCCATGGTGTCACGGTCACGGACGGTAACAGCACCATCGGTCTCGGAATCGAAGTCGTAGGTGATGCAGTACGGAGTACCGATCTCATCCTGACGGCGATACCGTTTTCCGATATTTCCACGGTCATCAAACTCGCAGTTGTATTTCTTGGACAGCTCTGCAAAGACTTTCTCAGCGCCCTCGTTCAGCTTCTTGGAAAGCGGAAGCACACCGATTTTTACCGGTGCCAGTGCCGGATGGAAATGCATCACAGTACGAACATCATTCTTCTCTGCGTCGAGAACTTCCTCGTCATAAGCGCTGCACAGGAATGCCAGAACGACACGGTCAGCACCAAGAGACGGCTCGATAACATACGGGATGTATTTCTCGTTCTTCTCCGGATCGAAATAGGTCATATCCTGTCCGGATACATTCTGATGCTGGGTCAGGTCGTAATCGGTACGGTCTGCGATTCCCCACAGCTCGCCCCATCCGAACGGGAACAGGAACTCGATATCGGTTGTTCCCTTGCTGTAGAAGCACAGCTCTTCCGGAGAATGGTCTCTTGCACGCATCTCTTCGTCTTTCATGCCGAGGCTCTTCAGCCAGTTGATGCAGAAGCCTCTCCAGTACTGGAACCAGTCAAGATCGGTGCCAGGCTCGCAGAAGAACTCCAGCTCCATCTGCTCGAACTCACGGGTACGGAAGGTGAAGTTACCCGGTGTAATCTCGTTACGGAAAGATTTACCGATCTGGCCGATTCCGAACGGAATTTTCTTTCTGGAAGTACGCTGTACGTTTTTGAAGTTTACGAAGATACCCTGTGCAGTCTCAGGACGAAGATATACGGTGTTCTTCGCATCCTCTGTAACACCCTGGAAGGTTTTGAACATCAGGTTGAACTGACGGATATCGGTAAAGTTATGTTTTTCCGCAGGACGGACACGGAATCTGATGCTCCTCGATGAAGTTCTTCATCTCTTCCTGGGACCATGCGTCTACACTGCCGCCTTCGATTTCAATGCCTTTTTCCTCGCAGAAGTCTTCGATCAGCTTGTCTGCACGGAAACGCTCGTGGCACTCTTTACAGTCCATCAGAGGATCGGAAAATCCGCCGAGATGACCGGAAGCTACCCATGTCTGCGGGTTCATCAGGATCGCGCAGTCAACACCTACGTTGTGCGGGCTCTCCATCACGAATTTCTGCCACCATGCTTTTTTCACGTTGTTTTTCAGCTCAACACCGAGCGGGCCGTAATCCCAGGTATTTGCCAGGCCGCCGTAGATTTCGGAACCCGGATATACAAAACCTCTGGATTTTGCTACTGCCACAATTTTGTCCATTGTCTTTTCCATAGTTAGTTACTCCTCTATTTTATTTGTTTACTTACCATAAACAACAATAACAGGACTGGCAAGAAGAACGTCCTGCTCATATTCCTGCTCTGTTTCTTCTGTCTTAGTCTGCTCTGATGATGACGCAGAAGCACTCTCTGTGGACTTTGTGGTCCACTCGCCGGCCGTATCCACCGTGTTTTTTCCTTTGATCACGGCTGTACCGGAAACGCAGAGCACCGGATCTTCCGTTACGATTTCCAGCGGCTCCTCGCAGACAATCACGCGTACATGCTTAACGCCTTTGACCGCATCTTCGACTGAAACCTCATTGCCTTTAGAATCGACAAAGGAAGCGGAAAAATCATATCCCGCTTCTTCTGCCTCATCCAGCGTGCCTGCGAAAAATTCTGCTCCGTGATAATCCGCGTAGGACTGGTAATCTCCGTATTCCATCCGGATCTCCACCTTGTCCTCTTTGATCTGGCATTTTTCCAGCTTCACGGAATCCGCATCGCCGCGCTCCTCTGTGAATTTTTTGATGTCATCCTCCACAAAGACCTTCAGTTCGTCTTCCGTGTAATCATCGTCTTTGCTGTAATCTTCCACAATAGCTTCTGTCACAACACCATTTTTGCTCACATAGACAGATGTCGTTGTCACATCTTTTAACTTCTCACAGCCCGACAGCAGCACGGAAGCCGCTGTCAGAACTGCGAGAAGCTGTCCTGCTTTTTTCATAAAAATCCTCTAAAAACCGCCTGAATTATTTATTGCGGTAAATGATATCGTCTCTTCCCGGTCCGTTGGAGATCATGGTGATCGGGAATCCGATTCTTTCTCTACAAACTCGATGTAGTTTCTGCAGTTCTCCGGCAGATCCTCGTATTTCTTGATGCCGCGGATATCGCATTTCCATCCCGGAAGGGTTTTCAGAACCGGTTTTGCTTTCTCAAGAATGCTGGTGTTCGGGAAATCGTGGATTTCTTTTCCGTCTACTTCGTATGCTACACAAACCGGAATCTCGTCCAGATATCCGAGAACGTCAAGTACGGTAAATGCTACATCGGTTGTGCCCTGCATTCTGCAGCCGTAGCGGGAAGCAACACAGTCGAGCCATCCCATACGTCTCGGACGTCCTGTCGTTGCACCGAACTCTCCGCCGTCTCCGCCGCGTCTTCTGAGCTCATCTGCCTCATCGCCGAAGATCTCGGAAACGAAAGCACCTGCTCCTACTGCACTGGAGTAAGCTTTGCATACGGTTACGATTTTCTTGATTTCATATGGCGGAACACCTGCTCCTACTGCGCCGTAGCCGGCCAGTGTGGAAGAAGAAGTTACCATCGGGTAAATTCCGTGATCCGGGTCTTTTAAGGAACCAAGCTGACCCTCAAGCAGGATCTCCTTGCCTTCCTGAATCGCGTTCCACAGGAATGCGGAAGTATCGCATACGTATGGCTCAACCATTTTTTTTGTATTCCATCAGCTCTGCATAGATCTCATCCGGATTTAACTGCGGTTTGTGATACAGATGCTCGAGCAGAATGTTCTTGGTTTCGCATACGGATTTCAGTTTCTCTTTCAGGTGCTCATCGTCGAACAACTCGTTTACCTGGAAACCGATTTTTGCATATTTATCTGAGTAGAACGGAGCGATACCGGATTTGGTGGAACCAAAGGATTTTCCGCCCAGACGCTCTTCCTCATACTGATCGAACAGGATGTGGTACGGCATTACCATCTGTGCACGGTCGGAAATTTTGATCTTCGGTGCCGGCACTCCCTTCGAAACGATCTCATTTAACTCTTTGATCAGAACCGGAATATTGAGTGCAACACCGTTTCCGATTACGCTTGTTGTGTGGCTGTAAAATACGCCGGATGGAAGGGTATGAAGTGCAAACTTTCCATAGTTGTTTACAATGGTATGGCCTGCATTCGCACCACCCTGGAAACGGACAATAATGTCTGCCTCTTTTGCGAGCATATCGGTAATCTTACCTTTTCCCTCGTCTCCCCAGTTTGCTCCTACTACTGCCTTAATCATGTGACATCCTCCTAATTCAACGTATACTTGCGGCCTCTTTGTTTCGGCCGTTCATGCATAGTATACCATGTTTTCTTCATAAGTAAAACTTATTATTACTTATAAAATTTGTTTTTTTATTATTTCTGTTTATCAAACGCATCAGACGTTGATTTCCGCAGTCATGCCAAGTGCCTCTTTGTTTGCCTCAAGCACCGGATTAACTACGTTCTTCAGGAATGCGTCAACCTGTACGGATGCGCGGCCTGTGTATTTGGACGGATCCATCGTCTTTTCCAGCTCTTCTTTGGTCAGATGGAACATCTCATCCGCTGCGATCAGATCCAGAAGATCGTTGTCGCGGCCTTCCTCTTTGACATGTTTTCCGGCGATCATGGACAGCTCGCGGATTCTCTCATGCAGCTCCTGACGGTCGCCGCCTGCTTTTACCGCATCCATCATGATATTCTCAGTTGCCATAAACGGAAGCTCTGCCATCATGTGTTTTAAGATAACCTTTGGATAAACCACAAGTCCGTCTACGACGTTCATGCACAGATCCAGGATACCGTCGATGGCAAGGAAGCCTTCCGGAATGGAAAGTCTCTTGTTTGCAGAGTCATCGAGGGTTCTCTCAAACCACTGTACAGAAGAGGTGATGGCCGGATTTAATGCATCGGTGATCACATAACGGGACAGGGATGCGATACGCTCGCTTCTCATCGGATTTCTCTTGTATGCCATGGCGGAAGATCCGATCTGTCCTTTCTCGAACGGCTCCTCAACTTCTTTTAAGTGCTGCAGAAGACGGATGTCGTTGGAGAATTTTTGTTGCGCTTGCCGCAATGCCTGCCAGAACGTTTAATACTCTCGTATCGACTTTTCTGGAATACGTCTGTCCGGAAACAGGATAGCAGTTCTTGAAGCCCATTTTCTCAGCGATCATCGGATCAATCTTGTCGATGGTCTCCTGATCTCCGTCGAACAGCTCTAAAAAGCTTGCCTGTGTGCCTGTTGTTCCTTTGGAGCCGAGCAGCTTTAAGGTGCTCTGTACGTACTCGAGATCTTCAAGGTCCATTAAGAACTCCTGCATCCACAGGGTTGCACGTTTTCCGACGGTGGTCGGCTGTGCCGGCTGGAAGTGGGTGAAGCCGAGAGTCGGCTGGGACTTGTGCGCATCCGCGAACTGCGCCAGCTTGTCCAGTACGGTCGCCAGCTTTTTGCGAACCAGCAGCAGACCCTCGCGGATCTGGATGATGTCGGTATTGTCGCCGACATAGCAGCTGGTGGCACCCAGATGGATGATGCCTGCCGCCTTGGGACACTGCTGGCCGTAGGCGTAGACATGGCTCATGACGTCGTGGCGCACCAGCTTCTCCCGCTCGATGGCGACTTCATAGTTGATGTCGTCCACATGAGCTTCCAGCTCGGCCACCATCTCGGGGGTGATATTGGTCAGGCCCTGCTTCATCTCGGCCCGGGCCAGCGCCACCCACAGGCGGCGCCAGGTGCGGAACTTGTTGTCGTCCGAGAAGATGTACTGCATCTCATCGGAGGCATAACGGGTGGAAAAGGGGCTGATATAACGGTCATGCTGAGACATTGGTTGTTTCCTCCTGAAAATGACTCCCCCAGTCGCCTTCCGGCGACAGCCCCCTCGGTGAGGGGGCCTTTCAGCCTCCCTCTCTGAGGGAGG
>ENA-OQKS01000314-OQKS01000314.1-human-gut-metagenome-genome-assembly--contig:-NODE-314-length-14782-cov-3.835073_pt1 | contig 14782 bp, 10 predicted proteins | sample MGYA00242804_ERZ504808 | MGnify/ENA primary metagenome ERZ504808 (study PRJEB26092, sample SAMD00036375) | human gut metagenome | host: Homo sapiens | study: EMG produced TPA metagenomics assembly of...
GAAGAATTGACAGCTTCGGTTGGTCAGATTAAGAATACGTGGAATCGTCTGTATGAAATTATAAACGACTGTAATGCCGGTTTGGAACGGATTGACCAAGTGGAATTCAAAGACAAGAAACTGAGAGATATCCGTTTTGGTGAATTAAGTTTCATGCGTGCTTACGCTTATTGGCATTTGGTTGAAATTTACGGTAACGTGGATCTTAGAACCAAAGAAACTTCTGCCGAAAGTCTTTCAATGAACTGTTATCGCAGCAGCTATGAAAGATTTGTATGATTTTAATGCTGGCCGATGCACAGAATGCGGTGGATAATCTGCCCGTTGATCCTTATCCTGTTAAAGATGTAGGTCGTGCGACCTCAAAAGCGGCTTATGGTTTATTAGCGCGCATCGCACTGACACGGGTTTCCTATTGTGACAGTCAGGCAGACAAAGACAAATATTATAAAATCGCTGAGGATGCGGCTCAATATGTGATTGATAATCAGAATGCGTTGAAAGTATCTTTGTATGATACGCCTGACGAAGTCTTTGATCCGGATAATAATAAAACGAATAAAGAGGCTATGTTCGTTGTGACCCACTCTACCGAGTCCTCATTGAATATGCAGGCTAAAAACCCGAACCGTATGCATATGTATTTCCATGCCAGTTATTCGGCAAGAGCAGGTATGGTGCAGGATTATGAATATGGAAATGATAAGAATGCCAAGTCGGGCAGTATGGCGATGATGCCTACCCGTTATTTGTTGGAATTGTATAATGAGAATATAGATGCCCGTTACAATGCCTGGTTCCGTGAAGAGTATAAACTGAATACACCCAAAGCTTATGCCTGGACTAAGGATCAGTTGGACTATTTTGAAAAACCGTCATCTATGATTGGTCAGGTTATTCAGCCGGGAGAAACAGCGCTGCTTTTCACCAAGAAGAAGATTGCCGACAAACGTAACTTGCCATACGCTGTCGTCGATATCGATGATACCTATGCAGCCGATGGAAGTGTCAGCAAGAGTGCCAACTTTAACATTCACTTCCCGACCTTGCTGAAGTACGAAGATGCGAATTTTGAAAACAAAGGATTGCCTACCAATTCGCAGGTAGGTGCAAATGATGTGATTACCATGCGTTTGCCCGAAATGTATTTCATTGTTGCCGAATGTGAGATCATGAAGTCCGGAGGAAATAAGGAGATAGCTAAAGCACGTATCAATGACATACGCAGACGTGCGGCTGTACCGGGCAAGGAAGCTGAAATGGAGGTAGGAGTGGACAAGATGACGATCGACTTTATTTTGGAAGAAAGAGCACGTGAGTATTGCGGCGAATTTATGCGCTGGTTTGATTTGAAGAGAACCGGAAAATTGGTAGAATATGTGAAAGCTCATAATCCGGATATTCCTTTGATCCAACCGCATCATGCATGGCGTCCTATTCCTCAGATGTTTCTGGACTCTATCTTGAATCCGGATGAATTTGGTCAGAACGAGGGATATAATTAATAAGCATGAAAACGATGGCGCTTTTTAAATATATTGTCCTGTCTGTCTGTTTGTGTGGAATTCATCTGAATGGTTTTGCTCAGTCCACCCGTGAGGCTATATTGGAAGATATAGCCCGGACGGGAGGAGTGTACTATGCTTATCCTGTAAAGGAAGCTATCGCGACTCCTCCGCCTAAAGGGTATAAACCGTTCTATATCAGTCATTATGCACGACACGGTTCCAGATGGATTCAATCGGAACAGGATTATAAGACAGTGGTTGATATTTTCGAGAAAGCGCATCAAGCCGGAGCTTTGACCGCTTTGGGAGAAGATGTCCGCAAAAGAATGGCGTTGGTGTGGGAAGATGCCGAGGGACATGGGGGAGATTTGACTCCTTTGGGTGTGAGGCAACACCGGGGGATAGCCGAAAGAATGTTTCAGAACTATCCCGAGGTATTCAAGGGATCTCCTGCTCTGTCTGCACGCTCTACCGTGGTGTTGCGATGTGTATTGAGTATGGATGCCTTTTGTGAACGGTTGAAAGAACTCAATCCGGCATTGCAGATCCGGCGCGAAGCTTGTGCTAGGTATATGAAATATATGAATTATCATACGCCGGAAGCCGTGAAGTTTGTTTCTCATCAGGGACCTTGGTATGAGGAATATAGAAAGTTCAAAGAAAGTCATACCCGTCCCGATCGTCTGGTTACTTCCTTATTTAATAGTCCTGACTATATCCGTAAGAATGTGAATCCCGGCGAATTGATGTGGGGACTTTATTGGATTGCTTCAGATTTGCAGAATGTAGAGATAGAAGTGAGTCTTTATGATGTATTTCAGAAAGATGAATTATTTGATCTTTGGCAAGTTTGCAATTATCATAATTATGTATGTGACGGACCTGCGCCTGCCAATGGTGGAATAATGACGGCCAGTGCCCGGTCATTGCTTGAAAATATATTGGATTCGGCCGATGAGGCGATCAGATCCGGGACCCATGCGGCGACATTACGTTTTGGGCACGATGGAAATATCATTCCCTTGGTAGCGTTGCTTCAATTGGGCGATATGTGGAAAGCCGAAACGGATCCCGATAAATTCTATCAGGCATGGTGTAATTTCAAGGTCACTCCGATGGCGGCAAACGTCCAGTTGGTTTTTTTCAGAAAAAAAGCTTCTGACGATATACTGGTGAAGTTTATGCATTGCGAGAAAGAAGTTACCATCCCTATAGAAACGGATATTGCTCCTTTTTACCATTGGAAAGATGTTGAAACATACTATCGTCATCTTTTGCATAAATTACCATAAGTCTATAAGATGAAAAACGGTGTAAATCCCTGTAGTATTGTAACGGGATTTATACCGTTTTTTTGAATGAGAAAGAGCAATGGGAACAGCAGATTATCAAAGAAAAGACTTACTTTTGCAATAACAGAATAAATAAAGAATAAAAAGACCATGAGTAAACTGAATATGAAAGAGTGGATAAACGAAATTATCCAAAAGAAAGAGGTGGTGGCTATGCCCATCATGACCCATCCGGGCATAGAGATGATAGGGAAAACGGTGCGCGATGCGGTTACTGACGGACAAGTGCATTACAACGCCATCAAGGCATTGAGTGAGAAATATCCCACAGCCGCCGCAACCGTGATTATGGATTTGACGGTAGAAGCCGAGGCTTTCGGAGCGGAGATTGTTTTCCCCGAAAATGAAGTTCCCAGTGTGGTGGGGCGTCTTCTCAATGATGAAGAAGCTATTGACAAACTGGAAATTCCTGCCTTGAATAAAGGAAGAGTTCCCCAGTACTTGAAAGCGAATATGCTGGCAGCCAAGACCATTACAGACAGACCTGTCTTTGCCGGTTGCATCGGTCCTTATTCTTTGGCAGGACGTTTGTATGACATGTCTGAAATCATGATGCTTATTTATATCAATCCGGAAGCGGCCAATTCGCTGTTGAAGAAATGTTCGGATTTCATTCTCCGTTACTGCATGGCATTGAAGGCCACAGGAGTGAATGGGGTAGTGATGGCCGAACCGGCTGCCGGACTCTTGTCTGATGAGGACTGCACGCAATACTCGTCTGTTTTCATTAAGGAGATCGTAGAGAAAGTGCAGGACGATCACTTCACGGTCATTCTGCATAATTGTGGAAATACCGGTCATTGTACCAAGGCAATGGTAGCTACAGGAGCTGCCGCTTATCATTTTGGAAATAAAATAGATATGGTCGAAGCTCTGAAAGAAGTACCTGCCGATGCCCTTGCAATGGGAAATCTTGATCCGGTGAGCTTGTTCAAGGCTGCTACTCCGGAGGTGATGAAGAAAGCCACACTCGACCTGTTGGAGGCTACCAAGTCCTATCCCAACTTCGTGCTCTCCAGCGGATGTGATACACCGCCTCATACGCCATCTGAAAATATTGATGCATTCTTTGCCGCATTAAATGAATTCAATAATGCTTGAAAAAGAACTTTCTTTTGCTGATCTGTCTATCTCATTGTCCGAACTCTATGAGGCAATGGGGTATGCAGATGCTGTGCCCGACGAAGCGGTAGAAAAAGAAGTCCGTGGGGTGCTTGGACGGGTGGAGGCAGTAACTTCTCCCCGTTTTTGTTTTTTCATATCCGGTGGAGAGTTGGATGAATCGAAAGACTCGCTTTCTGTCGGCGATACGTGTTTCAGTATAGGTAAAATAATCACCCGGCAGCTGCGTGGTTCGGAATCCTTCGCTTTCTTTGCCGCGACTGCCGGAACCGGTTTTGAAAGGTTCCAGCATACGTTGCAGCAAGAGGGGGATATGGTAAAGGTTTATATAGCGGATGCCATAGGAAGTGTCATAGCCGAGAAGACTGCGGATTGTATGGAAATTGCGTTGGATGAATACATCCGCGACAGAGGGTGGAGGCATACCAACCGTTTCAGTCCCGGATATTGCGGCTGGCATGTGTCGGAGCAAAAGAAATTATTCCCTTTATTTCCTTCAGCGGAACCTTGCGGCATCCGGTTGACAGATTCCAGTTTGATGCTTCCTATAAAATCGGTCAGTGGAGTAATAGGCCTGGGGGATGGTGTCCGTAAACTGGAATATACTTGCGGTCTCTGTACGTACGATAAATGTTACAGGCGGAAGCGGCGAGGATAATAGGATGACTACAAAAATCAGAGTTCCCAAATGGCTAGATGTTGTTATTAATCTCATTGATTTTGCAATTTGTTGCAACCTTAATGAATCTCCTGTCCTATCAGACAGGGTATAACAGCCGTTTCCATCTGTTATAACAACCACTTTCATCTGATATTCCACCCCGGTGAGACTCCAGTTCCACCGGGGTGAAGCTGCAATCTCACCGGGGTGGGACTGCCTCACCACCCGAGTGGGATACCAAACGCAGGCATATAAAAATACAATCTTTTCAGCCTTCTGCACCTTCTTTTAATGCCCATTGAAGAATAGATAAAGCCCGACCATGACAATAGCCAGTAACGCCCATGCAAGGATAACGGATTTAGCCGGCTTCTCCATGACTTTCTTCATATTTAATGTACATTCTTGTCGATGTTTATCCAATAAGGATACCAAGATCATGCCTGCGCTGATGATAACGAACAGGTAGAAAGACAGCATCATGAAGTGAGGCCATGTCGTATATTCTTCCGCAGGGAATACCCATAAATAGAGAATGCCCACTCCCATGCTGAACGCCGTGCCAAGCGTCAATGCCATGTTGGCAGCCATCGTGGTAGTTCGTTTCCAGAAGATGCCGAACAGGAAAACAGTCGCCATAGGCGGTGCGATAAATCCCAGTACCGATTGGAATACATTGAACAGATTCAATCCTTTGATACTGTCTATGGCAATGGTGATGATCACCGAAATCAGTGCTCCCGCCACTGTAACCACGTGTCCCGTACGGATGATCTCTTTCTGGCTGGCAAGTGGCCTGAATTTCTTGACATAAATATCCATCGTGAAGACGGTACTCAGCGCATTCAGGGCAGAGCCGACAGTGCTGATCAGTGCGGCGGTCAATACGGCCAGTACCAACCCCACCATGCCTACAGGAAATAAGTTAGTGACCATAGTCATGTAGGCTTCATCGGGGTTCTTCAAGCCCGGGTAGAGTGCCAGACAGATGATACCCGGAAGGATATAGAGAGGAACATCCAGTATCTTCAACCAGCCGGTGAAGTTGGCACCCATTTGGCCTTCTTTCAGATTCTTGGCTGCTAATACGGGTTGTACCATGGATTGGTCTGTGCACCAGAACCAGACTCCCATGATGGGATAACCCAGAATGATGGGCAGCCACGGGAAGGCGGGATCGTCATTGGGGCGGAACAGGTTCCAGTAATCGGCCGGAACCGCTTCGGCCAATGCGCTGACTCCACCCACTTTGTACAGCCCTGCTATAGTAAGCGTGGCCGATACGAAAATAAGCAGAAGCATCTGGAATACATTGGTATAGGCTACCGCTTTCAGCCCTCCGGCCATGGTGAAGAATGCGGAGATAACGAGCAGGATCAATGCCGATTGCCACATGGGAATATCGAAAACCTGACGGATAAGGATACCTCCGGCGAATAAGGTCAGGGCAAGCCACGAGATAAGGATCGTCACAATGGTGTACCAGGCAAGAATGTTGCGGGTGGACTGTCCGAAACGCCGCCCCATGAACTCCGGCAAGGTGGTGATACGCGCTCCCAAATAACGGGGGGCAAAGACAAAAGCCAGCAAGCAGATGAAAACAAACGCATACCAGGCATAATTGCCCGAAACGATACCGGTGGTGAACCCGGCACTGGCAGAGGCTATCAGCATGGAAGGGCCCACATTGGTTCCCCACATGGAGAAACCGATGTGATGCCACTTCAGGGAACGCTCGGCGAGAAAAAGGCTGCTGCCTTTTTTGCGTTTCAGACTGGCCCATATACCGATGCCTATAAGAATCAGAAAGTAGGCAATAAGAATGCCCCAATCTAACGTATCTAAATAATTAGCGTGCATAATTCATGTATCAGATTAAGATGAATATTCCGTTTATTTATGAAGCCCCATCAGTTCCTTGGCTACCGCTACGGCCGTATTGGCATTGTCGCTATACCCGTCCGCACCTATTTCATCGGCAAATCCCTGGCTTACCGGAGCGCCGCCTATCATTACTTTTACCTGATGACGGATACCGGCTGCTTCCAAAGCGTTGATCACCTCCTGCATATAAGTCATGGTTGTTGTCAGCAAGGCGCTCATGCACAGGATGTCTGCCTTGTTTTTCTTGACTTCTTCCACAAATTTGTCGCAAGATACATCTATGCCTATGTTGATTACCTCAAAGCCGCAACCTTCCAGCATGGAAGCCACTAGGTTCTTGCCGATATCATGCAAGTCGCCTTTCACGGTCCCGATGACTACCTTGCCTATGGTGGTCGAGGCACTCCCTTGCAATAAAGGCTTCAGAAGTTCCAAAGCTCCCTTCATGGCGCGTCCTGCCATCAGCAGTTGGGGCACGAACGCTTTTCCGTCCTGGAAGCGTTGTCCCACTTCGCCCATAGCCTTTATCATGTAGTTGTTGATAATTTCCTGGGGCTGTACTCCTTCGGCGATGGCTTTCTTGGTTACTTCTACGGCCGGTTCCAGCTTTCCGTCCACAATGGCATTGAACAAAGGTTTCAAGGCTTCATTCCCGGCTGCCGCAGAGTCTTTGACGACGATTGTTTCTTGTTTTGTTGCAGCGGCTTCTTCTTTCGAAAGGTCTTCTTTGGATACGTCAGAGGAAGAAGAGGAGTATTCTTCGACAATGCGCATCGCTTGTTCCACTTCTCTCTCGTTATGGAAATCCATTTCCAGATGCACACCGTCCGCACCGATATTGTCCAGCAAGGGTTTCAGTTCGTCCAAGGTTACCCAACAAGCCATGATGCTCTTGCCTCCGGCAAGGATCTTCTTGTAAAGGTCGTACCATTTGGGTGATCCTCCTTGTGGCTCACCTACGCCCGGAGTCCATTGAATGGCATTCAGTTCCTCAATTTCAAGAAGGGCGGGCAGGTGATGCATGGCGCCTACGCCGTCCAGATGATACAAGGTATAGTCTATCTTTTGGCATTGTTCGCGGATAAAGGGTTGTACAAAACGACGATAATCATCTTCGCTGATCATGGTAGAAATATCGCTTTGTAATTTGCTCATTTTACCGGGAGCCCATGAAGAGAAATAGCAGAAGGCCATTTCGTCTCCTTCACGGATGATGTCGTAAAGTTCATCAAAGACTTTGAAATAGATATCATTGATTTGTTGCATTTGCTGTTCCAGCACTTCGGGCTGCATCACGGTATCCAGCAAAACTTTGTCTGTACCTTTCAAGGCGGCCAGTACGTCCAGACCTTCCATCAAGTCGGGCATTCCTACGTAATAGTGACCGTTTGCTTTCGCCTTGCATGCCTTCAGCAATTCTTTATGCAATATCCAGTTGGGATGCTCGGGATTGAAAACAATCTCATCGTTGAAATCGGGATCGGGATGAATCCAAATGGTATCTTCCCCTCCTTCGAACACGCCGCCCAAGATGGCTGCCAATGAACCGGGGCCTAACTGGGTATTGGCTACCGGCAGGATATCTGCTTTCAGACTGCTGTGTGCCACGTACCAGTCCAGGTATTCTGCACGCCATTGCGGATCGAACCATTTCTGATTCAGGTCTTTTGCCGGGGAGGGCGCAGGGATATCCGCATGAGGTTTCACATCTTCCTGAAAGTGCTCCCACATGTTCAGTATGATTCCTTTATGGTTCCACCAATCTATATATCGTTTCTTTGTCTCGTCTAAATTCGTTTTCCAAGTTTCCATATTCGTCAGTTCTTAAATATTCCTTTAAAATGAGGGTCTATGTGCAGACCGATGCTTTTGCTTAAATCCATATCGTCCGTGCATTCCACTTCATCCGGATAAACGGGGATGGTCGCTCCTTGACGTACATATACGGGCATTTCGTCCAAGGGGATATCCAGATTCTTCAGCCAGCGTCCCCCTTCCAAGCGTTCGCCTGTGAAGAAATTCACCCATTTCCCTTCGGGCAGATAGACATCCCGGCGGTTCTCGCTGTTCATGACCGGGGCTACCAGGAAGTCGTTACCAAAATAGTATTCATCGTCGATGTGCCAGCACAATTTGTCTTCGGGGTGATGAAAAATCAGAGCTTGCAAGAGAGGTGCTCCGCTTGCGATGGCCTTACGGCTTTGTTCTACAATATAAGGTATAAGCGTATAGCGCAACTTCCACCACTTTTTTATCATGGGTGCGATAGCGGGATAATGCCACGGCTCGCGTTTGTTTGTTCCGTGATAACGGATGTGGGAGGAGAATACACCGAATTGTGTCCAGCGCATATATACATCATCGTCCACTATAGAGTTCATGAAGTTGGGCAATGTGTGGAATCCGGGGACATCATGACTCCAGAAGGCGAAACCGGAAAGCCCGAAATGCAAACCGCCTTTCAGCGAGCCTGCCATTCCATCCCATGAACTGCATGAGTCGCCTCCCCAATGCAGCGGATAGCGCTGGCATCCCGCCCATGCCGAGCGTGCCCATACGATGCCGTCACCGGTTACGTCTTTTGTTATTTCGTAGGCGGCTTTTTGATAAAGCAATGCATACAGGTTGTTCAGCAATTCGGGTTTCATGCCTTTATAGAGGGCATCCATGTGGATGTTTTCTCCAAAATCGGTTTTGATGCAGGTCACGCCCATATCCAGCAGATTCTTCAGCAGTCTTTTATACCATTCGGTTGCTTTGGGATAAGTGAAGTCAATGGTTCCGGCATAGTCCAAAGCGGAGAAATTGGAACCTTCCGAATCTTGTTTCTTTGTCAGCGGAGCTATATAATCGTTTTTGCGTGCTTCGTCTATCTGTTCGGCGTTCTCCGCCACGTAGGGGAGTTGCCATAAGGACACGCGATATCCTTTTTTCTTCAGTCCTTGGATGAACCCTTTGGGATCGGGAAAGCGTTCTTCGTTGAATTTCCATTCGCACAGCCAGTCGGTCTTGAACCAGCCGGTATCCAGATGGATGACATCACAGGGGTAATGTTCGGCACGCATCCGGTCGCATATCTCATTTACTTCATCAGCACTGAAATAAGTCATGCGGCTCATCCAGATGCCGAAACTCCAGAGGGGAGGCATGGAAGGATATCCGGTCAGATCCCGATAACCCCGGAGGATTTCTTCCATGGTGTCGCCTGCTATGACGAAGACATCCAGCATGGCCTGGTCGCTCAGGAACTGTACCGAGCGGGTGGACTGCCCGGCCAGTGACAGTTTGCTGTGGGCACAGGTGTGATAGAATGTTCCATACATCCGGCTGGAGAGGTAGAAAGGAATATTCTTATAGGTACGGCGGTTGTTCACACCTTGTCCGTCCTGGTTCTTTAAGAAGAACGTTTGTCCGCTTAAGTCCATTTTGGCAAAGCGTTCCCCTGTTCCGGCAAAACATTCATCGGGTTTTGATTCAAAGGAAAGGGTGGCACGTTCCTTCACTCCGTTTCGTTTGCAGAATGCCAGTGGCAGCGCATCGTAACGGGGAGGGGAGAAGTGGTCGTAGGCAGCCAGTCGGATTTCACGTTTGCCGTCGGGGTAAAGGCGAAGATCCAAGGTCTCTTGAGGATCGGGCAGCAGTTCGCTCCAACGGTCCAGTACCGGGGGCTTTACATGGATAAGTGCCCGTTGGATTCCGTCTTGGGTCGTGATCAACCATTCCCCTTCTGTTTGTGTCACTTGCAAAGGGAGTTTCTTTACCCGGTCACTGAATTGGAGCATTTCCGACTGATCCGTCATGCTTTCTTCACCGAATCCGATAAAGAGTCGGGTGATACCTGAGGTGTACTGACGGATGACCAGCGTATATTCTTCACGGGGCGATGCCGTATCGGGTGCCATATCGTTAGAGAGCACTTGCTTTTGAAAAGGGACGTTTATACAGATATCCCCGTCTTTTTCTATAGACAGAGGTGGGCTTGTATGCTTTCCATAATGATTCGTCTCTTGACAGATCGGGATCAAAGTCCAGAAAATCGAATAAGTGGTAATTGGTTGGTTTCATTCTCTTTTTGTTATTTTGTTTTTATAATGATTCTTGGTTGTGACACCCCACCTACAGCGACCCTCCCTGCCTTTTGCTTTATACTTTCATCTACTTGCGGACCATTCTTCTTCCACACATTATGAGGTCCCGGACGGTTGGAGTCGAAACGTTCGGACGGACACCAGTTGTTTTCTACGGTATAGCCATCCGTCGCTTCATCAAAGTAGATGTAAAACGCACGGTCGTTGGTAGCGTAGGGCGCGTCAATTAAATGTTCAATCCGGTTATTGCGCATTACGGAGCTGGGTTGGTTGGAGAGGGTATAAAGTCCTCCTGCATCATACAGCCTCCGGGCAAAGTGGTGGACGTAATTGGCTTCAATCCGGTTGCCGCTCATTCCGCTTTCCAGCAGGGTCCATCCCCAGCCCACACAGATACCTGAGTAATTGACGTGGCAGACTTCATTATGTACGATATGGATATTCTTTACATATCCGGCTCCGATGCCTACACCTCCCCAATCTTCATTGGTCACTTCCTCAATCAGGTTGTTCCGTATGGTGATTCCCGTACATAATTCCTGTTCATGAAAAGGTGTATAAGGCACATGGGTTTCAAATCCTTCATCGGGAAAGGTACCCACCAGTAAGGCTGTGCCACCAATATCGGTGAAATGGCAATTCTCGACAATGGAAGTCGATACGGCGCGTTCATAATCTACTCCGGTGGCTGCTAAATGCTGGAATGTGCAGTGGTTGAAGTTTATGTTATTGCCGCATTTTATCTGTATTGCAGCTTCGGGTCTGCCTATCCATGCCTGGTTTTCCAGTTCCGCTTTTTCGGGTAGCCCCGGTATGGGTAGTCTGTAAGCATCCAGCAGATGGAAGCCTCCTTGCAATGTAACGTGTCCTTGATAAGAGGGGCGCATCCATGAAGTATGTTCGAAAGATATATTTTGAAAATATATATTCCTTACCGGGCGTTCTAATGTTCCGCTTATAGTCAGTAAAGTCTCTAAAGCCGGAATAATGACTTGCGCCTTCGTCATGTCTTCGTGAGGACGCGGGTAATAATAGATGCGTCCGGAAGGATAATCCTGATACCATTCTCCGGGCTGGTCCAATAGTTCCAGAGCATTGACCAGACAAAAGGTGGAGTTTCCTTTTTCTCCGTCAATGACAGGTTGAGGCCAGGGATGGGCAAACTCCAACCGGCTTTCGGGATCATGAAAACGGACGATTGTATTTGCCCCTTCAGTAATCATTTCCTTCACTCTCAGTATGGCGATGGCCCAACGTTGGTGAACGATCATCTCTACTTGTGAAGCGGCATTCAACCCTGCTGTTTGTGGAGTGGGAATGGTGATCGTCTCTTCCTCAGGGTTAAAATCAATCATGCGTTCCATTACTCCGTCGGGAAACTGTGCGGCCCGCTGTGCTTTTGTTCCGTTGACCCACATTTGCCGGGTTTCCAATATCCTGTTTCCCATACGGGGCGCTTCCGCTACCCATATTTTATTTCTAAGTGTTTCTGGTATTCTGGTATCTTTGCATCCTTGTTCCCAATCTGTCACAGGAACTCCGCCACTTAAGACTACACGGGCATTGGGAACAGCGGTGATACGGGTGGGAGAGTCTGTTGTCCCGCTATCTTCGGGGCGGATGAACAGGCTTTTATATTGTGGGTATATTCCTTCCTCCAATAGGATATTTATGCCTCCGGTTGTTTCGGGTGATTGCAATCTTCTCCATTCGCGCGCTTGCTTGATGGCTTGTTCCAGAGTCTGGAGGGGAGATTGGCGTGTACCGGCAGCATTGTCGTTACCGTAGGGAGAAACATAAATATCTCCTGCGGTTAAATAAAAGGTATAACTGACAAATGCGATAAAGCAGATTATTTTTGTTTTCATGGGTTCTCCGGATTTAAAGGTCTTTTTAATCAGACGGAAGGAATCAGGTTTTGTACCCATTGGATAATTTGCCAATGTGTCAATTTGCTGCATTCTACTCTGCGTGGTCATGGGCATATTAGCAAATTGATGCATTGATATATTGATTGAAGTATAATAAAAACAGGCCATACCTTAATGAAAAGGTATAGCCTGCGTCATTTAATAAAAGAGATTTATTTTTTATGAGTTCATGCTCATCAGGAATTCTTCGTTGTCTTTGGTATTTTCCAAACGACTCTTTACGAAATCCATGGCTTCGATAGGATTCATATCTGCCAGATACTTGCGAAGAATCCACATACGGTCCAAAGTAGTCTTGTCGAGCAGCAAGTCGTCGCGGCGGGTGCTTGATGCCACGATGTTTACTGCCGGGAAGATACGTTTGTTGCTCAAGTTGCGGTCCAGCTGGAGTTCCATGTTACCTGTACCCTTGAATTCTTCGAAGATTACTTCATCCATCTTGGAACCGGTGTCAATCAGTGCGGTTGCGATAATGGTCAGCGAACCACCGTTTTCAATGTTACGGGCAGCACCGAAGAAACGTTTGGGCTTATGCAGGGCATTTGCATCCACACCACCGGACAATACTTTGCCGGAAGCGGGAGAGACGGTATTGTATGCACGTGCCAGTCGGGTGATAGAGTCGAGGAAGATTACCACATCGTGACCGCATTCTACCATGCGTTTCGCTTTTTCCAGTACGATACCTGCAATCTTTACGTGACGTTCTGCCGGTTCGTCAAATGTAGAAGCGATCACTTCGGCATTTACGCTGCGCGCCATATCTGTCACTTCTTCGGGACGTTCGTCAATAAGCAGCATGATCATGTACGTTTCCGGATGGTTGGCTGCGATTGCGTTAGCGATGTCTTTCATCAGGATCGTCTTACCGGTTTTGGGCTGCGCCACAATCAAAGCACGCTGTCCTTTACCGATAGGTGAGAACATATCTACCACACGGGCTGAAAGGTTATCACTATATCCCCCTTTGCAAAGTTTGAACTTTTCATCGGGGAACAGCGGGGTCAGGTGATCAAACGGAACGCGGTCACGTACCAATCCGGGATCCAGACCGTTTATCTTTTCCACCTTTACCAACGGGAAATATTTTTCTCCTTCTTTGGGCGGACGGATAGAGCCTTCCACTACATCACCGGTCTTCAAACCGAACAGTTTTATTTGCGATTGTGAAACGTAAATATCATCGGGTGAGGAAAGATAGTTGTAATCGGATGAACGGAGGAAACCGTATCCGTCGGGCATGATTTCCAATACCCCGGTACCGGTCAGGATACCTTCAAATTCGTAAGGCTTTTCCACCTGTTTGCGTTCCGGTTGTTGAGGAATGCTGGCAGACGCTTCTCCCTCAGCCGTCGTATTGTTATTATTGTTTGCCTGACGAGGATTGTTGTAATTATTGTTGCGCGGATTGTTGTACTTCTGATTTTGATCGCGCTGCTGGCGTGGTTGGAATTTGGGGGCAGGTGTCTGTACCGGAGCCGGTGTTTCTACTTTGGTAGCCTCAAATTTGCCGAACAACTCAGTAGGAAGTTCTATTTTTTCTGAAGGAAGATCCTCGATAGGAATAAAATCATCGGTTTCACTGCCGAATTCCAGTTCGGGAAGAATCACTTCTTTTTCTTCGGGAATAGCCGGTGTTTCTTCTTTTTTTGCTTTTTTTGGGTGTCGGTTTCGCCGGTGCTTCAGCTTTCACTTCCTCTTTTGCAGTTTCTTTCGTTTTCGTTGCAGGTTGTTCTTCTGTCTTGGCTGTTACTTTCTTACTACCCGGTTTGCGTCCTCTTTTTTTAGGTGTTTTTTCTTCCGCACTTGTTTCGGCCACGGCTTCTGTTTGTGGTGTTACCGCTACAGGAGCAGTCTCTTTTACTGTTTCGGCAGCTGCGGCGGCAGGCTGCGGGGTATTGGCTTCCAGTTTCTGTGCCTTGTCCTTGGTTGCAGTATAGACCTTGTCACCGTCTTTTTTAACGTTGATACGTGATCTTTTACGGGGTTGACTTTCATTGGCTTTTTCTGCCGCTACTTTTTGGGTTGCTCCGACTATGGCTTGCTCGTCCAGAATTTTATAAACCAGATCTTCTTTTTTTAGAGAGTCTGTTTTCTTGATACCCAACTCTTTGGCAATCGATTGTAATTCCGACAAGTCTTTGTCGTTTAATTGAATAATGTTATACATAGAGTATAGTTATTAGTAATATATTCTTTATAATCTTTAATGGTATAATTAAGGAGCACAATCTAC
>ENA-OQKS01000317-OQKS01000317.1-human-gut-metagenome-genome-assembly--contig:-NODE-317-length-14738-cov-3.283690_pt1 | contig 14738 bp, 9 predicted proteins | sample MGYA00242804_ERZ504808 | MGnify/ENA primary metagenome ERZ504808 (study PRJEB26092, sample SAMD00036375) | human gut metagenome | host: Homo sapiens | study: EMG produced TPA metagenomics assembly of...
TATCGGGCAGCAAAAGAATTATTTCTGCCATTTTTGCTTTAAATTTAGGATGGAAGAATCAATTCTATTTGGATGTTACAGGACGTAATGACTGGTCTTCTGCATTGGTATATGCCAATCGTACAGGTAATCACTCATACTTCTATCCTTCTGTATCAGGTTCATGGTTGATTAATGAAACTTTCCGCGAAAGTATGCCTTCATGGATTAACTTGGCAAAACTTCGTGCATCATGGGCACAAGTAGGTAATGATACAGACCCATACGCTGTCAATCAGACGTATTCTTTTGCCACAATGGAAATGTATGACGGCAATATCTATACCAATGAACTGGACAAACTGATGAAGATTGCCGACCTTAAACCGGAACGTAAGAATTCATGGGAAATAGGTTTGGATTTCCGTACTTTTAATAATCGTTTGAATTTGGATTTCACTTATTATAAGGAAAATACCACAGACCAGATTATGAAAATCAATGTTCCTGCTATTTCCGGTGTTACCCAACAGTTGGTAAATGCTGGTAATATCCAAAACTCAGGTATTGAAATCGCATTAAATACTACTCCTATCAAAACTAAAGACTGGCAGTGGGATCTGGACTTCACTTATACACGAAACAGAAGTAAAATTGTATCCTTACATCCTAATGTTGCCAACTATATTGAATTGTCCGGTTATGTAAACGCATACGACTATCATATCGGCTCTGTAGCAAAAGTCGGTGAGTCTTATGGTGTGTTGATGTCAGATGTCACTCAGGCACGTAATGAAAACGGTGTACCTTTGTTGGAGTGGGATGACAGCTGGAGAGGCGCATATAGAGCACAAAGCAAAACAGCGGAAGTAGTGGGCAACATGACACCGGATTTTCTGGGATCTGTAGCAACAACATTAACTTGGAAAGATTTAAGTTTGAATGTCGGACTGGACATGCGTTTTGGAGGTTTGGTGGCATCTTACTGTAACTTATACGGAACTCAGGCCGGTTGGACAGAAAGCTCTTTGCAATACCGTGACCCGGAACATGGAGGTATGACTTGGACTAGTCAATATGCCGATTCCAAAGGTATTCAATATACTGATGGTATGATTCCGGAAGGTGTTTTTAAAGAAGGAACAATTGCAACCTTGGTGGATGGAACAAAAATGGATGTCAGCGGACTGTCTTACGCACAGCTGGTACAGGAAGGAAAACTGGAACCCACTCATGCCGGTTCATGGTATGGAAATAATTATTCATGGGGAGCACAGACAATTGATGACATTTGGGTACACAAGTTGAGTTATATCGCTTTGCGTAATATTACTATAAATTATCGTTTGCCTAATAGCATCAGTCACAAACTGGGTGCAAAAGGATTGAACCTGTCATTCAGTGCACGTAATTTGGGATATCTGTATAATTCATTACCTAATAACCTGAATCCGGAATCTGTACGTTCTAATTCAGCTTCAGAGTTCCGTATTCGTGGTTTCGAGCCTTATACGGCAAGTTACATATTTACAATTAATGCCAATTTCTAATTGTTAACTTTAAAAGAATTATCAACAATGAAATATAGAACTTTAGCAGCCGCACTGCTTTTAGGAAGTGTAATGTTTACTTCCTGTGTAGATGAATTCTCTGAATTAAATTCAGATCCGTCTACTATTACAAAGCCTGATATTCGTTTCCTGTTCACTAAATGTGAGGCTTCTTTCCAACCGGGAGATTATGCACAGTGGTTTGGAGGATTTAATGATCTTTCTACCTGGTCGCAAACAACAGTTTCATCAGGAGGTAATACAACTCGTTCAAATCGTCCGACTGATGAAGCCAATGGTTGTGGTTATGAAGTAAACGAAGTTCTTCGTTATGCTAATGAGATTCGATATCAAATCAGCCAGTTGCCTGAAGAGGAAAAAGCGACTTATGAATATATCCAATATCTTTGTAATCCTTTGTTGGTTTATTTAAGTATCCAAGATGCCGACCTATATGGCTCACGTCAATATACAGAAGCAGAACAAGCCAGATATACCAATCCTCCTTTGTTATTGCCTAAGTATGACACTCAAGAGGAACTTTTGGAAGTATGGCTGAAAGAACTGGACCAGACTATTAATTATCTGAGCAGTAACGAAATCAAAGATGTTTTGAATAATCAGGACTTTATTTATAAAGGTGATTTGAAAAAATGGGGCAAACTGGCCAATTCTTTGAAATTGAAAATTGCAGCCCGTTTGATAAACAAAGACCGGAACCGTGCTTTTGAAATAGTAAAACAGGTGGCAGAAAGTCCTGTTGGCTTAATTGCTACTACGGATGATGACTTTGTATATAACAAGGGTAAGTTCGATAACAATTGGAATAATGATTTTTCTGTAGGAGTAGGTACGCAACATCTTATAGACTTTTTGGTAAACAACAAAGATCCGCGTTTGCTTTATTTCTTCCAAAAGAATGACTACAATTCTAATGTTGTGCAGGCTTATTTTGATCAAAAAAGAGAAATGCCGGATTTTGTAGAAAAGAATGTAATTTCTGAGGTTAAAAATGGAAAGAAAGTCTTTAAAGAATGGGGTGGTCCAGGTGAACCTTGGGTACGTTATTATGGTCTTCCTGTAGAAATAGGTGCAGGACAGATGGACAAATACGAGGATTATTTTGACCCCACAGGACAATTGTTTGTTTTGTACTCGGCAGCTGGTGCCAAGAAAAGCTATTATCCGTGTACTTACCGGAATCAAGAAATGGTAAAAGGTTTGTTGACATATACTTATCCGGATGCTCCGGATGTTACTCCGGTTCAGGACACTCAACAATATGGCTGGTATGGTCTGTATTTTTCGGCAGCGGAAACCAATTTCTTCTTGGCTGAATTCACCCTGTTGGGAGCTACTTGGAATGGACAAAAAAGTGCCCAAGAGTATTTTACAGACGGTATCACTGCTTCAGTAAAAGGATATGATTATGTTGCCGGTCAGAATCATATACCTTATTATGACAGTCCTTATGTAAATGACCCTCATGATGTTTCCATTAAGCTGCAAGAGGAATGGCTGACAGAACTGCTTAAGAAAGAGGCTTATAATTTAAGTGGAGATAAAGCTTCTGATTTGGAAAAAGTGTATATCCAAGAATATCTCCATTATTTTAATGCACCGATTGATCAATATGTTAACATTATGCGTTCTGGTGTTCCTATGAAGAATAGTTCCATTTTACCGCGTAAGGAATTTGACGAACAATTGGGTGACTCTTATCCTATCCCTAGAAGATTTGCTGTTATGGAGCCTTTGGAATCAGATCAGTTACATGACATAACTATCGCTGCATATAAAGCACAAGGTTATACATATCAAGGTACAAATGCAAAAAATCCACAAGTTTTGCATGACGAACGTGTATGGATGGATAAAGAAAATCCTGATTTTGGCAAAGGACCGAAGAACTGAAAATAAAATTAAAGAATAACAGTTCCCCTTGTTTTTCCTGTAAAAACAAGGGGATTGTTTTATTTTGACCTTCAGGACTATACATAGAATTATTTTGCAAATATTATTTATATGTAAGTAAAGAGTTGATTCTTCTTGAAAAAGATAAGGACTTTCTAAAATAATGAGCCGATGCTGTTTTCATTTGTAAGATGAAAAACTTTCCCACCAATTATTGAAAGTTCTCATTCTTTTACGGAATGTAATACTCCCTTATTTCTTTGTGCAAAGTAGTGATTTGGGTAGAAATGAAGTAGAAAATTTCCATTTAAAGTTTGTTTTAACGGCTTTAAATGGAAATTTCTTTTTGTCGTTATCATATTCAACTCCATTGAATATCAACACAATAGCTGTAAGAGTAGTTCTGAAGGAACTAATGAAACGGAATTACTTGATTTTCAATAAACTTTAAAAAATCACAGCTATGTTAAAACGACTAAAATCAGTCAGTATGTTGCTGTTCCTAATGGGTGCCTCTACCGGAGCAGCATACGCGGTCGCCAATCCCGGCGTTACCGACGTGAAAATCACACAACAAAGTGGTACATGTACAGGAGTTGTCAAGGATGCTACGGGTGAAACTGTCATTGGTGCATCTGTAGTAGTGAAAGGTACGACTAATGGTACTATTACCGGACTTGACGGTGATTTTTCTTTGTCAAATGTAAAAAAAGGAGATATCATTCAGATCTCTTTTGTCGGTTACATTACTCAAGAGGTTCTTTGGAATGGTACCCCTTTGAATGTTATTTTAAAAGATGATACCCAGACTTTGGATGAAGTGGTAGTCGTTGCATTTGGAACGCAGAAGAAAGTGAATGTGACCGGTGCTGTATCTACTGTCGGAGCGAAAGAGATTGCGGCACGTCCTGTTAGTTCTACGGTTGAAGCTCTGCAAGGAGTTGTTCCTGGCATGAATATTTCAACAAGTAGTGATGGTGGTTCATTGAAAGGTAACAAAGAATTCAATATTCGTGGTACAGGAACTATTGGTAAAGGCTCATCAGTATCTCCTTTGGTGCTGATTGATGGAATGGAAGGGGATATTAATGCTATTAATCCACAGGATATTGAGAATATTTCTGTTTTGAAAGATGCTGCTGCGTCTTCTATTTATGGTTCACGTGCGCCGGGAGGTGTCATTTTGATTACTACTAAAAAAGGTAAGTCAGGAAACCATCTATTAATTATAATAATAATTTCCGATTTAACTCTCCATTGAATATGCCTCATATGGCAGATTCATACAGTTTTGCATTAGCTATCAACGACCAGCTGACCAATGGAGGACAGTCGCCAATGTATAGTGAGAAGAAATTGCAACAAATTTTGGATTATCAGCATGGTAAATCTACACAATATATGTGGGCTACGGATGCTGGACGTTGGAATGCATTTGATGACCCAAATCGTCAGGATGTTATGCCAACCGCTAATACTGATTGGTTGCATGAGTTGTTTGGTGATAGTTTTACTCAGGAGCATTCAATTAGTGTAAATGGTGGTACGGATGTAATGCAGTATTATATGTCTGCCAATTATCTGGATGAAGGAGGATTTATTGAAATATGGGGATGATGGCAGACAACGCTATTCATTTACTGGTAAAATCAATGCGGATTTGGCAAAATGGTTGAAAGTAGGGTATAGTGTTCGTTTTAATCGTATTGATTATAGTTCCCCTTCCTTTGCAAGTGCCGGCGAGAATAAGGAAAATGTATTTTATTTTGATGTATGCCGTTATTGGCCTGTAATTCCTGTTGTAGATCCTAACGGTTTTTATACCGCAGAGTCTAAAATTTACCAATTGACTGAAGGGGGACGTTATAATACTCAGAATGACGTTGTGGCACAACAACTCCAGTTTCTTATTGAACCAATTAAAAATTGGAAAACCACTATTGAATTAAATTATCGTAGTAATTATAATTTCTCGCATACGGATTATCAAACGGTTTATGCTTATGATGTAAACAAGAACCCATATGCTATTGCCAACACAACTTCGGGAGTAACAGAATATGCATATAAAAGCAATTTCTTTAATCCGAATATCTTTACAGAGTATTCATTGGAGTTAGAAAACGGGCATAATATGAAAGCAATGGTCGGTTTTCAAAGTGAGTTGTTTAAACAACGTGATATTACTGCAAAACAAAATAACATAATGTCTGGCATTCCTACTTTAAATACAACTACGGATAATGCACGTGCCAGTGGTGGCTATCAGGAATGGGCAACAGCCGGTTTTTTTGGTCGTATCAATTATGATTACAAAGGTCGCTATCTGGTTGAGGCGAATCTGCGTTATGACGGTTCTTCACGTTTTTACGTCGATCAACGTTGGAATTGGTTCCCTTCTTTCTCTTTAGGCTGGAATGTGGCACGTGAGGCCTTTTTTGAGAAGTATACTAATGTTGTCAATACATTGAAAGTTCGTGGCTCATGGGGTGAACTTGGTAATCAAAATACAGATAATTGGTATCCTTTTTATCGCATTATTGATTATAAACAAAATAATGGCGGTTGGTTGGTCAATGGCTTGAAACCTAATACTGCAGCCGAGTCCAGTCTCGTTTCGGCATTGTTAGGTTGGGAAAAGACCCAAACTTTAAATATTGGTTTTGATCTTGGTATGCTGGACAATCGTTTTAATTTGAATTTTGATTATTTCCAGCGTAAGTCAATTGATATGGTTGGGCCGGGACAGGAATTACCAACAATCTTAGGTATTGCCGTTCCAAATGTGAATAATCTGAATATGACTTCGAAAGGTTGGGAATTACAAGTAAGCTGGCGTGATCAGATACGTGATTTCAGATATGGTGTCACATTGGCTTTATCCGACAACCAGGTTGTAATTGATAAATATCCTAATCCGTCAAAAGATTTAGGCCAAACATATTATGATGGGGCACATTTGGGAGATCTTTGGGGATATCAGACAATAGGAATAGCTAAGACTCAGGCGGAAATGGATGCGCATCTGGCGAAGGTGGACCAATCTTCTATGGGTTCCAACTGGGGAGCAGGTGATATAATGTATGCCGATTTGGATGGTGACGGTGTGATAAGTGCAAAAGATAATACAGCAGACAATCATGGAGATAAAGTTTTGCTGGGTAATAAGACACCACGATATAACTTTGGCTTGAATTTGGATGCGGCTTATAAAGGCTTTGACTTGAAAGTGTTCTTCCAAGGAACATTGAAACGTGACTATATGCCGGGATCGGGTGCTGAAAGTATGATGTTTTGGGGAGCTGTAGGGTATTGGCAGACCAATTTTTTTGAGCCTCACTTAGACTATTTCCGTCCTGCTGATACAACGAGCCCGCTAGGAGCGAATGTCGACGGGTATTATCCACGTCCTTTAGAAAGCGACAAGAATCGTAAAGCACAAAGTCGCTATATGCAAAATGCTGCTTATTGTCGTTTGAAAAACGTAACGTTGGGATATACTTTACCGGCAGATTTGACTAAAAAATTCTACGTGAATAATTTACGTTTCTTTGTGTCTGCAGAGAATCTGTTTACTATAACCAATCTGTGTGATACTTTTGATCCTGAAACAATAGGTGTAGGCAATTGGGAAGGATGTACTTACCCATTGTCAAAGACTATTTCATTCGGATTAAGTGCAACCTTTTAATAAAATAAGATCTATATGAAAAATTATATTCAATATTTAACTATCGGAGCTTTGCTGATGGGCAGCCTGACAAGTTGTAATGACTTCTTGGATAGAGAACCATTGGATAAGGTTACTCCTGAAAAATTCTTTTCTGCAGAAGCGGATTTAGCAGCTTATGCCATAAATAACTATAAGTTTGTTACTGTAGATGATAAGTATGGCATTAATCTTTTTGGAAAAGATAATGATACAGATAATCAGGCAAGCGGAACAAGTAATTCGTTTTGGATTCCTGGTGAGAAAAAAGTTGCTGCCGACCGTGGCGAGTGGAAATGGGAGGATATTCGTTCATGCAACTACTTTTTTGACCAAGTATTACCAAGATATGAGGAGGGAGCTATAACTGGTAACCAAGATAATGTGAAACATTACATTGGAGAAATGTACGTGAACCGTGCATATAGCTATTTTCAACTTTTTACAAAATTTGGTGATCTGCCTATTGTCACAACGGCACTTCCCGATATTCAAGGTGAATTGGTGGAAGCTAGCAAGCGCCAACCGCGTCATAAGGTTGCTCGTTTTATTATTGAAGATTTAAAAAAAGGCGGAAGACATGTTGTTGAATAATCCTCCGGGTGGTAAAAATCGTATTTCTAAAAATGTAGCTTATTTGCTTCATGCTCGTGTAGCTTTATATGAAGCTACTTGGGAAAAATATCATCGTGGTACAGCTTTTGTACCGGGAGGAAGCGGATGGCCGGGTAAAGATGCGCAAGGTTATGATGCTGATGTGGAAATTAATTATTTCCTTGATGAAGCGATTGCTGCTTCGAAGTTTGTTGCAGACCAAATGGTAGGCAATTTAGCAGAGAATACAGATACTCCGGAAGGAATGAATGCTTCATTGGTTTCTATCAATCCATATTATACCATGTTCTGTGATGAGAATATGGAAGGGTATAAGGAGATTCTAATGTGGAAAAAATTTGATGAATCATTGGGGGTAACCAGTAATTTGCAGATGGAACTTTGTCGTAATGGTGGTGGATCAGGCTGGACACGTGGTATGGTCAATTCATTCCTTATGCGTAATGGTTTGCCTGTTTATGCCAGTGGTTCGGGGTATAATCCCGATTGGGAGAAGGAAGGTGTAGTTGCTACGGTACAGAATCGTGACTCTCGTCTTGGTATATTCACTAAAAAGCCGGGAAATGTGAATTATTATGGTGATGATGGTACACCCAGTATTTGTCAAATCAGTTTGATATTCGGTGATGCGGGCAGTTTAGCAACAACAGGTTATATTGTAAAGAAGGGTAAACATTATTCAACTCATATGGCGAATGACCATTCTGCCGGTACCTCTGGAGGTATTGTTTTCCGTGGTGCGGAAGCTATGCTTATCTATATGGAAGCTTCATACGAGAAGAATGGAACTGTTGACGGAACGGCAGATGGATATTGGAGAGCGTTACGTACACGTGCAAAAGTAGATCCGGATTATAATAAGACAATTGCCGCAACTAATATGCTGGAAGAAGCAAAAGGGGATTTTGCCGCTTATTCACATGGAACTATGATTGATCCGACTTTGTATAATATTCGTCGTGAGCGCCGTAATGAACTTTGTGCTGAGGCTTTCCGATGGGATGATTTGAAACGCTGGAGGGCACTTGATCAGTTTAAAACGACTCCTTATCGCACGGAAGGTATGCGTTATTGGGGTAGTGTATATGAGGAACAATTAAAAGATCTTTGTATAGTAAATCCGTCAACAGGAAATATGTCTTCTCCTGAATCAAGTGTGTATATACTTCCATACGAAAAAATATTGGAAAATAATACCATTGCAAACAAAAGGGATTCCTCTTTACTCCTGCCCATTATTTAGAGCCCATTGGGGTGGCTGTATTCCGTCAGACTGCATCAGATCCCAATGACTTCACCTCATCTTCGGTTTATCAAAATCCAGGATGGAAATATGAGGCTAGTACAGGGGCTGTTTCGGTCGAATAAGAATATATATTGATATTATTTTGTAGGGAAGTCTTTTTAGGCTTCCCTGCTTTTATTTAAGGCATTTATTTCCTAAGCGTGTATTTTACCTTTTGAAGGTAGGCATCGCTTATCTGTCTGAAGGTGTGATGAAACATTATAGTGAAGAGTATCATGAATAAAGAACTTCATAGTCGAGGGCATATGTGATGCGGTGATCTATTGTTATATTAATGCATAAAATAAACTATTTTCAAGTGAATATAAATAAAATAAAGGTGAATGATAATGTGTGATGATTTAATGTTTTATTAAATAACGGAGATTATAATAAAATATTTTTGTTTATCTTCTTAAATATATCAAATATATTATATATTTGCAGCGTCAATCTTGGTTTAGTTTAAGAATAATATCTTAAACTGGTTGATTTTTAATAAATATTTAAAGAATCACAGCTATGTTAAAACGACTAAAATCAGTCAGCATGATGCTGTTCCTAATGGGTGCCTCTACCGGAGCAGCATACGCGGTTGCCAGTCCCGGCGTTACCGATTTGAAAATCACACAACAGAGTGGAACTTGTACAGGTGTTGTCAAAGATGCTACAGGGGAAACTGTTATTGGTGCATCTGTGGTAGTAAAAGGAACTACCAATGGTACCATCACAGATTTTGATGGTAATTTCACTTTAAATGATGTAAAGAATGGAGATGTTATTCAGATTTCTTTCGTTGGTTATATCACTCAAGAAATGAAATGGAATGGAACTCCGCTGAATGTTATTTTGAAAGATGATACTCAAACTTTGGATGAAGTTGTTGTTGTCGGCTATGGTGGTTCTCAAAAACGTGCAGCTTTGACTACTGCTATTACTAAAATGGATGACCAGGTCTTAAAGAAGGCGGCTTATAGTAATGTGGGACAGTCATTACAAGGATCTGTATCGGGATTACGTGTTGTCAATACTACAGGGCAGCCAGGTAGCTCACCTAATATAACTTTGCGTGGGGGAGCAACAATTACGGGGGATAATAGTGCCGCATTAATTATTGTTGATGGAATAGTGCGTAATAATATGGCAGATATTAACTCCTCGGATATAGAATCTATCCAGGTTTTGAAGGATGCTGCATCGACGGCTATCTATGGTGCTCGTGCTAATGGGGGTGTTATCTTGATTGAAACGAAAAAAGGTAAGAGGGAAAAGTAGATGTTAATTATAAATTCAAGATGGGTATGAACTTTGCCCGCAAAGGATATGAATATCTGAATGCTGGTGATTATTTGTATTATACTCGACTGGGATTTAAAAATGCTAACCAAGCGGTAGCAGGATATAGTGATGGATGGAATCCTGATACTCAGAATGGTTGTGGTACAACTAAAAATAACTATGATGTACGTTATTTGGAAGGCAATGAGGATTTGGTGAATCAAGGATGGCAGACGATGACTGATCCTTACTCTGGTAAACAGTTGGTTTATAAAGATTATCATGGAGCTATGGATGATGAGATTTTTAATTCACCTGCGTTGATGCAAGATCATTATATCAGTATCAATGGTGGAAATGATAAAGGAACTTTTGCTGCCAGTTTAGGGTATTATGATGAGGATGGTCAGGTCGTTGGAACTGGTTATCAACGTTTTAATGGCTCCTTGAACGGCTCCTATAAGCTCTTCCCATTTTTGACAATAAATGCAGGAACTACTTATTCCTGGTCTACACAGCCTACATTGTCATGGACAGGTACTTATGAGTTCTTTTATCGTACACGTGGTATGCGTCCTACTTGGAATCCTTGGAATGAGGATGGTAATCCTAATTCGGCTGATACTAATATTTCCGATGGTAATCCCGCTTATTTCAGAGATAAATTACTGTATTCTGACGGAACGAATAAAAGCACTTATAATATAGGATTTAAATTGGATATTCTTCCAAAGAAATTAGTGTTAAACGGTAACGCTTCTTTGTATCGTTATGATTACATGGTGGAAAAATTTAATAAAGCGTACCAATTGGAGAATAAAGATACAAATACAACACGTGAGGCTTCTGTGGAGCAGGAACGTTATACTCAACAGCAATATAATGCTACATTGACTTATACCGACACTTTTGCTGATAAGCATAATTTGGAGGTCATGTTAGGGGGTGAATATTTTACTTATGATCAGTTTAAGCTTGCGGCAAAAACTCAAAATTCTCCTACTGATGATATCCCTACTTTAAATGTAGGCGCAACTCGCACTGAAACTAGTACTACTAAGAGTGCTTATCGAATACTTTCTAGTTTTGGACGTCTGAATTATAACTATGAAATGAAATACTTACTTTCTGTTGTGTTCCGTTATGATGGTATTTCTAAATTGAAGGATAATAGATGGGGATTTTTCCCTGGAGTTTCTGCCGGATGGAATATTACAGAAGAGCAGTTTTGGAAGGATTCCAACGTTTCTGATTTGATTTCCACCTTTAAACCTCGTCTTAGTTATGGTGTGAATGGTAATGTGAACGGTTTAGGTAATTATACGGTATATGGTGAGTATGCAACAACGAAACCTTATGGTGGTGAAACCGGTATATACAATAGTGCATTGGTTAATACAGGGTTACGTTGGGAACAGAGCCAAAGCTTTGAAGCCGGACTTGATATTGGTTTCTTCAATAATCGTTTGAGCTTTATTCTGGATTATTATAATCGCAAGACAAAAGATTTGCTTACCGATCTTGCTTTACCAGGGTATACAGGATTTGATAAGATTGCTACTAATTTGGGTACTCTTCGTAATTCTGGTTTTGAAGCGGAAGTACGTGCTAATATCATAAATAAAGGTGGATTCACTTGGGATATGACAGCAAACCTTTCTACTGTAGCTAATAAAATTATAAAATTGCCTGACAATAAGGAGGTTAATAACCGTGTAGGTGGTGCTCAGGTATGGGATCCTAATAAAGGAGAGTTAGTATGGGTTGGCGGCCGTCAGGAAGGTGGAAAGTTAGGTGAGCTTATTGCCTATAAACAAAATCATATTTTTAAAGATTGGGATGATGTAAAAAAATATGCAAACAATCGAATTGATAATGTCGCAAATTTGTATGGTCCGGGTAAGGCAGCAGAATATGCAGGTAAACAAGGTTGGAAACCTATTGAACCAGGAGATGTTTGTTGGGAGGATATGGATGGAAATGATGTGATAGATTCATATGACCGTTATGTCGTTGGTAATATATTTCCTAATATAACCGGTGGATTCTCTACTACATTCAGCTATAAAAATTGGTCGTTGTATGGACGTTTTGATTATGCATTAGGACATACATTGTATAATGATTTAAAGGCTCGTACATTGGGCCAGTATCAAGGCACATGGAATATTATAACTGATGTGAAAGATATGTGGACAGAAGATAATCCGAACACAGATTTATCTAAATATTATTTTGGCGATCAGAATATCAAAAAGAATATCACACGTTCTAATAATGGTTTAACTGCTGCTGATAACAACAATTCTCATTATTATGAAAAGGGGGATTATTTGTGTTTGCGAGAGCTTACATTAAGTTATACATTACCGAAATCACTAATCAGTAAATGTTTCATGACGGATGCTTCTGTTTATGTCACAGGTCAGAATTTGTTTTATATAACTGGTTATGAAGGTACATCTCCGGAACCGGCTGTAAGTACAGAATATGGTCGTGGTATTGATAATGGACGTTATCCTACTCCAAGAACTGTATTATTTGGTTTATCTGTTTCATTTTAATCAACAAGACTCATTATGAAAAAAATATTAGCATATTTAATGGTTGGCATAGCTTTTACCGGGTGTAATTCTTTGGATTTGGAGCCAATAAGTAGTATTGCCGATAATAAATATTGGCAGACAGAAGCACAGGTGGATGCTTTTAATGTGGGGTTACATTCTAAGTTTAGAGAGAAATGTAGTTATAGCATTTTTCTTTTTGGAGAACCTCGTGCGGATTATTATTTTGGAGAGTCAACATTTGGTAGTGCTACCCAGGGTAATGAACGTATGTGGAACAACAGTTTGAACGATGTGAATACGGTTGTTTCTAATTTTGGAAATTTATATGAGGTGATTAATCAGGCTAATCTGATGATAAACAAGGTGGAAGGTATGTCGATGAATGAAAGTACCAAGAAATATTATCTGGGCGAAGTTTATGGTATCCGTGCTTTCCTTTACTTTCAGTTGTTACGATCTTATGGAGATGTAGTGATATGGACCGATTTCTCGGAAGGGTCGAGCTTGGATCTTGGAAATTTAGCAAGACCAGCTTCTTCTGCTGCTGACGTAATGAAATTGATTGTTGATGATTTACAGGCTTCAGAAACTGCTTTTGGGGATAATTATGGGTTTAGAAATGATTCTCAGCGTTATTTTTGGTCTAAAGCAGCTACCATGATGTTGAAGGGTGAAGTATATATGTGGAGAGGAAAACACATGGGAGGTGGTAACGAAGATTATACAACAGCGAAAAATGCATTGCAGGAAGTGAGAAATCAAACCGATAAATTTGGTTTGTTGGAGGATTTCTCTGAAGTATTTTCTTATGATAACAAGAATAATAAAGAGATAATATTTGCGATTCGCAATGCACGCGATGAATATAATATGTGGGGGGATGTAACATATAATAATAATATGTTTCCACAGCAAAATATATTATTCGGATATATGGATGAGAATGGTAATCCCATTAGTTCATTGGGTGATAAAGTGAAAGTGAATGGTACGATCCGTTACCCGGTTAATAAGGATGTGTATACTAAATGCTTTAATGATAACGATACCCGTAAGCGAAGCACACTTCAGGCTGCTTATAGAAAAAAAGGAAGATGGAACTTTATCTCTTTATGGGTTGTATCCGGCCAAGTTTTTGGGTACATTGCTTGATGGGGCTGATACGCGTAGTCCATTGGATGATTATCCTGTTTATCGGTATGCAGATTGCTTGTTGTTGTTAGCTCAAGCTAAGGCTTTTTTAGGAGAGGACCCTGTGGAAGAAATTAATGCAGTACGTAAACGTGCCTATGGTGAAGATTATTTTAATGCACATCCGGAAGTACAATATCCCAATGATAATGATGCCGCACTTTATGCGGATAATAAGTCTGTAAAACCGGATAATGCCGGTGCAATGGAAGCTGTTCTAAAAGAACGTATGCGTGAGTTTATGGTTGAAGGAAAACGTTGGTATGATCTGCGCTTAGCAGGTGATGAATATGTATTGGAACATACTACAGCAGAAGCAACCCGTTTGCTTTGGCCTATTGATAAGAATACATTGACTAATAATTCGGCATTGAAGCAGACACCAGGATATGAATCTAGTGGAGGAAAATAAAGTATTAGTTAGGGACATTCATTAAATATTACAAAATCAGCCAACTAATTCATACACAAAGTATTGCGAATTAGTTGGCTTTTTTGTTATCTTTAGGTTATTCCCCCGAAAACTAAAGATTTGTACGGCCAAAACGGGGGAAAGTAATCCAAACTAATAAGATATGGCAAAGATAGTGAATATTTCTAGAAATTACACCCTAACCTTTGGGTTTTACTAGAAATTTGTATATTCTTGG
>ENA-OQKS01000323-OQKS01000323.1-human-gut-metagenome-genome-assembly--contig:-NODE-323-length-14492-cov-2.639889_pt1 | contig 14492 bp, 18 predicted proteins | sample MGYA00242804_ERZ504808 | MGnify/ENA primary metagenome ERZ504808 (study PRJEB26092, sample SAMD00036375) | human gut metagenome | host: Homo sapiens | study: EMG produced TPA metagenomics assembly of...
TTCGCGATGGTTCCAAAGAGTTCTTCCGCCTCGGAAAAATCCGTTACGGTGCGCAGAAAGACGGCATCCTCTGGTTCTGCATTCGTCTCCTCGAAGCGGCCCAGCAGGTTTTTAAACTCCAGACGTTTGAACATCTCATACGCTTTTTGATGTATAAAAATTCGAGAGTGCCGCTTTTTCACGGTCGAGCTCCACCGGCGCATCGGTATCAATCGTTGCAAGTTTTTTTGCTTAATTCCGCCAGATCATAATGATCACGCATCCGCCTCTTTTGCCTTGTTCGGTTTGATCTCCTCGAAATGTGCATGCGCATTTTCCAGTGTCTCGTACTGCAGCAGGATTTTCGTCGCGGTTTTCTCGCCGACACCCGGCAGACCCGGGATATTGTCTGCGGTATCGCCCATCAGCGCTTTCAGATCGATGATCTGTTTCGGGAGAAGACTGTATTTTTCCAGCACCTCTGCCGTGTGGTAATTTTCAATCGTCGTCACACGCTTTACGGTCTTTGGAATCCGGATCAGAATGTGGTCCGTTGCAAGCTGCAGCAGGTCGCGGTCTCCGGATACGATCGTAACTTCCATCCCTTCCGCCTCGCATTTGCGGCCGAGCGTTCCTAAGATATCATCCGCCTCATAGCCCTCTTTTGTGACAATCTCAATGTCCATTGCTGCGAGCACTTCCTGGATCACCGGGACCTGTTCGCGCAATTCCTGCGGCATCGGCTTTCTCGTTCCCTTGTACTGGTCATACATTTTGTGGCGGAATGTCGGTGCATGGAGGTCAAACGCCACGGCAAGATACTGCGGCTGCTCCTCATCGAGAATTTTAAACAGAATATTCAGGAATCCATATACGGCGTTCGTGTGCAGTCCTTCTGCATTGGACAGATCCGGTACGCCGTAAAAAGCCCGGTTCAGAATACTGTGTCCGTCCAGTAATACGATTTTATCACTCATAATAATCCTTTCAGCCAGGGTAATTCTATCACTTCAAAATAGTGCAGAGCCAGGAGCACCAGAAACAGAACGAGAATCAGCATCAGCACCCGGAAAAACGTATCTTTGTACCGGCGGTGTCTCGCTTCTTCCTCTTTTTTCTCCAGATCGCGTTCCAGAAGTCCTGTCAGATTGTAGGAATCGGGCGCGTCATCCTCGAAATATGCCATCGCACGGTTCACAATAAAATATGTCTCCAGTTCCTCGTGGCATGTATGGCATTTCCGGATATGGGAAATAAACGGTTCCATCTCTTTCTCCGGCATATTTCCCTGCACGTATGGCTGTATTAATTTTTCTGCTTCTTTACAGTCCATAAAATCCTGCTCTCCTTTTGTATCCGGCCAGTGTTTTCCTCTGGCCGTTTTTTCTGCTATCTACCATCATACACTATTTTCTCATAATTTAAAAGAGACAACCCGCCGAAAATGGGTTGTCTCTTGTTCTCTTATAAAATAACTGTTTTCTAGTGGATTTCCATTATGCACGGACAATGTTCGGGGTCTCTTTTCCTGCCTCGAAATCCAGTGCATTCTGCAGTGTGGTCTCTGCAATCGCACGCAGTGCTTCCTCGGTGAAGAATCCCTGATGTGAAGTGATCATAACGTTCGGGAAGGACAGGAGACGTGCTGTGGTGGAGTGCTCCAGAATCTCATCGGAACGGTCCTCGAATACGTTCGGGGTTTCCTCCTCGTATACGTCAAGGCCGACGCCGAAGAATTTTCTTGCACGGATTCCCTCGATCAGGTCGTCTGTCTTTACCAGACCTCCGCGAGACGTATTGACCAGGATCACGCCGTCTTTCATCTTTTTGATGCTCTCGCGGTTGATCATGTGGTATGTGCTGTCCATCAGCGGGCAGTGCAGGGAGATCAGATCACTCTGTGCCAGCAGTTCATCAAGAGTTACGTACGTAACAAAATCTTTTAAGGATTCATTCTGGTATACATCGTAAGCAATGACTTTCATGCCGAAACCGCGGCAGATTCTTGCCATAGCCGCACCGATTTTTCCGGTTCCGACGATTCCGGCGGTCTTCTGATAGAAGTTAAATCCCATCAGTCCGCCCAGGCTGAAGTCGTTTTTCTCTTACTTTCGTATATGCTTTGTGCATGTGGCGGTTGACCGTCATGGCCAGTGTCATCGCATGCTCAGCTACAGCCTCCGGGGAGTAACCCGGTACACGGCGTACATCAATGCCGTATTTTGCAGCTGTCTTTAAATCTACGTTGTTGAAGCCTGCGCAGCGCATCAGGATCAGCTTGACGCCTGCCTCATGCAGTGCTTCTACAGTTTTTGTTCCGACATCGGAGTTTACGAAGGCGCACACGGCATCGTAGCCCTTTGCCAGGGAAGCGGTTCTTGCAGCAAGGCCGGTTTTTAAATATTCCACTTCAATTTCTGGAAACTGCTCTTTGGTTCGGTCGAAAGATTCTCTGTCGTAGTTCTGGGTATCGTAAAATAAAATTTTCATAATGTTTTTCCTCCTCGCTTTGCGGTCATCTTATTGTTCCCGCTTACAGTCATTACTATACTTCATTGTTAAAACTTTGTCAATGTATTATTTGTTAAAATTTTATCAATTAGTAAATTTATTTTCAACATCTTTCACAACAGTACAAATTTACTGGATCACCTCGTCCAGGAACCGGGACGGCTCGACTTTCTTTTCAAACCGTTCCTCCACGTAACAGAGCGTCAGCTCTTTCCGGGCGCGCGTCATTCCGACGTAGAACATCCGCCGCTCCTCCTCGATCGCCTCCGCAAGGACTGCTTTCTGATACGGCATTACACCCTCGTTGACGTCAAGAAGATAGACCTTGTCGTACTCGAGTCCCTTGACGCTGTGCAGGGTGGAAACCATAACTCCTTCCGCACTCTCTGCGCGCTGCTTCTGTTTTTCCTTCATCTTCTGCTGGTATTCCTCAATATGTGCAAACCAGCCCTCGATGCTTTTCTGGGTCTTTGCCGCCTCCTGCAGCTCGTCCAAAACGGAAATCAGATCATCCTCTTTCAGATGGCGGTATGCAGCATATTCCTTCACATACTGTTCATAGCCGATCGCATAGCGGATGTAATTGACCGCGCCGAACGGCGATAAATGCGTCAGTGTCGTGATATCCTGCTCCAGTTTGCGGATCCGCTGGCACATCCAGTCTTTTTCTTCGTAATATTCCAGAAGTGCATCGAACGAAACAGTCGCCTCCTCAAAGGCATCCCGCGACAGATAACGGTTCGGGCGGTTGGCAATCTTTAAAAACTCGCCGCGCTTCCGGCTTCCCATCGCAAGATTCAGATACGTCAGCAGATCTTTCGCAATCCAGTGGTCATAGAGATCCGGCAGGGTATCCCGCATCTGGAACGGGATCTGTGCTTCCATCAGTTCCTCTACTGCTGTCCGGCAGCCAAGATTCGTGCGGAACAAAAGCGCCATCTCTTCATACGGACAGCCGTTTTTCTCCGCCTCCCGCAGCTCCTCGGCAACGGCACGCATCTCCTCGCGCGGGTTCTTATATCCCCGGATTGCAACCGGAGCGCCTTTCTCGTTGTCGGTGGAAATCGCCTTTTCATACCGCTTTTTGTTGTGGTGGATCAGGCATTGGGACCGCTTCACGATAAATTCCGTACTACGGTAATTTTTATCGAGCACTACCTGCGCCGCGCCCGGGTAATCTTTCGGAAAATTCAGCATGATCTCCGGCTTGGCCCCGCGGAACTGATAAATCGACTGATCGTCATCCCCGACAATAAAGAGGTTATTTTCCGGCAGCGCCAGCATCCGCACAATCTCATACTGCACGGGGCTGATGTCCTGAAACTCGTCAATCAGGATATACTGAAATTTCTGCTGCCAGGCGCGGAGGACCTCCGGCCGCTCCAGAAAGAGACGTTTGCACTGCACCATCAGATCGTCGAAATCGAGTTTTTTGTTCTCCTTCCGCCATTTCTCATACGCCTCATAGATTTCCCGGAACTTTTCCTGCGGCATGCAGGCGGAATAGTAATGTTCCAGCGGGATCTGATTATTCTTCACAGTGCTGATCTCACGCGCCAGATTCTCCTCGAGATCTTCTTCCTCCAGGTCTCTCGCATAGTGGTTGACCAGCTCGCGCATCAGCCGCTTTTTCTCTTCCTCGCTTAAAATATTGTTGCCGGACATGCGGTACGTATGGCGCAGAATCGCGTAGAATACCCCGTGGAACGTTCCAAAGGTGACCTGGGTACTCGTCTTTCCCATCGCCTTCAAATACCGCTCCTTCATCTCTTTTGCCGCCGCACGCGTAAATGTTACGACAAGAATACGAGAGGCGGAAATGCCGCTCGTTACAAGCTGGCAGGTCCGCCCCGTAATCACTGCGGTTTTCCCGACCCCGGTCCGGCAAGGACCATCATGGGGCCGGTGGTATGCATCACCGCTTTTTTCTGTGAATTATTATATATCATTTGGATAATTTCTCAATCGCTTTGTCGATGCGGGCAAGAGACTCCTCTTTTCCCAGAACCTCAAGGATTTCCGTTGCGCCGGCCGGTGTCATCTGTTTTCCGGAAAGAGCGGTACGGATCGGCCACATAATATAACCGGTCTTGTATCCTTTTTCTTTTCCGAATGCGCTGAGCATCTCAAAGAGAGCATCATTGCTGAAATCTTCCTGCGCTGCCAGCAGCGGTTTTACTTCCTGAAGAAGTGCAAGGGAGGTCTCCTCGTTTGTCTTCATCTTTTTGTGAGTGTACATCGAAGCGTCGTACTCCGGAACTCCCTCGAAGAAGTCGATGAGGTCTGCAATATCCGGGAATACTTCGATTCTTGTTTTTACCATGGCTGCAATTTTCTTAAAATCGAGCGGACGGTGGACTGTCTTCTGGATATACGGAAGCGCCATCTCATAGAACTTCTCGTCGTCCATTGCCTTCATGTACTCGCCGTTCATCCAGCGGAGTTTTGTCATATCGAAAACGGCCGGAGATTTGCTGATGTGGTGGTAATCGAAGATTTTTACCAGCTCCTCGAGAGAATAGATCTCGCGGTTTCCTTCCGGGCTCCATCCAAGAAGGGCTACGAAGTTGACAATGGCATCTTTTAAGAAACCCTGATCGATCAGGTCTTCATAAGAAGAATGGCCGCAGCGTTTGGACAGCTTCTGATGCTCCTCGTTGGTGATCAGCGGACAGTGTACGTAAACCGGAACTTCCCAGCCGAATGCCTCGTAAATACGGTTGTATTTCGGGGATGAGGACAGATACTCATTACCGCGGACAACGTGGGTTACACCCATCAGATGGTCGTCGATGACGTTTGCGAAGTTGTAGGTCGGATATCCGTCGGATTTGATCAGGATCAGGTCTTCCAGCTCCTCGTTGTTTACGGTGATATCTCCGTAGATCTCATCATGGAAGGTTGTGGTTCCTTCGGTCGGCATATTGAAACGGATGACGTACGGTTTGCCGGCTGCCAGATTGGCCTCTACTTCCTCTTTGGAAAGACCAAGGCAGTGTTTGTCGTAGATCGAGATTTCTTTTCCGCCTACGTTACGCTTGCACTGGCTCAGGCGCTCTGCGTCACAGAAGCAGTAATAAGCGTCACCCTGCTCTACCAGCTGTTTTGCGTATTTCAGGTACAGACCTGCTGCATTACGCTCGCTCTGTACGTACGGGCCGCAGCCGCCGTCTTTGTCCGGTCCCTCGTCGTGTACCAGGCCGGTCTCTTTTAAGGTACGGTAGATGATATCAAGTGCGCCTTCCTGGAAACGCTCCTGGTCGGTATCCTCGATACGGAGCATAAAGGTTCCGTCATCGTGTTTTGCGATCAGATACGCATACAGGGCAGTACGCAGATTTCCTACATGCATCCGGCCTGTCGGGCTCGGTGCAAATCTTGTTTTTACATTGCTCATTTTTCTTTTCTCCTGATTTCTGGTTTTTCTGGAACAATCCTTTTGTCTGTTCCCTTCCACCATTTATTTAGAATGGAAAACAGCCCGGCGTTTCTTCCGAGCTGCACCATCCTTCCACTTTTGCCAGCGGCAATGCTCTTTTTCAGACCTCTACGCCGTGCTGTTTCAAATATTCCATAAAGTCGCCGACGGTAGAAAGGTCTGTCAGTTCGTCGGTGTCGATTTCAATTCCGTACTCGTCTTCTAATGCCATAACCATCTCGTAGAGATCCAGGGAATCTGCACCCAGGTCATCTTTAAAAGAGGTATCTTCGTTGATGCTGTCTGCATCACAGTTGAGCTGTTCTACTAAAATTTCTTTTATCTTTTCTAACATTGTTCTGCTCCTTCCTTCCTCTACCCGGCAGCCAGTATTTCTTTCGAAAAAAGTGTATCTGTTATTCCGGCATTTGTCAATAGATTTTTCTACTTTTACTGTTCTTCCGCCTGTGCCTCTCCTTCTCCGCTCTTTCCATCCTGGAACACAATAAAGCGGGAGACGCACAGGGCAATGCCGATTTCCGTCAGGATAAAGAGCACCGATGTTCCTCCGTAACTGATAAATGGAAGGGTAATTCCCGTTGCCGGCATCAGTTTCAGAACAACGCACAGGTTCAGAATAACCTGAATGGAAATATGTGCAAAAACGCCGCTCACCATCAGCATTCCATACGCGTCCGGCGCATTCTGTGCAACCACAAACAGACGGTACAGCAGGTAGCCAAACAGCAGCAATACAAGAATCGCGCCAAATATTCCAAGCTCCTCGCAGATGATCGAGAAGATCATATCGTTCTGTGCTTCCGGAATTGTTGTAATCTTCTGCGTACTGTTGCCAAGTCCTTTTCCGAGAAATCCACCGGAGCCAATCGCATAAAGTCCCTGCAGAATCTGATAGCTGCCTCCGGAAAGCCATTCATAGATACGGTTCGACCGGAAGTCACCGCCTATTCTTTCAAAGATCTGCAGATTATTTTTTAAAATGATAATCGCAAAAACGCCAATTACCGCCGCGCCCGGAATCACACGCGCATAAAATTTTACCTCCGGGTCCGCCAGAAACAAAATGACGCAGGCGATGAGTCCCAGAATAATGGCGGTACTCAGGTTGTCCGTCAGAATCCACGCAGCCAGCGCCTGCAGCACGCCAAGTCCGAGGACAATCGCTTTTGCGCGGATGGTACGCATATTTTTTCCCATCTTCAGGATAATGTATGGCAAATACAGAATCAGCCCCAGCTTTCCAATCTCCGCAGGCTGAAGACTGACACCGCCGATCCGGAGCCATCTTCTCGCCCCGTAGGCTTCATAACCAAGCGGCGTAAACCTTACCGCTGCCATCAGAAGGAGACTTCCCCAGTATACCAGTGCTGCAATCCGCTGGAACCATACACTATGATAATCTACAAACTTCGACAATATCACAATCCCCACCAGAACAATAGCAGAAAGCCCCCGCCTGATGCGTGAAATAATACATATCATTTCCCTTGAATGTACTGGCCGCCTCGTAGGCACTCGCGCTGTACAGCATAATCAGTCCGAAGCTGACCAGACAAAATAGTGCAGGCCAGCAGGTTATAATCATAAAAATCCGAAGGAAGTTTTTCTTCCTCTTTTTCTTCTTTTCTTTCTTCTGGGATGGCATGTTTACTTTCTCTGCCATGAAGTTTCCACCTCCATTGTTTTACTCCATTTATTTCAGTGCATAGCCAAGCAGGCTGACAAAGCCCGGATTTCGGTCGGTCGTTCCGAGGATAACCTTACGCACCAGCTCCGGATCGTCCGTGATAATGTTGTCCACGCCGCAATTGACCATCCGCTGCATATCTCCCTGATAATTCAGCGTCCAGGCACAGACTTCTTTACCAAGACTGTGTGCATGCTCTACAAAGCTTTCTGTGATGTACGTATATTTTACAGAAAAGAAGTCCGCCGCGTCCATATCCTCCAGGCCTCCGTACGACATTTTCATCGTATACCCGGTCTTGATATCCGGATTGATTTTCTTTGCCTGCCTGAGGAAATTGTAGTTCATGGAAGTCAGCACACACTGATCCACAAAGTCATTGTCCTCGATGATTTTCACCACTTTTTTGACAATATTCTGGTTGTGGCCGTTGTATTTTACTTCGATATTCAGGTTGATTTTTCCTTTCGCGTACGCGATGACTTCTTCCAGCTTCGGAATCTGCTCGCCGCGGAATTTTTTGTTGAATCGTACACCGGCATCGAGCTGGCTGATTTCATCGTAGGTCAGGGTCCAGATGCTGGCATTCAGACCGGTTGTCCGCTTCAGATTTGTGTCGTGCATAAGGACAATCTCACCATCACTCGTCTCCTGTACATCGATCTCCGCGTAATCCGACATGCTGTCCACTGCATATTTGATCGCGCTCATCGTATTTTCCGGTGCTTTTCTGGCTCCGCCCCGGTGCGCTGACACCGAAATATACTGGGAGGAAGCCGTTGCCTCTGCACGTGTTGCGCGCATGGCATATACAAGATAAACCGTTTCTCCCGCCAGCATGGCGATCGTGAGAACCACCGCCGTTACCGGACCGCAGAAGGTGCGTACCAGCTTCGAGCTCGGCTTTTTCGTTGTCCGGCTCTTCTGGTAGCCCTTTCGGGAGGAACGGATAAAAAATCAGATACAGATACGTAATGCTTCCGACAAGGCCGAACGCTCCGCCGATCAGGCTCATCGTCGATTTGACCCAGTCACCGTAGACGATGACGGTACTGACAACGGTAGACGGCGTTTTCACCAGCTTTGCATAGGCAACGACAGCCGTTCCGAAAATCAGATACAAAACCCACGTAATCAGAAAAATCATCACCTGGAAAAAGACGTTGATGCCAAGCTCACGCAGCACGCGTTTTTCCAGTGTCTGGCGCACCCGCAGATGGGTATTTTTCTCTTTTCCGTCATCATGCACCGGAACGGGATGGTGTAGGAAAAACACAAACGAGAACGCGACAAGCAGAATCGTCAGCACCACAGGGATCCAGTATGCCGGGAAGGCATTGAAAAATCTTCGTCAGGGAAACCTGAAGCAGTTTCATACTGCGGATGGCGCTGTAGCTGCTGTGCAGCCAAAGGTACGGGAAGCTCGCTGCCATGTAGAAAAACCAGGTCCACGGGCGGGCACGCACAAAACCTGTGCGGCTCCTCTTCCGCCGGCAAGCATCATGACAGGAACGGAAATCCGTTTTCGTTTCCAGGAGGCCTCCAGAGCCGCCATGACAGCATAGATTTCAAACAGCATACAGAAAAAAGAAAACAAGCAGAATTCCAAAAATCAACAGAAGGGTCAGCGGATGCAACATGATCTTGTTGAAGTTTTCCGATGTCATATAACTCGTTCCCAGCTGTTTTAAGGAAAAGTTGATCGCCGCATTGGCGAGTCTTGAAACCAGCTGGCTGGAAAACAGGCGGTAGACCGTCTCAAATATCACGATGCTAAGCAGGTTTTTCTGCAAAAGTTTCCATGCCATATTCAGATAAATTCGTATCATTCCTGCATTTTTTACTGCCTTTTTTCTCATCTGCTGTTGTTCTCTCCTGTCAGCCGCAATTCCCCCCGATGAATCTGTATGCAAAATTACCTTTATTTTTCTCTTTTGTATTTTACATTTGACACTTCGAGTCTTTTTTGAAGCTCTTTTCTTTCTGTTCATTTTAAACTATCTTCCAGTATAACACAAAACCGGGTCTTTGAGTATTCTTTTTTCTATTTCTGGTTGCACCACTTCTGCAGTTTTTTTACCATGGCGGATGGGCTGCTTACTGATTTTTCCATCCTGCTGTCCGCATCCGGTGCCTGCCGCAAAGCAACACCGAAAAAAATACAGCACGAACGCAACGACGATGAGTTCGGGCTTTACATAATTCATTGCTTCCATGGAACATCCTTTCTGACTGTTCTGTTTTTGAAAGTCTTTTTTCTATATTATGATGGGATAATGATTTACGACTGGATAAGATTTTCTTACTGTAAACCCAAAAAATCCCACCTTGTTTTTCAGATGGGATTTTCCAGTGGTGTGCTGTTCTTTGATTTTTAATTTACTATCTTGTGCAGCAATTCCCCTGACCTGCCCCTGGCTGCGGTGCCGCACAGAAAGTCTTTGCATCAAACGACGGATTAAACGCATAAAAGTTCTTCGAATTCAATTCATCCTGTACAGAACGCAGTGCTTCACCAAAACGCTGGAAATGCACAACTTCACGCGCCCGCAGGAAACGAATCGGATCTGCAACTTCAGGATCTTTTACCAAACGAAGGATGTTATCATACGTTGACCGGGCTTTCTGCTCCGCAGCGAGGTCTTCGAACAAATCTGTCAAAGGATCACCTTTCGACTGGAACTCACAAGAATTAAACGGAACTCCGCCAGCCGCCTGCGGCCAGATTCCGGCTGTGTGGTCTACATAGTAATTGGCAAAACCAGAGTTCTGAATTTCTTCCAGAGAAAGATTGCAGGTGAGCTGATGAACGATCGTTGAAACCATCTCAAGGTGTGCGAGTTCTTCTGTCCCAACATCATTCAACACCCCTGCTACAATTCGGTTCGGTGCTGTGAAACGCTGAGAGAGATACCGCATGGATGCGCCCATCTCTCCATCCGGTCCACCGTACTGACTCATGATAATTTGGGCGATTTTGGGGTTTGGTGTCGTGATGTTTACAGGATACTCGAGGCGTTTTTCATAATTCCACATCCGTCAGCACCCTCCTTTCCGGTTGACTTCCCACGGCCATGGCTGCATAACCCATTCGAAAGAACGGCTCATGCGGTCATTGGCGGTATCGATCGTGAGCGGGCCGTACTGTTCGGCGTACTGTTTCAGTGCTTCTTTTCGAAGCTCCACTTTTTCCCGGAAAAAGGCAAGTGCATCTTCATCCTCCGGGTGGGTGTCGAGGTAAAGGTTCATTTCAACAACAGCAAAGCTGACCTGATCAATCCAGGCGAGCAGCTTTTCACGGGATGGCATCTGCGGCATCATAGGCACTCTCCTCCTCCCTTTCCACAGAATGGTTTACAGAGTTCCGGAAATAAGGTTCCATTTTTTAATGCAGCGGAAAGATCATAGATCTGTTCAAACCGCTGCATCGGAACGTACGCCATTGCAGGTATCATATGATCTACATGCTGCATTTTCCGCGGGAAATTCCTTGGTTCCATCTTCAGTTCCATATTGTTTGAAGCGGCGCGGCGGTTCTGCATATTGTTCGCACCGCAGCAGCCGCGATTCATACGGGATGAATCCATACCATGTTCCTCTTTCATTTTCTGTTCTTTATAGAGTATGAAGAAAATAAGAAAGTGTCAAAAAAGGCAGCGGTTTCTCTTCCGCTGCCTTTCTGTCATACTAATGAAATTTTCATCAAAACTGCATCTCATACAAATGCGCATAAATCCCGCCTTTCGCGAGCAGTTCCTTATGTGTGCCTTCCTCCGCAATTCCATTCTCCGTCAGCACCAGAATCCGCTTTGCATTCCGGATTGTGGACAGCCGGTGCGCAATCACGAAGGTTGTCCTGTCTTTCGCCAGAAGTTCCAAAGATTTCTGGACGACTTTTTCGCTTTCGTTGTCGAGCGCTGAGGTTGCCTCGTCGAAAATCAGGATCGGCGGGTTTTTGAGGAATACGCGGGCGATGGAAAGCCGTTGTTTCTGGCCACCGGAAAGTTTTACGCCGCGCTGGCCGATATCGGTGTCGTAGCCGTCCGCCAGCTCCATGATAAATTCATGTGCATTGGCCGCTTTCGCTGCGCGGATGACCTCCTCGTCGGTCGCATCCGGTCTGCCATAGCGGATGTTGTCGATGATCGTTCCCGCAAACAGGTACACATCCTGCTGCACAATACCGATTTCATCGCGCAGATCCTTCAATTTCACATCGCGGATATCCTTTCCATCCAGTAAAATCCTTCCTTCTGTCACATCGTAAAAACGCGGAAGCAGAGAACAGAGTGTCGTCTTTCCGGCGCCGGAGCTGCCGACCAGTGCCACATAGTCGCCGGCCGGGACATGCAGATTCACATTGCTTAACACGTTTTCCTTTGACTCCTCATAGTGGAACGAAACGTTTTCAAAGGTTACTTCTCCTTGCACATTCTTCAGTGGCAGTGCATCCGGCTTGTCCTGGATGTCCGGTGCGATGCTCATAATTTCCAGGAAACGTTCATAACCGGAATAACCATTCTGGAACTGCTCCGTAAAGTTCACCAGCTTTTTCACCGGATCTGTGCAGTTGTTGATGTACAGAAGAAAGGTAACCAGATCGGCCGCCCCAAGCTTCCCACCTGTCATCAGCAATGCGCCGACAATCAGCGAAATAACGGTAATCAGCGTCGAAAAGGCTCCCATTCCCGAATTGTAAATTCCCATATAGCGGTAGCTGACCTTCTTCGAATCGACAAAACGGTCATTTCCCGCATTGAACTTTCGCATCTCCTCTGTCTCATTTCCAAACGATTTGACAACACGGATCCCCGAAAGGCTGTCCTCGATCTGACTGTTGATATCCGCAATTCTGCGGCGGTTTTCCTTGAATGCACTCTTCATGCGGCTGTTCATCACTAACGCAAACAGCAGCATCACCACAATAACCACAAGCGGCACACATGCCAGCATCGGATTTACCACAAACAGAATAATCATCGCGCCGATCAGTTTGATAAACGAAATGACAATATTCTCCGGCCCATGATGTAAAAGACTCACTGATATCGAACAGATCGCTTGTGATGCGTGACAACAGATGGCCGACCTTCTGGTTATCGAAAAAGCAAACGAAAGCTTCTGATAATGGCCGAAGATCTCGTTCCGCATATCATGCTCAATCCGCGCCCCCATCACATGGCCGTAATAGGCAATATAAAAGTTACAGTACATTTCAACCAGAACCATAGCAATCATCAGAATACCTAGGCGGATAATCTCACCCCATTGCCTGCTCCAGCGGCTTTTCCACAACCGTACTCGTAATATACCGTACAATCAGTGGAATCACCAGTGTAATGGCTGCTCCAAGCATTGCAAAAAACATGTCGGTAAAAAACAATCCCTTATATGGAATGTAATACCGCGCCAGCTGGCGGATTCTTCCCTTCTCTTTTCCGGTTTCTTTTTCTTTACTCATCCTGTCCTCCCTTTCCGTTGGAAACCATTTTGTAATCTTTTCGGAACTCAGACGGTGATACGCCGCATGCCGTTTTAAATGATTTCATGAAATGCTTATCATTTTCAAATCCAACCTGTTTGGCAATTTCCGTAATTTTATCTTCTGTTTGAATCAACAGACGCTTTGCCTCCGCAATGCGGATCTCCTTCAGATAGTTCACAAAATTCACACCGGTATGTTCTTTAAACGCTGCTGAAAACAGCGAATAATTCATGCAAATATGGTTAGATACCATTGCCATATTCAGATCTTTTGCATAATTTTCCCGAATATATGAAATTGCCTCTTCCATTTTTTCTTTTCCGGCTGTCTGACTTTTCAGGCTTTCCCTGTAAACGTGTATCCATTCTTCAAACGCATCCAGAAACAGATCTGCATCACGGTACTGCAGAGGACGCGGACATTTTTCCTGTTTTTCCGGCATGCGGTAAAAAAGATCCAGTTCTTTACAGATTGCTTCCGTCACTGTCAGAAGCTGATAGGGGGAGACCCTCTGATGCGCCGCCTCAAAATACCAGTTCCGCATTTTTCGCAGCACAGTATCTGCCCGGTCCGTTGGCACCTGCAGAATAAATTTTTCCTGAAACTGTGCCAGCTCCGGCTTTTCCTCAAAACATTTTTTCTGATATTCTTCCACAGGATTTTTCTGTATAAATGCCATTTCCCGGGCCAGCAGTGCTTCCTGGTATGCCTCTGGAATTTCCATCACAGAACGATGTTCTTTTCCCACTCCGAGACAAAATCTCTCATCTTTTTCTTTCATGATCCGCTCTGCCTCCGGTTCCGGCAGAAGATACAGAACTCCTCCTTCTACGCCTTCCAGCAGAATTCCGCTGCATTTCGAAAACCGTTCCCCATTTGCCTTGCTGGTCAGCAGGATCCGGAAGCTGTCGTTTCCGATGTGGCGCCGGATCCTGCTTTCCATATCCATCCATTCTTTTTCTTCGGCCATTTCTGCATTCATCATCAGATAACGGAGCTGATTTAAAAAGCACCGTTCTTCCTCTTCTTCCGTTTCCCGGGTCTCCGAAAGCTCTCGTTCCAGATTTTCCAGAAGCTGTTCTATCGTCTCCCGCTTGATCGGTTTTTAAAATATAGTCCCGAACTCCATGTTTCATCATTTCAACCGCATAGGAAAATTCATCATAGCCACTTAAAACAATAACAACAGGTTTCTGTGACAGCTCCTCCATTTTGTTGACCAGTGTCAGACCGTCCATTTTGGGCATACGGATATCAGTGAACATGACGTCCACCCTCTGTTTTCTCAAAATCTCCAATGCCTCTTCTCCGTTTCGACACTCCAGAATCTCCTCCACCGGCACGCTGCTTCGCCGGATCATCGCCACGATTCCCTGTCGAATCAATTTTTC
>ENA-OQKS01000324-OQKS01000324.1-human-gut-metagenome-genome-assembly--contig:-NODE-324-length-14488-cov-3.111761_pt1 | contig 14488 bp, 9 predicted proteins | sample MGYA00242804_ERZ504808 | MGnify/ENA primary metagenome ERZ504808 (study PRJEB26092, sample SAMD00036375) | human gut metagenome | host: Homo sapiens | study: EMG produced TPA metagenomics assembly of...
GTGCGGTATCCTAGTGTCAACAAAAGCGAGCGGCTCCCCGGCACGGGGGAGGCCGCTGCACGAAATACACACACTGCCCTGAAGGAGGACACACTTATGAAAAAGATCTCTCGTCGTTCGTTCCTTACCGCTGCCGCTGCCTGCGGCGCTGCTGCTGCCCTGAGCGCCTGCGGCGGCTCTTCCGCAAGCTCCACCGCTGCTTCCTCCACTGCCGGTTCCACCGCTGCATCCGCAGCCGCAGGCCCTGTTACCCTGCAGTGGTCGGTGTGGGATAAGGAGTCCACCCCCTACTGGCAGGCCATGGCCGACGGCTACATGGCAAGCCACAAGGACGTGACCATCGAGATGGTGGATCTGGGCTCCAGCGATTACATGACCGTTCTGGCTACCCAGCTGGCCGGCAGCGCCGATCTGGATGTCGTGACCGTCAAGGATATCCCCGGCTACGCAAACCTGATCAATCTGGACTACCTCAAGCCCCTGAACGAGGTGCTGACCCGCGACACCGGCGATTTCAACGGCACCATCGAGCAGCTGACCACCGACGACGGCAACTTCTACGCCGTGCCTTTCCGCAGCGACTTCTGGGTGGTGTACTACAATAAAGACCTGTTCGATAAGGCCGGTGTGGAGTACCCCTCCAACGACATGACGCTGGAAGACTACGATGCTCTGGCACGCAAGATGACCAGCGGCTCCGGTGACACCAAGGTCTATGGCTGCCACTACCACACCTGGCGCTCCGCTGCTTCTCTGTTCTCCATTCTGGACGGCAAGAACACCATCATCGACGGCACCTACGACTTCATGAAGCCCACCTACGATATGGTCATTGCCCAGCAGAAGGACGGCATCTGCATGGACTACGGCTACCTCAAGACCTCTTCTCTGCACTACTCCGCAGCCTTTGAGAACCAGCAGTGCGCAATGGTCAACATGGGTAGCTGGTTCATTTCCACGCTGGAAGCTTACATGAAGGATGCCGAGACCAAGTTCAACTGGGGCATCGTCAAGTATCCGCACCCCGCCGGTGCAGAGGCTGGTTCTACGCTGGGCACTGTGACCAGTCTGGCCATCAACGCCGATTCTCCCAAGGCAGAGGCCGCTGCCGACTTCATCAACTGGTGTGTCTCCGAAGAGGGCGCACAGGCCATTGCCAAGACCGGTACCTTCCCGGCCTGCGGCTCCGATGCTACCGCCGAGATCATCAAGTCCACCGAGGGCTTCCCCGAGGACAGCAATTCCGTGGATGCACTGACCACCAGCAACGTTTATCTGGAGATGCCCTACACCCAGTACGCATCTGATATCGAAACCATCCTGAACGCCGAGCACGATGCCATTATGACCATGAGCGAGACCGTGGACGAGGGCATCCAGAACATGAACGATCAGGTTCCCGCAGTTCTCGGCTGATAAAGCGTTTTCCGCAATACGTTGCGTTTCTCCTTCTTCATCATTTTTAATCCCCATTCATTTTCCGGTGGACGAGCATCGGAAAAAGCCCTGTCCGAGCGGGGCGGGTATGCACAGCGCCCGCCCCGCTCATTTTTTTGAAAAAAATGTTATACTTCCGGGAAAGGAGACTCTTTTATGGCGAGTGCTGCTGTCCAGAATAAAACTCCCCGTAAAGTGCTAAAAAAATCGACCCGCGATTCTCTGATCGCGTATTCCTTCATTGCGCCAAACTTCATTGGCTTCTGCGTGTTTACGCTGGTGCCTATGGTGTTTGCCATTGCGCTGGCCTTCTGCGCATGGGACGGCCGCCACGCCATTGAATTTGTCGGCCTGAAAAACTTTGTAAAGCTCTTCACCACCGATAAAATCTTTCAGGCGGCTTTGAAAAACACCATCGTCTATGTCATCGGCACCGTGCCGCTTACGCTGGCCTGCTCGCTGGCCATGGCCGTGCTGCTGAACCAGAACGTGAAGCTGCGCAACTTCTTCCGCACCGTGGCGTTCTTCCCTTACGTTGCCTCGCTGGTGGCGGTGGCAGCGGTGTGGAATATGATCTTCAACCCCTCCATGGGCCCCATCAACATGATCCTGAACCAGTTCTTTGGCGTGGCGGTGGAAAACCTGCCCCGCTGGGCTGCCGGTAAGGACACCGCTATGATCACGGTCATCCTGTTCAGCGTGTGGAAGAACATGGGCTACTATATGGTCATCTATCTGGCAGGCTTGCAGGGCTGCAACCCGGACCTGAACGAAGCCGCCGAGCTGGACGGTGCAAACCGCTGGCAGCAGTTCTGGCACATCACCCTGCCGCAGCTGCGCCCCACCACCTTCTTTGTGGTCATTATGCTCACCATCTCCGGCTTCAAGGTCTACGACCAGATGTACATGATCACGCAGGGCGGCCCCGGCACTGCTACCATGACGCTGGTGTACTACATCTATAATGTGGCCTTCGTCAATACTCCGAAATACGGCTACGCAAGTGCAATTTCCATGGTGCTGTTCGTACTGGTGCTGATCGTTACCATCATCCAGTTCCGCGGCTCCAAGGGCGATAACTGAGAAAGGAGGAAGAACCATGTCTGCTGCTATTATCAAGACCGAAGCCTCTCAGAAGCGCCGCAATTTCATCTCCAAGTTCCTGATCTATTTCTTCCTCATCGTCATCACAGCTTGTATGCTGCTGCCCTTTTTGTGGATGCTGTCCTCCTCCTTTAAGCTGAATAAGGACGTGTTCGGCTTCCCCATCCAGTGGATCCCCAAAAATCCCCGCTGGCAGAACTATGTGGACATCTGGACCCAGATCCCGCTGCTGACCTTTGTGAAAAACACGGTCAAGATCACCGTGGTGGTCACCCTGTTGCAGCTGTTCACCTCCTCCTTTGCAGCCTACGCCTTTGCCAAGATGCAGTTCAAGGGCAAAAACGCGCTCTTCCTCGGCTACATTGCCACCATCGCAGTGCCCTGGCAGGCCTACATGGTGCCCCAGTTCATGATGATGAGCTCTTGGCACCTGAACAACACCCATCTGGCCATTATGTGCCTGCAGGCATTCAGCGCCTTCGGCGTGTTCCTGATGAAGCAGTTCTACGAGGGCGTGCCCACCGAGCTATGTGAGGCTGCCCGCATTGATGGCCTGAGCGAGTACGGCATCTGGTGGCACATCATGCTGCCGCTCAGCCTGCCCGCGCTGTCCACCCTGACCATCTTCACCTTCGTGAACACATGGAACGACTTCCTTGGCCCTCTGATCTACCTGACCAAGACCGAGCTCAAGACCATCCAGATCGGTCTGCGGATGTTCATCACCCAGTATTCTGCAGAGTACGGCCTGATCATGGCGGCCTCTGTGGTGGCACTGATCCCGGTGCTGATCGTGTTCCTCTCCCTGCAAAAGTACTTTGTGCAGGGCGTAGCATCCACCGGCATCAAGGGCTAAAATAACACCCGTAAGCGGGGCGTGGGCAGTACCCGCGCCCCGCATTTTTTGCAGAAATAGAGAGAAAGTGTTATGTTATATCCTGAACAGAATGAAGCACGCCTGAAGCTGAGTCTGGACGGCACATGGGAGTTTGCGCTGGGCAGCTGCGAGGAAAACCAGTTCGACCCCGCAAAGCCCCTGCCGGATGCCCAGCCCATCGCCGTGCCCGCCAGCTACAACGACCAGAACGACCAGACCACCGCCCTGCGCCGCCACTACGGCTGGGCGTGGTATCAGCGCAGCATTACACTGCCCGCCTTCTGCGCCGGGCAGCGGGTGGTGCTGCAGTTTGGCTCGGTGACCCACACCGCAAAAGTCTGGCTGAACGGCCAGCTCATTGCGCAGCACAAGGGCGGCTTTACGCCCTTTGAAGCGGATGTCACCGACCTGCTGCATCCCGGCGAGACTGCGCTGCTGACCGTCGCCTGCGACAACCGGGTGAACCACAGCACCCTGCCTGTGGGCAACGAGGACGGACAACTGGCCTTCTTTGGCTCGGACAACGCGGGCATCCCCAGCGTGGAAGCCGCCAAGCGCGCCGCCGCACCTCAGAACCGCCCGAACTTTGACTTTTTCAACTATGCGGGCATCCACCGCCCGGTGGTGCTCTACACCACCCCAAAAGAGTATATCGAGGATGTGACCGTAGTGCCCGCCGTGGACGGCACGGTGCAGTACGCGGTCAAAACCACCGGTAGCGCGCTTGTCCATGTCACGGTGCTGGATGCGGACGGCAACGCCGTTGCAAGCGCCGAGGGTGCAGAAGGCACGATCACCATCCCGGAGGTGCATCTCTGGGAGCCCAGACCCGGCACACCCTACCTGTACACCCTGCACATCACCTGCGGGGCAGACGTCTACGACCAGACCTTTGGCGTGCGCAGCATCGAGGTGCGGGGCACACAGGTGCTTTTGAACGGAAAACCGCTCTATTTTAAAGGTTTCTGCAAGCACGAGGACTTTACCGCCCACGGCCGCGGCTTTGACCCGGTGCTGAACGTGAAGGACGTGAATCTGATCCACTGGGCAAACGCCAACGCGGTGCGTACCAGCCACTACCCCTACGCTGAGGAGTTCTACGACCTGTGCGACCGGGAGGGCATTCTGGTCATGGACGAGACCCCGGCGGTGGGCATCGGCGGCGGGGCGGCGGTGAATCCCTACAAGGAATACCCCCTCGCGGAGCATCACCGGCAGGTGCTTGCCGAGATGATCCATCGGGACAAAAACCACCCCTGCGTGGTGCTGTGGAGCCTTGGCAACGAGCCGGATCTGGAGCACTTCCCGCAGGATGCCTACGACTACTGGCACCCGCTGTATGAGCTGGCGCATCAGCTGGACCCGCAGAACCGCCCCGTCACCCTCGTCTGCTGCCAGAACGACTATACGAAGGATATCACCACCCGCACCATGGATATCGTCTGCATCAATCGCTACTACGGCTGGTACAACCTTTCCGGCGACATGGATGCTGCCTGCTACGGTTTGAATCAGGAGCTGGATTTCTGGGCAGAGCAGCACAAGCCCGTGATGATGAGCGAATACGGCGCAGACACCGTGGCAGGGCTGCACACCGCCGGAGCCGAGATGTTCAGCGAGGAGTTTCAGGTGGAATTCTACCGCCGTCTGGATGCAGAGTTTGACAAACGCCCGTGGTTTGTGGGAGAATTTGTCTGGAACTTTGCAGACTACGACACCGTGCAGGGCCCCATGCGGGTGGACGGCAACAAAAAAGGCCTGTTCACCCGGGACCGCCGCCCCAAGCTGGGTATGCACTTTCTGCGCCAGCGGTGGGCAGAGATACCTACGTTTGGATTTAAGGAGTAATCATGATGAAAACCTACCAGAACCACGCTATGACCGACGCCGAGGCACGGCAGGCACTGGCCGATGCCTGCAAACAGGTGGAGACCAATCTGCCCCTGTACACCTACCAGTGCCAGAACCATTCCAGCGTGAACAATATCTACCCCGGCTGTGCCAATAACCAGTGGACCTGCGGCTTTTGGCCCGGTGAGATCTGGCTGGCCTACGAAGCCACCGGGGAGGAAAAATTCAAGACCGCTGCCCTCATTCAGGTGGACAGCTTTGCGGACCGCATTGCCCGCAAGGTGGAGGTGGACCACCACGACATGGGCTTTTTGTACAGCCCCACCTGCGTGGCAGCGTGGAAGCTGGTGGGCAGCGAAACCGGCAAAAACGCCGCCATTGCCGCCGCCGACCAGCTGCTGACCCGCTACCAGCCCAGCGGTCGCTTCTTGCAGGCATGGGGCACTATGGATGACCCCGACAACTACCGCTATATCATTGACTGCATGCTCAACGTGCCGCTTCTGTACTGGGCAGCGCAGGTGACCGGCAGCGACCACTACCGCGAGATTGCCGCCGCCCACACCGCCACCACGCTGGCAAACTCCTTCCGGCCGGACGGCAGCACCTACCACACCTTCTTTATGAACCCGGACGGCACCCCCAAGGGCGGACGCACCTGTCAGGGCTATAAGGACGACAGCTTCTGGGCACGGGGACAGGCGTGGGGCGTGTACGGCAGCGCCATCGGCTACACCTACACCCACGATGAAAAAGTTCCTCGAGGTGTTCCGCAAAGCACTGGCGTTCTACCTTTCCCGTCTGCCAGAGGATATGATCCCCTGCTGGGATATGGTCTTTGCGCCGGAAAGCGGCGAACCCCGGGATTCCTCCTCCGCTGCCATCGTGGCCTGCGGCCTGCTGGAAGCAGCCAAGTATGTGGACGAAACAGAAGCTGCCCAGTGGCGCACGCTGGCCCGGCAGATGCTGGCCAGCCTCGCCGCAAACTACGCGGTAAAGCCCGGCACCCTGGGCTCCGGCCAGCTGCTGCACGGCACTTACAGCAAAAAAGCCCCTACAACACCTGCACCCCGGAGGGCGTGGATGAATGCACGAGCTGGGGCGATTATTTCTACATGGAGGCGCTGACCCGCCTGACCAAAGATTGGGAGATGTACTGGTGATGAACTTGCAGACCAAAGCGGACTTTGCCGCACTGATGCACAAATTCCTTGACCCACTCAAGCCCTATTATTCCGCAGGCTGCGCCCGGCTGCATCTGGGCGAGACGGGTGTGACCTACAACCAGAATGCCATTGAGCTGGAAGCCTTCAGCCGCCCGCTGTGGGCGCTGGTGCCCTTCTGGGTGGGTGGCGGCTCCGATCCGGAATTTGAAAAAATCTACCGCAAGGGTCTTGCCGCCGGTACCGACCCGGAAAACCCCGAATACTGGGGCACCACCGGGGAGTACGACCAGTGTTATGTGGAGATGGCTGCCATTGCCTGCGGCATCCTCACCGCACCGGAAAAGCTGTGGATGCCGCTTTCGGATACCGAAAAGCAGAACCTTGCCGCATGGCTGGGGCAGATCAACGCCCACACCATCCCGGACTGCAACTGGCAGTTTTTCCGCATCCTTGTAAACCTTGCCCTGAAAAGCGTGGGGATGCCTTACAGCCCGGAACTGCTGGAGGACGGTCTTTGCAAAATTGACAGCTATTACAGCGGCGACGGCTGGTCCACCGATGGCGCCTCGGTGCAAAAGGATTACTACATCCCGTGGGCCATCCAGTATTACGGGCTGCTCTACTCTAAATTTGCCGCAGACATCGACCCCCGGCGTGCTGCACTCTACCGCCAGCGCGCCCAGCTGTTCGCGCAGCAGTTCGTCTACTGGTTCGATTCCAACGGCGCAGCGCTGCCCTTCGGGCGCAGCCTGACCTACCGCTTTGCTCAGAACAGCTTCTGGGCGGCCTGCATCTGGGCAGGGCTGGAGCCGTTGCCCCTGCCGGTGATGAAAGGGCTCATCGTCCGCAACTTCAATTGGTGGCTGGGGCAGAAAATGTTCGACCGGGACGGCATTCTGACCATCGGCTACTGCTACCCGCAGATGTACATGGCCGAGCGGTACAACGCCCCCGGCAGTCCCTACTGGGGAATGAAGAGCTTTTTGCTGCTTGCTCTGCCGGACGACCATCCCTTCTGGACTGCCGAGGCCGCGCCTATGCCCGCATTGGAGCGGCTCAAGCCCATGCCCTACGCCAATATGCTGGTGCAGCGCCGGGCGGGCCGGGTAACGGCCTACGCCGCCGGTGTCAACGAGGGCCACGGCCACGGACAGTTCCCGGAAAAGTACGCAAAATTTGCCTACGATACCCGCTTTGGCTTCTGCGCCTCCCGCAGCCGGGAGGTGCTCAATCAGGCCGCGCCGGACAGTATGCTGGCCTTTGTCATCGACGATAACGTGTTTGTGCGCAAGGTGAGCAAAACGTGGGAAATTGAAGCCGGGGCTGTGACTGCGCAGTGGTCGCCTTTCCCCGGCATTGAGGTGACCACCACCATCACCCCCACGGCCACCGGCCACCGCCGCCATCACGAGATTGACAGCAGTTTCGACTGCGAAGCCTATGACTGCGGTTTTGCCGTGCCGAACTTTGCACCGGGCTACGCCGAAAGCGTGGAAAACGATACCGCCGAAGCCCATTGCGACACCCTGCGCTGCACCGTGCGCGGCAGGGGAGAGGCAGTGGTCATCGGCTGCGACCCCAACACCAGCCTGTATTTTACCAATGTCCATCTGCCCGCCGTGAAGTACCACATCCCCAAGGGGCACACAGAACGGGACACCGAGATCTTTGACGAAGCGGACTGATGCCGCTTCTTTCTAGAAAAACAGTCGTTTTGTGCGGCTGTTTTTCTTATATCCTGTGCTATAATAAAAGCAGAAAATGCTGCGAGGTGACATTTATGCCTTTGAATAACCCGATTACCCCGGCGCTTCTGGCTGACCCGGAAATTTTCCAGCAGAACCGTCTGCCCTTCCATGCCCACTTTGCCGACCAGACCAGCCCGGAAATGCCCCTGACCGTCAGCTTGGACGGCGAGTGGAACTTCCGCTATGCGGAAAACCTGACTGCACCCTTTACGGACTGGGATACCCTGACCGTGCCCGGCTTTATCCAAATGCAGAGCCCGCAAAAGCCCGGCCAGCCCTACGGCACGCCCCATTACGTCAACACCCAGTACCCGTGGGACGGCCACGAAAAGCTGCACCCCGGTCAGATTCCGCAGGACTATAACCCCATCGGAGAGTATCAGCGCAGTTTCACCCTGCCGGAAAACTGGGCAAGCTGCTACCTGCGCCTGAACGGTGCCGACAGTGCCGCCGCCGTCTGGTGCAATGGCGTTTACATCGGCTACACCGAGGATACCTTCACCCCCGCTGAATTTGATATGACCGCCGCCGTCCATCCCGGCGAAAATACCCTGACGGTACAGGTGTACCGTTTCTCCTCCGGCAGTTGGCTGGAAGATCAGGATTTCTGGCGTATGAGCGGTTTATTCCGCTCGGTGGAGCTGTTCACAAAGCCGGAGCTCCATCTGGAAGATGTCTTTGTGAAGCAGAGTTTTGCAGATGATTTTTCCAGTGCCACCGTCACCTTTGATTGCAAGGTCAGCGGCGCGGGAACGGTGTCGGTGGTGTTTGATGGCGAGGAGCAGTCCGCTGAGGTGGGCGAGCCTGCCGAGTACGACAGCGGCGTGGTGTTTGGCAAAGGCGAGGCCGACCCGGACGTGGAAGAGGACGTGCAGGACGTTTCCTTTACCTTTACGGTGGAGCACCCCGCCCTGTGGAGCGCCGAGCAGCCAAACCTGTACGAGGCAGAAATTGCCCTGCTGTGCGAGGGTGCTCTCGTGGAGCACACCGGGTTGAAAGTCGGTCTGCGCAAATTTGAGCTGAAAGACCGCCAGATGCTTTTGAACGGCAAGCGCATCGTGTTCAAGGGCGTGAACCGCCACGAGTGGAGCTGCCGTACCGGGCGCACCGTCAGCCGGGAAGAGATGCTGTGGGATGTGCAAAACCTGAAAGCCCACAACGTGAACGCCGTGCGCACCAGCCACTACCCGGACGACCCGTATTTCTTGCAGCTCTGCGATGAATACGGCCTGTATGTCATCGGGGAGACGAATCTGGAAAGTCACGGCACATGGCAGAAACTGGGCGCAGACGGCTCGGACGAGTGGACGCTGCCCGGTGCGCGCCCGGAGTGGCGGGAGAATGTGCTTGCCCGCGCCGAAGCCATGCTGGAACGGGACAAAAACCACCCCGCTATCCTCATCTGGTCTTGCGGCAACGAGAGTCACGGCGGCAAGACCCTGTGGGAGATGAGCGAGTATTTCCGCCGCACCGACCCCAGCCGCCTTGTACACTACGAGGGCATTTTCTGGGACCGGGAATACCCTGCCACCTCCGATATGGAAAGCCAGATGTACACCCCGGTGGCAGACATCAAAAAAGTTCCTGACAGAGCACCCGGAAAAAGCCCTTTATCATGTGTGAGTACAGTCACGCCATGGGCAACAGCTGCGGCGGCATCACCGACTATACCGAGTATGCCTACGAAGAGCCGCTGTATCAGGGCGGGTTTATCTGGGAGTACATGGACCACGGCATCGCAGTGACAAGCCCGGACGGCAAGTCCGGCTTTGCCTACGGCGGTGACTTTGGGGACCGCCCCACCGACCGGGAGTTCTGCGTGGACGGCCTTGTGCTGCCCGACCGCCGCAATACCCCCAAGATGGACGCGGTCAAGGCGGCCTACGCGCCCCTGAAGATGACCCTGACCGACACGGAAGCCGTGATTGAAAACCGGAATCTCTTTACTGACCTGAACGCCTACGACCTTGTGTTTGCATCTTCGGTCAACGGCAAACCGGAGCGTCGCGCGGTACTGCGGGCAGACTGCGCACCCGGTAAAACTGTGCACATCGCGTTCCCGTTCGCTCTGCCGGAAACAGGGCTTGCCTGCATGACCGTTGCCGCCATCCAGCGGGATGTAAAACCCGGCATCCCGGCGGGCTATGAAGCCGCTTTTGGGCAGGTATGGCACAACCATTCCGAAGCCCGGCTGACCCTGCCCGCCCCGCAGCTGGTGGAGATGGACTGCAACATCGGCGTAAAGGGAGAGGGCTTCGAGTACATTTTCGGCCGCGGCAAGGGGCTTGTGTCCATCCGCTATAACGGCGTGCAGCTGCTGGACGATACCGTGCGCCCCAACTTCTGGCGTGCGCCCACCAACAACGACGAGGGCTGCGCAGAGCCGTTTGCATTTGCCTTCTGGAAGACTGCCGGTCTCTACGCCCGGTGCGATAATCTGACCGCCGAAACAAAGGGTGAATTCATCACCGTCCGCGCAAACTACACCCTGCCAGATGGGCAGACGCTGCCCATTGATTTTGCCATCGACGGCGCAGGCCGCTGCGACATCACCATGACATGGCAGGGCGCGCGCACTGAGCTGCCGGAGTTCGGTCTGCTCTTCCCGCTGCGGCGGGAACTGACGGAGGTATCCTATCTGGGGCTTGGCCCCCGGGAGACCACCGCCGACCGCACCGCAGGCGGCAAAATGGGCGCTTGGAACTATAACGTTCGGCAGGACTTTGCCCAGAACAGCCCCGTCTATCCGCAGGAATGCGGCAGCCGTACCGGCGTGTACCGCGCAGCGGTCACCGGCAGCGGATTGAATATAGGCATCGGCTTTGCAGGGGACGGCATGACCTTCTCGGCGCTGCCCTACACGCCCCATGAACTGGAAAATGCCCGCCACCTCTATGAGCTGCCCCGGGACGACAACAAGACTGTCGTCCGGTGCGCTTTGTTCCAGCGCGGCGTGGGCGGCGACAACAGCTGGGGCGCAAAGCCCCATGCAGACGCCTGCTTTGTGGTGGAGAAGGAAACCTCGTTCCGTTTTACGATTCAAAAATAAAAATTTACTTGGCTAAAGTGGTGAGTATCATCGTGATACCCACCACTTTGGTCTTATTGCGAAACCGTAACGAGACAAAAATCAGCGCAATATTCAAATAGTATATTTGCGATATGCAATCCAACGTTGTAGCTGCTGCATTAAAAAGTTGAATTTTTATGGTTTATGGAGAAATAAGGAATTGTGTCAAAATGACACAATTGCTCCGGGCACCTTCATAGAACCATGGAATGTGAATATTTTGCTTTCATAGGAGTTCATGTTTTTTTTACTGAATCTCGTGAAAAGCGTATAAAAAGCTTGCAATCATCTGTAAAATGTGGTATATCCATTATACGAAACATTGCTTTGAAAGAACGCTCCACCGTTCAATGATGTATAAATGGGAGGTGCCTGCCATGACCGCCGTGATCTATGCCCGCTATTCTACTGATAGTCAGCGCGAAGAATCCATTGAAGGTCAGATCCGGGAATGCACCGCCTATGCGGAAAAGAACGGCTTCACAGTGGTAAAGCACTACATTGACCGTGCCGTCTCTGCAAAAACGGACAACCGCCCGCAGTTCCAGCAGATGATCAAGGACAGTGAGCGTGGCATCTTTGACGTCATCATTGTCTGGAAGCTCGACCGCTTTGCCCGAAACCGCTACGACAGTGCCCGGTACAAGACTCAGCTGAAGCGAAACGGTGTGAAACTGGTATCGGCAACGGAAGTCATTTCGGCTGGCCCGGAGGGCATCATTCTGGAGTCTGTTCTGGAGGGCTATGCGGAATACTACTCGGCTGACCTGTCTGAAAAGGTCGTGCGTGGCATGACCGAGAATGCTCTCAAGGGTATTTATAATGGTGGCACGATTCCGTTCGGCTACATGATCGATGAGACCCGGCATTACCAGCCCGACCCGTTGTTGGCTCCGTATGTGGAGCAGACGTTCCAGAAGTATGCGGACGGTGCGACCATGACGGACCTGCGGGATTGGTTGAAGGCGCACAACATCAAAAATTCGATGGGCGGGGAGATGTCCTATAACACCATTCAGCGGATGCTGAGTAATCGCCGGTACATCGGCGAATTGCGTTTGCGGGATGTGGTACAGCCCAATGCGATCCCGGTATTGGTATCGGAAGAGCTGTTCAACAAGGTGCAGGAAAAGCTGGCAAAAAATAAAAAGGCCCCTGCCCGTCATAAGGCAGAGGAAAGCTATCTGCTCACCACCAAGCTGTACTGCGGCAAGTGCGGTGCACTGATGTTCGGAGAAAGCGGTGTCAGCCACACCGGGAAAATGTATACCTACTACAAGTGTGCTGCTGCCAAGAAGAAAAAGACCTGCGATAAAAAGGCTGTGCGGAAACAGTGGCTGGAAGATCTGGTGGTCAACGAAACCATGAAGCTGGTGGAAGATGACGCTTCCATGAATGCCATCATTGCCAAAGTCATGGAATTGCAAAATCAGGAAAGCACGGATCTGCCCATCTACGAAAAGCAGCTGAAGGAAACGGAAGTCGGCATCACCAATATGCTGAATGCCATCCAGATGGGCATTCTGACCAGCTCCACCAAGGAGCGGCTGGAAGCGCTGGAAGAACAGCGAAAAGAACTGCAAGCCCGCATTGCAGAGGAACGGCTTGCCAAGCCGAAGATGAAAGAAGAGTTCGTCCGGTTCTGGCTGCTCCGCTTCCGCAAGCTGGACATGACCCAGCCGGAGCAGCGGCAGGCACTGGTGGACACCTTCATCAATGCCATCTATCTCTACGATGATAAGGTACTTATTACCTTTAATTATAAGGAAGGTACAGAGACGGTCGCTTTCGGGGAAGCCGTGAAAGCGGAGAAAAGTTCGGATATGAGTGCGCGAGGTGCACCAAATATTGAACGTAAAATCGTAAGATTTGGCGTTCTTTTTTGTTATGTAACCCCGAAAAATCGGGGCCTGCACGGTCAATGCACGGTTTTTGCACGGTCGGCGTTTTCGTGGGAATCCTCTGCATGGGCTGGAATTGCAAGGTTCCGGCCGCCAGTTCGTGCTCAATCTGTTTCTTACGGTTTGTTGCCTCCTCTTTTGTGGGAAAGCTCTCCCATTTGTCGCAGCTCTCCGACTCAGCCTCCATTACCGTAGTAATCTTTCCTCCCGGCCGGTTATACTTAATACAGTTTCCATAGATGTTCAGAAAAATCTGGCGAAGATGCAGTGAGCTTCCATAGACATAAGGATAGGGAATATCCTCCTTATTTTTCTCATAAATCCACTGAATATCCTCATCTGCTGCCCTGTGTGTGATAATGCTCTCAATCTCATAGACCAGATCTTTAAGACAGATATATTCATGAGTCAAAACAATATGACCTTCCTCTATTTTGCTCATCTGCAGAACATCATTAATAAGGGAAAGTAAATAATCCGCTGCTATCTTCATCTTTTTATGATTTTCCCGTATCAGTGCTTTATCCTCAAAATGGGTCTCATCAATCTTTAACAGACCAATAATACCATTCAAAGGTGTCCTGATATCATGGCTCATACGGCTTAGGAAATTCGTTTTCGCCCTGCTCTCGGCACGCATTTCATTAAATGCAGCCTGAAGGCGTGCCTGTTCCTGCTCATCCCGTTCATGTCTCTGTGTGGTATCCTGCAACAGAATGATTGCATAAATCATAGGGATCTCAGCAAGAATTTCTGTATCAAACACCACCATTCTGGTCATAAGAACTGTTTTCTGTACCCAGCGGATACTTCCATCATCTTCGCGGGCACAATACTCCACAGACATATTTGTTTCTCCGTTCTCAAACCTCTTACGAAGCTTTTCACAATTATCTGTCATACAGTAACCGGCAATTGTTTCCTGGGTGTATTTTTTTCTCATATTCCCAGCAGTAATCCTGATAAGAACATGGAAGTGAATAATCCATAAAAAGTTCCCGGCTCTTCTAGTTCTTTTCCATTCAGTACAATCCTTCTTTCCAGAGCATCCTTTGTCAGATTTACTGTATAGATCACATCTGACAATTCCAGAAGCGCATCCACATAGCTGTCATTTTCCAGGATTGACTGTTTCAGTTGTTCATAATAGAGCTGAAGCTGCTCTTTTGCACCTGTCTGACCTTCAGAAGTCTTTCGGTATGGTTTCAAATGCCAGAAGAAAATAGATGCAGCTTTTTGTTCCTCATCCAGTCCACCGGAATCAGTGTAAAGCGGTTATATGCCCCCTGTTTTCCGATATTATACTCATATTCCAGAATATCTTTCTTCGTATG
>ENA-OQKS01000326-OQKS01000326.1-human-gut-metagenome-genome-assembly--contig:-NODE-326-length-14459-cov-3.647014_pt1 | contig 14459 bp, 8 predicted proteins | sample MGYA00242804_ERZ504808 | MGnify/ENA primary metagenome ERZ504808 (study PRJEB26092, sample SAMD00036375) | human gut metagenome | host: Homo sapiens | study: EMG produced TPA metagenomics assembly of...
CCACTCGCTGAGCGGCAGCAAGAGATAAACTTACAGCACGATCGCGATCCGCGCAACCCGGGCCGCATGAACAACGCGTGAACCGTTGGAAATCCAACGTTCCATCGGCGTGTCGAAACTTGACAAACCAGGCCCGACCAACCCCGCAACCACCGAAACCATCCCCGCAATCGCCCATTCCATCCCCGCAAATCCGCAATCGCATCCGCATTTTGTAACCGCAAAACGGCGTTACGGGTAACAAAAGCCGGAAGGGAAAGCCAAAACGGGACGGTCACGGGAAGAAGAACCAGGAAACTGCGACACGAATCGCAAATGCTACCAGCGGCGCCCGCAATGCTTGCCACCGATGCCAGACTTGCCATTCGCACCCCACGGACCGCGGCCTTCGCCATGCAATACACCCAAGTGATGTTTCATGGCAACCAGCATGATATGCGTATCTTCCAAACCGAGGTGGCGCTCCGACTTGCTTTCATCGAGCGCGCCCTGCCGCTTGGCGTATGCGTCCAACGTGTTATTGCCGTACGGATGCTCGTCGTCCGGAATTGACCCTTCATCCCAACGGCGGCTCATCGGCAACGTGTCGATAATCGTAATCTTGCCCGCACGGTAGCTTTCCGCATATCCAGCCACATTCAACATGAAGAAGCTATGTTCGAAACGAGCGTTGTGCGCTACGTACGGTTGCTGCTCCAATCGCTGCAGCAAACCGATTTGAGCCTCCGGCCACTCATCGAACAGGCGGAAGCCGGACGCACGATCACGTACATCGATACCGGTCAAATCGAGAATCAGCGGATTACCGAGCGTCGCGTTCTCGGCAGGAACGCCGAACGACAGACGCGACTGACCATACGCATCGCCCGTTTCGTAATAACTCTGCTCGTATTGGTATCCAGTAGGTGCGGCAGCAGGGCGAGGGGAAATCATGTTCATATATTCAAAGCCGACGTCGATGATGTACACACGCGCCGGGTCAGTACCGGTGGTTTCGATGTCGATTCCCATGACATTGTCCACATCGCGTCCAGGAAGATAAGCGTCACGCCAATCCGATTTGCGGTATTCAGCCATCCGACGCAACTGCGCCGATTCAGCGGATTTCGTTTCCGAACCGTAATCAAACAACGTGGAGCCGCCCGGACTGGTTACTCCACTCAGGTTCGCACGCGACATGGCATAGTCACTGGCTCGCTTCTGACTTTTCTCTGCGGCACGACGGGCGGCGCGGCCGTTAACGATGTCAGCGGTTCGATCCTGAATATCATCCAACGCCACTCCCCCGGAAGCCAAAGCCGAACCGGGCAGCAGCACCGGAACCGTCACGCGCTCACGTCGTTCCTCGGTGACCGTCCACAATCCCATCGCCACGCCAATCTGTCGCAGAACAGCGATTTCGTCGCACAACCGACGGTTCGCGTAAGCAAGCGCGCGCGGCAGCCGATAGGAAGCGATAAGTCGGTCGTAATCCATCATGAACGTGCTGTTGCACTGCGCGATGGTCGGTTCGAGCCGATCTCGAATCGCAAGATCATCTTTCAACAGGGCGTGCAGCTGCGGGGCGGAAAGTTGCGGCGACGAGGAACGCAGCATTGCCAACAAATCAACGCGCTGTCTTGTGGCGGCACCAATGCCGTTACGCAGGTCAAGGGAAGACACCCATCGCCAGTCGATCGGCTGGTTGTCGGCGTCATTCGGCATCGATGCCGACCATTGTTCGATGTCCTGCTTCGCGTCATCCAGCCAGGAAAGATTCATCGTTGATTCGTTCATACCTGCCCATCGTAGCCGATACCCATCAGCGTGTAAGAATGTGCAACAAACCAACGTGCGCATTCCTCTTTGTGAGAACACAACCATGCGAGTTCGAATGACGGTGTTCATTACGAAACCGCGCACGGATACATCCATGCGAAGCGGTTGTCATACGAATTTTCACATAGCGCAAATGTGACCATTTTCCCAGCAAAAAATCCAGAATCGACTTTCATTTTTGTAATCCCGGAACGCAATAAACGTTCCAAATCAACGAAAGGAACTGCAATGTCAGAAACACATTCCACCACTGAAAACAACAATTCGCATTGCTGCGACAACACCTGCGGCAATGCCGACGACCGCGTTGTTCCTGACAGCGTGGAAATCAATCCGCTGTTCGCCCGTCCGAAGGAAGCCCAGGCGTTCTCGAAATTTACCATTCCACAGAAGGGTAGTCTGCCGGAAACCGCCTACCAAGTGGTGCATGACGAGGCCATGCTGGATGGCAACGCGCGACTCAATCTTGCAACTTTTGTGAGCACGTGGATGGACGATCATGCGAACCGCCTGTACATGGAGGCGGCCGACAAGAACATGATCGACAAAGACGAGTACCCGAAAACCGCCGAAGTCGAATCGCGCTGCTGGCACATGCTCGCCGATCTATGGCATGCGCCCGATCCAATGAATGCCATCGGAACCTCCACCATCGGCTCGTCGGAAGCTTGCATGCTGGGCGGACTCGCGTTGAAGCGCCGTTGGAAGGAAGCCCGCGAAAAGGCCGACCTGCCGACCGATCGTCCGAATCTGGTGATGAGCAGCGCCGTGCAGGTGTGCTGGGAGAAGTTCTGCAACTATTTCGACGTGGAACCACGCTATGTGCCGATTTCCGAGGACCACAAAGTGCTCGACGGCCATGATCTCGACAAGTATGTCGATGAGAACACCATCGGCGTGGTGGCCATCATGGGCGTGACCTATACGGGTATGTATGAGCCGGTCGAACAGATCAGCGAAGCACTGGACCGCATCGAGGAGCGCACCGGACTTGATGTGCGCATCCATGTGGACGGCGCTTCGGGAGGTATGATCACACCATTCATCCAGCCGGACCTCGCATGGGACTTCCGCGTCAAGCGCGTCTACTCCATCAGCACCTCCGGTCACAAGTACGGTCTGGTCTACCCCGGTTTGGGATGGGTCGTATGGCGCGAAACCGCTGACCTGCCGGAAAGCCTTATTTTCAAGGTGAGTTATCTCGGCGGCGAAATGCCGACTTTCGCACTGAACTTCTCCCGTCCAGGCGCACAGGTACTGCTGCAGTACTACATGTTCCTGCGTTTGGGATTCGACGGGTATCGAAGGGTGCAGCAGACTTCGCATGATGTGGCGAAATATCTGTCGGGCGAGATCGAGCAGATGGATGATTTTACGCTGTGGAACGACGGTTCCGACATTCCGGTGTTCGCATGGATGCTCAACGACAAGCCGGATCGCAAGTGGAATCTGTACGATCTGCAGGATCGGCTGCGCATGAAGGGATGGCTGGTGCCGGCTTATCCGATGCCGGTGGATCTGACGCAGGTGACCGTGCAGCGCATTGTGGTGCGTAACGGTTTCAGCCACGATATGGCCGAAGCGTTCATCAAGGATCTGAAGTCGTGTGTGAAATATCTGGACGGACTGCGCTCACCAATGCCAAGCGAGGCTCGTGCATCCGGATTCCACCACTGATATTTCGCGGTCATTCCACGAATTCCATCGTTTCCCGCATTAAGGAAATTCATGTTCATTCCCACAACGATTATGTTTACGAAAGCTGGCTGCAATGACTGTTCATATGACAAAGCCGCTTGCTGTGGTAGCGCACGATGCAAGCGCAGCTGCACATCCCGGGTCCGCACGTTCCACGACGAACGCTGCGACGGCACCGACAACAACGCCACGCAATCCGTCTGCCGTCGCAGGAAACCGCAATCGTACGGGCATACCTGCGCATGCCGGGGCGAATAGAGGGAACGGCGCTGACGGGCACGGCGCAATCGCAAGCACGGCAACCGTTGCCAATAAAACCGGCAAAACCATGATGACAGTCAGCCAACTGGCGATGTTGACCGTGGTGGCGGTGGCCTCGCTACGCTCTCTGCCGGCCATGGCCGATTATGGTCTCGCTTCCATTCTGCTGTATCTCATTCCGGCGGTCGTTTTCCTGGTGCCGACCGCGCTGGTGGCTGCCGAACTGGCCACCGGCTGGAAAGGTGGCGTGTATGTGTGGGTGCGTGAGGCGTTCGGCAATCGCATCGGATTCCTCGCCATTTGGCTGCAGTGGATTCAGAATGTGGTGTGGTATCCGATACAGATTGCGTTCATCGCCGTCAGCCTGTCGTATGTGTTCGGCATGGGTGGCTTGGGCAATAATGGCGTATATGTGGCCGCGGTGATCATCGTGTTGTATTGGGCAAGCACGATGGTGGCGTTGCGCGGCGGCAATCTGTTCGCCAAGGTCGGGTCGATTTCGGGACTTATCGGCACGCTGTTTCCTGCGTTGCTGCTTATCGTCTTCGGCATTATCTGGCTGGCGATCGGTGAGCCAGTGCAGACCTCCCTGCACGCATCCGCGCTGCTTCCGCCGTGGACGGGCATCGCATCGATTGTGCTAATCGTATCCAATGTGCTCGCCTACGCGGGTATGGAGGTCAATGCCGTGCATGCCAACGACTTGGAGCATCCGGGACGTCAATTCCCACGCGCCATTGCACTAGCGACCGCGCTGATTCTGCTGGTACTTGTGCTGCCGACTTTGGCAATCGCCTTTGCTGTGCCGCATCGTGAGCTGGGGCTCATCGACGGCATCAATCTGGCGTTCAGGGAGTTCTTCGACCATTTTGGCATGGGTTGGGGCACTCCGGTGATTTCGCTGCTCATCGCGCTAGGCGCGTTCGCTTCCGTGGTGGCTTGGATAGCTGGTCCTTCTCGCGGTTTGCTAGCGGCCGCCCGCACGGGACTGATGCCTCCCGCGCTGCAGAAGCGCAATGCCCACGACGTGCAGGAAGGCATTCTGATTCCGCAAGGCATTATCGTGACCGTGCTGGCGTTGCTGTTCGTGTTGATCCCCAATGGCAACACGGCTTTCGCGACGCTGGTGGATATGGCGACCGCGCTGTATCTGGTGATGTACATGTTGATGTTTGCCGCCGCGATTCGTCTGCGCAACACCCATCCAGAAGTCCGCCGCACGTATCGAGTTCCTGCGATTCGGTTGGTCGCGGGCGTCGGTTTCGTCGCTTCCGCCGCGGCATTCGTGTTGACTTTCGTGAGACCGGCTGGTTTCACCGGTTTGGATAGCGTTTCATATGCGATTCTTGTGGCTGTAGTCGTGCTTGTGCTCGGTTTACCGCCGCTGGTGTTGTATGGAATGCGCAAGCCTGGCTGGGATCTGCGTTCGGATGCCGAGCGGAACACGGATACGTACGATGTGCTAGTGAATCCGGAATACTGAAATATTGGAATATTTGGAATACTCATGTTTCGAACATTCCAATAATCCCGAATATGATGAATGCCTCCCAAGTGTTCGCCTGGGAGGCATTCATCGTTCTTGTCTCGTTCGTTTACGCGATTACAGTTCGAAGCCGAGTTCGGCCGCCGCTTCGGTCGGTACCGGATCCTCGCACCAGAAATCCTCAAGGTTCTCATTGGTGGTCAGGCTTCGGATTTCGGCCTGGTCGATGTACAGTTCACCGCTCAAATGGTCGGTTTCATGCTGGAAGATGCGGGCCGGCCAGCCGTGCAGATGTTCCTCATGCTTGTTGCCGTCCTCATCCTGCCAACGGGCGGTGATGTCAAGCCAACGCTTGCGTACGGCCTGGTAACCGTCGAAGCTCAGGCAGCCTTCGTAGAAGCTGCGGGTTTCGGTGCCGATCGGCTCGTAGCTGGGGTTGATGATGGCGTGGAAGGGGAATTCCGCAGCTTCGCGCGGATCGCCATCGTCGCCTTCGCATACGTGGTCTTCGACGACGGCCAAAGCCAGACCGAGACCGATCTGGGTGGCTGCGAGGCCCACGCCCGGCGCTTCCAGCATGGTGGTGCGCATGGTGTCGATGAGCTTGTCAAGCGTTTTGCGGCTCAACTGGCCGTCGTAGGCGATGGTCTGCTGGCGTAATACCGGTTCGCCGGCCTGCACGATCGGCATGATTTTCTCTTTGCCGCCGGTTTTGATGAGCTTTTCGACCTCGCGGTTGAGTTCGAGGTCCACTTTCGAGTTGTGTCCGAACATGGGGCATATCTCCTTGCGGGCTCTTACAGGGTGAGTTCGTCGGCGACGACCTTGGCGAGGCGATCGCACACTTCGTCTGCCTGCTGCTGGGTTTCGGCTTCGGCCATGACGCGCACGAGCGGCTCGGTGCCGGACGGACGCAGCAGCACGCGGCCGGTGTCGCCCAGCAGCTTCTCTTCGCGTTCCACCGCGGCCTGCACCTTGGCGTTGGTCTTGGCGGCCATCTTGTCCACGTTCGGCACGTTGATGAGCGTCTGCGGCAGCTGCGGGAAGTCGGCGGCCAGTTCCTTCAGGCTCTTACCGGATTTGACGACCTCGTTGCACAGGGTGAGCGCGGTCAGGGTGCCGTCGCCGGTGGTGGCGAATTCACGGTTGATCACGTGGCCGGACTGCTCGCCGCCGAGCGAATAATCGCCTCGCAGCATCTCTTCAAGCACGTAACGGTCGCCCACGTTGGTCTGCACGGTCTTGATGCCCATGGAACGCAGGGCCAACTTCAGACCGAGGTTGCTCATCACCGTCACGACGAGGGTGTCATGGTTGAGCTTGCCCGCGTTCTTCTTGGCGCGTGCCAGAATGCCCATGATCTGATCGCCGTTGACCATGTTGCCGTCCTCATCCACGGCAAGGCAACGGTCGGCATCGCCATCGAAGGCAACGCCCATGACGGCGCCGGAGGCCTTGACCATGGCCTGCAGCTGCTCAGGATGGGTGGAGCCGGCGTTCTTGTTGATGTTGTAGCCGTCCGGCGACGCGTTGATGACGGTCACGTCGGCGCCGGCGCGGCGCAAGGCTTCCGGAGCGACCACGGACGTGGCGCCGTTCGCGCAGTCGGCCACGATCTTCAGGCCCTTCAGCGGCGTCGGCTGCGACTTGTCCGGACCGACCGGCGCGATGGCGGAAACCAGATGGTCGATGTACAGGTTGGTTGCGGTGGCGGTGTCATGGCTGACACGACCCACGCCGGCGCCGGTAGGACGATCCCAATCCTGGCCGAGCACCGCTTCGATCTCGTCTTCCTTGGTGTCGGGCAGCTTGAAGCCGCCGCGGGCGAAGAACTTGATGCCGTTGTCGGGCATCGGATTGTGGGATGCGGAGATCACCGCGCCCATTTCCACGTTGAGCACGGACGTCAGGTATGCGACGCCCGGCGTCGGGATGATGCCGGCGTCGATCACGTCGAAGCCGCCGGCGGACATGCCAGCGGACAATGCGGCGGCAAGGAAATCGCCGGAAACTCGTGTATCACGACCGACCAGCGCACGGCGACGGCTTTCGAATTCGCTCCGCTCGTCATCGCCCAGCACACGCACCGCGGCGTCACCCAAATCGAGCGCCAGCTGTGCCGTCAAATCCCTATTCGCCAATCCTCGAACGCCGTCGGTTCCGAACATACGTGGCATGAGTCTCAAATCCTCGCTATCTGCAAACGATATTTCCGTGACCTATCGTACTCAACCGTGCCGCCGAAACCAGCAGGTGACGACGCAATCGCATAACACTTCACAATTCAAAGCATTTCACGGCGCGCAATGCCCTTTTCGTGTCGCACGACTTTGATTTCAAGGCGGAAAATCAAGTCGTGCGACAACACTTGATAAAGAAATACCCCCTAACTATCATTTTCCGTTGAAAACCAGCGAAAAATAAGAGTTAGAGGGTATGAAAGCCAGCACGCCTGTCGCACGACTTTGAAAATCGCACCCAAAATCAAAAGTCGTGCGACGACATGACGGCTCTTAAGCGGGAACGTTCCTGTCGCCCCTGCTATCAGAGCGCGGCGTTGAAGTCGCGCACTTTCAGCGTGCGGTGAGAAGCCTCGACGTTGCCACGCACAATGCGCTGCAAGGCGTTGTCCGCGTCCTTATGGGAGGCGAGCCAGGCGTCACCCAGCTCCACGAGCTTCGCCGGATCGGCATAGCCCGGATACAGGCCTTCGAGCAGCGCTTCCGCCATGTGGAAGGTCTTGTGCTCCCAAATCCAGTCGGCGACCTCGAAATACTTCTCGGCGTACGGTTCGGCCAAGTCGGCGCGCGGGGTGGCTGCGAAGCCACCGGCCACAGCCTCAAGCTGCATGTTGGTCAGCTCGTCGTTGTGCAGGGCCTCGTTCCAAGCCCATGCCTTCGCTTCGGCGGTACCGGCCACGGCGCGTGCGCCATAGGCGAACTCACGGTTCTCGGTGGTTTCGCGCTTGGCCAGTTCGGCGTCGATTCCCGCCTGGTCGATCGCGTTGACGGTGCTCAGCGCGTTGATGATGGTCCAGCGGAAGTTGTTGTCGATTTCCAGACCGTCGAATGCCACGGAACCGTCGAGCAGGCCCTTCGCGTTGGCGACGAACGCCTCGTCGCCCGGCTCGCCGTAGCCCAGGTAGGCGGTGACGAGCTGGAACTGTTCGTCGGAGCCGGCCTTGGCCTGACCCGCCAGCTTGAACAGTTCGGCGGCCACATGCTTCACGATCTCGGCACGCTCTGCCGGAGCGGTGTAATGCCATGCGGTGGTGCTGACCTGTGCCAGCGCGTAACGGAAGGTGGTGGACTCGTGTTCGGTGGCGAGCGCGGCCAGCGAGGTGTCGATGAACTGGCGTGCCGGCAGTTCGCCGTCGCGGGTCATGTCCCACAGGGCGAGCCAGATCACGGAACGGGCGAGCGCGTCGTCGAAGCGGTACAGGTTGCTTGTCGCGAATGCGAGGCTCTTGTCGTCGAAACGCAGCTTCGTGTAGGTCAGGTCGTCGTCGTTCACCAGAATCAGCGACGGACGTGCCTTGCCGGCGGCAGCGTCGACGACCGTCAGTTCGCCGTCGACGTCCAGTTCGAAACGGTCGGTGCGCACGATCTTGCCGGTTTCCGGATCCTCGTTGTAGAAGCCGACGGCGAGACGGTGGGCGCGCAGCACGGGATGCTCGGCCGGAGCGGTCTGGCGCAGGGCGAGACGCTTGATGGTGCCGTCCTCGTTCTCTTCGACTTCGGTGGCGATGGTGTTGATGCCGGATTCCTCAAGCCACTGGGCGCTCCACGCCTTCAGGTCGCGGCCGGAAGTGAGTTCCAGTTCGGCGAGCAGGTCGGCGAGGGTGGCGTTGGAGTAGGCGTGCTTGTTGAGGTAGTTGTTGATGCCCTTGAAGAACTTCTCACGGCCCACGTAGTACACGAGCTGCTTCAGCACGGAGGCGCCCTTGGCGTAGGTGATGCCGTCGAAGTTGACGTAGGTGTCGTTGAGGTCGTTGATCGGGGCGACGATCGGGTGGGTGGTGCTCAGCTGGTCCTGATTCAACGCCCAGCTCTTTTCGCCGGAGCTGAAGGTTGCCCAGGCGTCCTTCCATTCGGTGGCTTCGGCGGTGGCGAGGGTGGACGTGAACTCGGCGAAGGATTCGTTGAGCCACAGGTCGTTCCACCACTTCATGGTCACGTAGTCGCCGAACCACATGTGGGCGAGCTCGTGCAGCACGGTGACCACACGGCGTTCCGCATAGGCGTCGGTGACCTTGGATTCGAACACGTACTGGTCGCGGATGGTGACCATGCCGATGTTCTCCATGGCGCCGGCGTTGTATTCCGGCACGTAGATCTGGTCGAACTTGGCGTACGGGTACGGCACGCCCCAGGTCTTGGCGTAGAAGGCGAAGCCCTTCTTGGTGATGTCGAACAGGTAGTCGACGTCCTTGCTGAAGGCCTTGGCGAGCGCCTGGCGGCAGTACATGGCCATCGGCACGGTGCGGCCGTCCTCATTGGCGTATTCGGTGTGCCATTCGGCGTACGGTCCGGCGCAGATGGCGGTGAGGTAGGAGCTCATGGTCGGGGTCAGCTCGAACACCCACAGCTTGGTGGTTTCGGCGGCGTGATCGCCGAGCGTGCCTTCCTCGGTGACGGTTTCGTTGTCGGTCACGGAGGAGGTGGGCATGTTGGACGTGACGATCCAGGATTTGGCGGCGAGCACGGAGAAGTCGAACACGGCCTTCAGATCGGGCTGGTCGAACACGGCGTAGACGCGACGGGCGTCCGGCACCTCGAACTGGGTGTACAGGTAGACGTTGCCGTCGGACGGGTCGACGCTGCGGTGCAGGCCTTCGCCGGTGTTGGAGTACTGGCACATCGCCTTGACGGTGACCTCGTTGTGCTCCTTGAGGTTCTTCAGTTCGATGCGGCTGTCGACGTACGCTTCAGCCGGGTCGAGGGTTTCGCCGTTGAGGGTGATTTCGCTGACTTCGTTGGCGATGAGGTCAAGGAAGCTTGACTCCCCCGGCTTCGCGTCGAAGGTGATGGTGGTTTCGGAGCCGAAATCCTTGGCTCCGCGGGTCAGGTCAAGCTTGACCGTGTAATGGATTGGCGCGGCGATGATGCTTTTGCGTTCTTCCGCTTCGATTCGGGTGAGGTTTGCTCCTGGCATGTCACTCCTTCTTTCTGGTAACAGAAGGCGGCGCGATCAGTTGTGCCGATCACGTCGCCTTGATTCAATTTATGGTAAATTTACGGCTTATTTCGCGGCGTTCAGTCCCATCGCGTCGTCCACGTCCTGCGCGATGTCGGCGACGACGGGGACGATCATCGGCTTGCGGTGCAGCTGTCGTGCCACCCAGCCGCCGAGCGTGCGTCGCATGATCTGCTGCAGCTTGTAGGTGTCGCGCGTGCCCTGCATCATCGCGTCCTGCAGCTGCTCGACGATCTGGTGACGGACCTTGTCGAACTCGCTTTCGTCTTCCGCGACCGCGTTGAGGTAGATCTTCGGGCCGGTGATAACATCCGCGGTTTCGGTGTCGACGACCACGAAGCTGGACACGAAGCCTTCGGTGCCGAGGATGCGGCGCTTCTCGAGTTCTTCGTCGGTCAGTTCGCCGACGGAATCGCCATCGACGTAGACGTAGCCGCACGGCACGGAGCCGACGACCGCGGCCTGGCCGTGGTACAGGTCGACGACGTCGCCGTCTTCGGCCAGCACGACGTTCTGCGGATCGACGCCGGTCTTGACGGCGATCATGCCGTTGGCCACCAAGTGGCGGTTTTCGCCGTGGATAGGCATGGCGCACTTCGGCTTGACGATGTTGTACATGTACAGCAGCTCGCCTTCGTTGCAGTGGCCGGAGACGTGCACGGCGGCGTTGTCTCGGTTGACCACGCGGGCTCCGAGCTGCACGAGCTTGTTGATGACCTTGTAGACGCCATGCTCGTTACCTGGGATCAGGGAGCTGGCGAGTATCACCGTGTCGAACTCGTTGATGGTGATGTCGCGGTGGTTGCCGTCGGCGATGCGGCCGAGCGCGGCCATCGGCTCGCCCTGGGAGCCGGTGCACATGTAGACGAGCTTGTCGTCCTGCACGTCATGGGCCTGCTTCAGGTCGATGACAGTGTCCTCGGGCAGACGCAGGTAGCCCAGATCGGCGGCGATGGACATGTTGCGGACCATGGAACGTCCGACGAACACGACCTTGCGGCCGTACTTGTGGGCCGCGTCGACGACCTGCTGCACGCGGTGCACGTGGCTGGAGAAGCTGGCCACGATGATCTTGCGCGTGGCCTGTGCGAACGCCTGGTCGAGCGCCGGACCGATGGAGGTCTCCGGCTTGACGAAGCCCGGGACCTCGGCGTTGGTGGAGTCCATCATCAGGAGGTCCACGCCCTTTTCGCCGAGCTTGCCGAATTCCACCAGATCGGTGATGCGGTGGTCGAGCGGCAGCTGGTCGAGCTTGATGTCGCCGGTGTCGATGAGCGAGCCGGCGGGGGTCTGCACGAACACGGCGAGCGCGTCCGGAATGGAGTGCGTGACGTTCACGAATTCCAGGTTGAACGGGCCGACCTTGAGCTTGTCGCGTCCCTTGACCTCGACGAGCGTCGGGTTGATGCGGTGTTCCTTGCACTTGGCCTCAACGAAGGCGAGGGTGAGCTTGGAACCGATCAGCGGAATGTCCGGGCGGAGCTTGAGCAGGTACGGCACGCCACCGATGTGGTCTTCGTGGCCGTGGGTGAGCACGAGCGCCTCGACCTTGTCGAGACGGTCCTTGATGTAGTGGAAGTCAGGCAGGATGAGGTCCACGCCCGGCTGTTCCTCTTCCGGGAAGAGCACGCCGCAGTCGATGAGCAGGATATGTCCGTTGTATTCGACCACGTTCATGTTGCGGCCGATCTCGCCCAGACCGCCGAGCGGCACGATACGCATGGAGCCCTTGCGGTACTTCGGCGGGCGATCAACACCTCGTCCTGCTGCGGCGCGGTGGATTGCGGCGCGGAATGCGACGGGCGACGGTTCGAACCGTTGCCGCCACGGGATCCACGGGAGCCGCCGTTGCGCGAGCCACCGTTGCCACGGCTGCGGGTGGAGGACTTGGCCTTCTTGATGGCGGTCTTCTCGGACTTCGCGGCCTTGGTGGTCTTGGATGCCTTGACTGCGGTTTCAGTGCGCTTGGCAGCTTTGCTGCCGCGCTTGTGTGTTGTTGTCTTTGTGGTTTCTTCTGTAGCCATTTCCTAGTTGGATTTCCATTACTAATTGTCTCCGCCTATGCGGAAACGAGGAATTTGGGTGCCTGCCGGCGTTCATGCGCGACAGGCCAGTCGCATCATGCGATTCGGTTCACAGCAGTCCCGCGGCGCGCATGCCCTTTTCCGCGCGCACGAGTTCCGCTTCGCCCGGACCGACGTTCGGCAGGCGCATTTCGGTGGAGTCGAGGATTCCACGCACCTTCAGCGAGGCTTTGGCCATCACGGCCTGGAAGCCATTGCCGTTCATCGCTTCGACGAGCGGCGCCAGCTGCACGGAGATGCGCTGCGCTTCGTGGATATCGCCACGATCGAACGCGTTGGCGAGGTCACGCATCGGACCGGCGGCCGCGTGCGCGATCACAGAGATGATGCCGACGGCGCCGACGGACAGGAACGGCAGGAACAGGCCGTCATCGCCCGAATACCAGGTCAGGCCGGTTTCCATACGCTTGCGTACCGCGCCGGCGATGTCTCCGGTGGCGTCCTTGACGGCCTTGACGTGGTCGAGCTCGGCCAGACGGCGGTAGGTCTCCAGCTGGATGTGCAGTCCGGTACGGCCCGGCACATCGTAGATGATGATCGGCTTGTCCGCGGAATCGTTGACCGCCTTGTAGTGGCGGAACACGCCTTCCTGCGACGGACGGGAGTAATACGGGGCGACCACGAGCACCGCGTCGGCGCCCGCCTCCTGGGTCTGCTCCACCATGCGCACGGTGTGCGCGGTGTCGTTGGAACCGGCGCCGGAAATGACCGGCACGTCCACGACTTCCTTGACGGCCTGAACCAGCTCGACCTTCTCCTCCATGTGGGTGGTCGGAGATTCGCCGGTGGTGCCGTTGACCACAAGACCGTCGGCACCATCCGCCACGAGCTGCCTCGCCAGCTGTTGCGCGGCTTCGAAATCTACGGCTCCGTCGGCCTTCATGGGGGTGACCATGGCCGGAAGGATACGTCCGAAGGGAGCAGGATCGAGCAGATGCATTGTACCGTCGTCAGTCTTAGGGCTTGTCATACGGCTAACGGTACTTCCCTCTGCGGACGCTTTCGATTTCGCGAGATGCGAAAAGTCACATTTTGGAAGGCCTGCCGACGATGACCGCGACGACGCACTGCAGGAAAGCGACGAACGTGAACACCATCAGCGGCACATGGTGGCCGCCGGTGGCCTGGACCAGCACGCCGAACATAAGCGGGCCGAGCGACGCGATCAGATAGCCGAACGACTGCGCAACGCCCGACAGCACCACGGTTTCGGCGCTGTCACGGCCGCGCAACGCGATCAATGCGAGCGCCACCACCAGGGACGCGCCTTGCGCGCAGCCGCCGACGAACGCCCATACCGGCATGAGATGCGGCAGCAGCAGCATGCCGAGGCCGGCGATGAACATGGGGGCGCTTGCGGTAAGCGCCGCGCAGACCTGGTTGCCGCGCACGTTCATGAGTTTCGGAATGAGCAGGCCGGAGAAAATGCCGATGCCTTGGAAGATGAACAGATGCACGCCGGCGGTGGAGGCGTCGTAGCCGATGGACGCCGAGATGGACGGCATCCAGTTGGACATGGTGTAGAAGGCGGACGATTGCAGTCCCATGAAGGCCGTCACGTACCACGTCATCGGACGGCGCAGAACACGGGCGAACACGCCACGCGACGATTGGGAACGTGCGGATTGGGCGGAAGGCGAGTTCCGTACGGCGGCCGACGCGACGACGATCTTGCGATTGTGCAGGATACGCAACGCCCACAGCACGGCGACGACCAGCGGCGGCACGCTCCAGAAGGCGAGCGACGCGCGCCATCCGCCCCACATCTGCGCGAGCGGCGCGGACAGCAATCCGGCTGTGGCGCTGCCGGCGGTGATGCAACCGGAGTAGACGCCGGTCGCCATCGCGACATGGCCGGCATAGTCGCGTTTCGCGATCACCGGCACAAGAACGTTGCCGACGGCGATGGCGGAGGC
>ENA-OQKS01000328-OQKS01000328.1-human-gut-metagenome-genome-assembly--contig:-NODE-328-length-14420-cov-4.151962_pt1 | contig 14420 bp, 11 predicted proteins | sample MGYA00242804_ERZ504808 | MGnify/ENA primary metagenome ERZ504808 (study PRJEB26092, sample SAMD00036375) | human gut metagenome | host: Homo sapiens | study: EMG produced TPA metagenomics assembly of...
CAACAGTTCTTTTTCTTTAATGATGAAAAGACAGATTCAATCGTCTTTTCTATGTTCCACACAAAGCACGTAATCCCAATTGTTCGTTTCCTTATCCATTTTATGCAAAGCGTCCAATAAAGGCTCCACTTTGGTATCATCTACCACTGTCATAATGGCCGAGCACATACTGGGCCACGCGTGACTGCCATAATGCGGTTCTCCTTTTACAGAGCCGCGCCCCTGCAACTGCTGCCAATAACTGAATCCACGACAATTCTGACGGTCCAACAACGCCAGAATACGTTCGTAAAAAGCTTGGTCGAAAGTGATGAAAACTGATTTCATTATTCCATTTTTTATTTTAAGTTCTGTCATCCGGTCTCCTATTCATTTCAATCCGGATAACAACTATATTAATTATTCTTTTTTGCCTTTGGTCATCTCCGTCTTATGTGCTTGATAATAGTCATTCAGTTCACGGGAAGCTTTCATCTTCTTACGGTTACGCTTGATACCTGTACCCGCAAATGAACAGTAGAGCACCGGAACCAAAATCAAGGTGAGCACGGTAGATACAGTCAAACCACCGATTACAGACACCCCTAAAGGCTGCCACATTTCAGAACCTTCCCCTCCTCCTATCGCCATCGGCACCATGCCCAGAATAGTGGTCAAAGTGGTCATTAAAACCGGACGTAAACGACTACGGCCCGAAACAACGACCGAATGAATAACAGACATACCCCGCTCACGACATAAGGTAATGTAATCAATAAGCACGATACCATTCTTCACTACGATACCAATCAACATGATACCTCCCAACAAACTCATGACATTCAATGTAGTCCCCGTTCCATACAATGCCATCAATACCCCACTGAATGCAAACGGAATAGAGAACATAATGATAAACGGATAGGTCAGAGACTCAAACTGGGCAGCCATTACAATAAATACCAATATAATAATCAAAACAGCCAAAGTTCCCAGATCGCTGAATGAATCCTGCTGATCCTCATAAGACCCTGCCACCTGGATACTGATACCGCCAGGTAAATCCATCTTATCAATAATAGACTCACCCGCTGCCACCACACTACCTAAAGGCGCACCTGAAATCACAGCAGATACTGTTACAATACGTTCACGGTCTTTACGTTCAATAGTAGGAGGAGCTGAACGCTCCACTACCGTGCCGATATCTTTCACCCGAATTGCTTTACCTTCATTGGTATAAATCAGAATATTCTCCAAACTTTCAATACTGGTACGGAACTGGGGAGCATAACGCACCTTGATATCATATTCTCACCATCTTCCCGATAGTAAGAAGATAAAGCACCATTAACACGGTTACGCAGATACAAAGCTGCTGTAGAAAGATTCAAACCATGTAAAGCCAGTTTTTCACGATCAAAATCCACCTGATATTCCGGCTGATAATCCTGACGGCTGATATTCACCTCAGACACACCGTTCACTTTCAATAAAGCTTCTTTCAATTCAGCGGCTGCCTTATCTGTTTCTGTAAAATCATATCCATAGATTTCAAAATCGGCAGTGGCCTGTCCACCCATGCCTCCACTGCTACCACCCAAGATAACCTGGGCTTTATCCAGTTCGGGATAGGCTTTCAGATCCTCACGCATACCATCGCAGACTTCTGCCAACGTAACAGAACGCTGATCGGGATTATAAAGGTTGATATTGAATGAAATGATATGGCTACCATTATCCTGAATAGAAGCCCAAGTATTATCCGCATCAGCCTGTCCCACAGTATAGTTACAGATACGCATCACCCCTTCATATTTCTTCAGCCACCTTTCGGTCAGCTCCTGGGCCAATGCCTGGGCACGCTCTACGCGAGCTCCGATAGGCAATTGTAATTGAACAGAAATACGACTGTTGTCTTGTGACGGAAAAAACTCTGTACCAATTCCTTTCGCACAAATCAGGCTCAGCAGAAAGAACCCGAAACAACCGGCAATAATGGTCTTGCGGTGACGGACAGCCCAGTTCAAACGTTTCTGATACCAGTTATCCAATCCATCCAACGCACGTTCTATCGGTTTGTAGAATGTGACAAACCACTTACTTTGTTTTTTTTGCAAGCGAAGCATCTGCGCACACATCATCGGAGTAAATGACAGAGCCGAGATAGTAGAAATAGTCATAATGACACACATCATCCAGCCCAACTGACGGAACAAAACTCCCGACATACCACTGACCATCGTCAACGGGAAGAATACCGCAATCATGGTCAATGTGGATGCGATAACAGAAATTGCCACCTCATTTGTTCCATGGATAGCCGCCTGTTTCGGCTCGGAGCCACGCTCGATATGGGTCGTTACGTTTTCCAAAACAACAATAGCGTCATCCACCACATTACCAATCGCAATAGAAAGGCACGACAAAGAAATAATATTCAGAGATCCCCCATCCGTGATAGCCAAATAAATAAAGGAGGCAATCAATGACATGGGGATAGTGATACAGATAATCACCGTAGCACGCCAACGACCTAAGAAAACAAATACCACCAAGACCACAAACAGAATGGCATACATAATAGTTTCCGTCAAACTGTCGATGGTATTCAAAATATTATCCGAAGTGTTCACAATAACCCCCAGTTTCACATCACTGGGCAGTGACTTCTGTAACTTAGGCAACTGATCCATTACTTTCCGGGAAATGTTCACTGAGTTTGCTCCCGATTGTTTCTGTACAACAATCATGGCTCCCTGCACCCCGTTATTATAGGTTTCCTGAGCACGTTCTTCTACAGAATCGACTACCGTTGCCACGTCACGCAAATACACCGAAGCACCATTGCGTATACCCACTACGATATTCTCCATTTCTTTCGGGTCCTTGAATTCTCCTTCCACACGCAAGGAATAGGTATTACTGCCCACATCGAAAGTTCCACCCGGAGTATTCTTATTTTCAGCCCCGACAATGGAACTGATGGTCTCAATCGTCAGATCATATGCTTCCAGTTTGTTGGGATCACAATAAATATTCACCTCACGCTTCGGCGCACCGGCAATGGACACCGTTCCCACACCGGGAACACGAGCCAAAGGATTTACTACATTATCATCCAATATCTTATACAAAGCCGGCTGACTTTCTTCTGCCTGAACGGACAACAGCAGGATAGGAATCATATCCGTACTGAACTTAAAGATAATCGGAGTATTGACTTCATCGGGAAGCTCCGAACTCACCATATCCAATTTATCACGCACATCATTAGTCAACACATCAATATCATAGCCATATTCGAATTCCAAAGTGATAACTGATATATTTTCTGAAGACTTGGATGTAATATGTTTCAAATTACTAACCGAGTTCAACGTATTTTCCAACGGACGGGTTACGTTGTTCTCTATATCGGAAGCACTGGCACCCTGATAAGATGTCATAACCATAATGGTATTGGTATCAATATCGGGATACAAGTCTACCGGAAGTTTCGACAATGAGAACAGACCAAAGATCGCTACGGCCAAAAAGCATAACGAGGTCATAATCGGTTTTTTAACCGCTCCTTCGTATAAACTCATGTTTGTTAAATTAAAAATTAAGAACTAAAAAATCATATATAGGTAAATAAATATGGAGTATTATCAACTAATTCTCAATTTTTAATTTACTGCCACTTCCACACCATCGGCCAAACGGGTCTGACCGGCAACCACCACCTGCGAATTATCCTCCACCCCGGAAATCAATTCATATTCGGTTCCCATCCGACGTCCCAATTCTACTTTATTATAAGAAACCTTACCGTCTTTGTAGACATATACATAACGGTCGCCCGAACCGGCACGTTTCACAATAGCCTGATCAGGAACCACCACATGCCGCAATGTACCAAAGCTCACAGTCACACGGCCAAACATTCCCGGACGTATACGCTGACGGGTATTAGCCAATTTTACCTCTACAGGAAAAGTATGAGTAGCAGCATCAATAGTAGGATACACCAAACTAACTTTCCCTTCGAACTCCTCATCACCATACACATCAAATTTCACCTTTACGATCATACCTTTAGTCACTTTCGGGAAATAAGGTTCGGATACATTGATCAACAGTTTAACCGGAGTGATCTGTTCAATGACCAACACAGGAGTGGAAGCGGAAGAATATAAATCACCGTTATCAAAATTACGTGCTGTAACCACTCCATGAATAGGGCTTAACAACTGCGTATTCTCCAACAAATTATTATAGGAAGTACGACGTACATCTAAAGCTGTTTTTGCTGCATCCCATTCAGATTTGGAAGCTCCACCCACTTTGTACAGTTCATCCATACGTCTGAATTCCGTTTCTTCATTTTCTAATTGCAATTTCATTTGTTTCAGATTTGCCGCATCCATCTGTACTAATTTCTGTCCTTTGGATACATGGTCTCCCACTTCAACAAAAATACGGTCTATACGCCCGGGAGAGGTCGGAGCTATATTATTTTTCGCTTCCGCTTCAACAGTGGCAGTATATTCCTCTATCTGATCTACATCGCGGGAAGTTACGGAAGCAAGCCGGACTACCGGTTTGTCCTCCATAGCGGTATCAGCATCTTCCTTACTCTCCGTTCCACCTGAACATGCCCCCAGCATAGTTACCACCAGCCAAGCTGCGAATTGAAAATATTTTCTCATACTGTTATCTTTATGTTAATGTGTTATTGTTCCGTTACTTCATCAATGCCTAAGACTAAATCCAAATCAGCTTTAGCTACCAGATAGTCATAGATGGACTGGTTATAAGTCAGTTGGGCCTCTGTTAAAGCCACTTCCGAACTATTCAATTCCAAGATAGTTCCTTTTCCAACTTCATATCTTTTTTCGGCAATAGTACGCCCTTTCTCCGCCTGAAAGACAGCTTCTTTATTACTTACCACCTGTTCCGTACTAGCGGCCATATTATCCAAATAACCGGTAGCTTGCATAGTGAGTTGCCGCTCTGTATTGATACGGTTCTCTTCCAGTTGTTTCATCTGGATACGGGTCTGTTTCAATTGAGTAAAATTACTTCCTTTGAACAAAGGAATGCTTAGATTCAGGCCGATAGTAGAATAGGGCCTCCAATCGTATTCCTTGAACTTGAAATTATCATTCATTGAAGTATACATATATTGGAAACTGGCAGAAAGGGTCGGCATAAAGTTGGTATACTGCAACTTCAGCGTCTGCTTTAATTGCAATGCATTCAGTTCCAATTGCTTCAACGTACTGTTATTTGTCAAATTGTCTGGACGAGGCATTGCCTGACGAGTAAACATAGACATTTCATAATCCTTCAGATTGCCTTCAACCGCTACCTTTACATCAGACTCCATTCCCATCAAGACCTTCAATTGCAAATTTGCCAAATTCACTCCGTTACGGGCAGACACCACGGTAGGTTTCAAGCTGCGCATCTGCACATCCGCACTAATCTTATCATATTCACTGACAGTCCCCTGTTCATATTTAGCTTTCACCACATTATAATTATCTTCACTCTGCTTATAACTTTTAAGCAGCACTTCATAACTGTCCTGTGCCAAAAGCAACTGAAAAAATGCCTTGGTCACTTGATTTACCATATCCAGACGTGAAGCACGTGATTTCTCTACCGCCAGGTTCACATCTGTACTTGTCAAACTGATACTTTTGTAAAGAGCCGGAGCAAAGACAGGCAGACTAACAGACAGACCACCACTATAAGTATTATCTGTACCGACTTCAATCACCTCTCCCATCATGGCGAATGACTGCTTTTTTATGGCTCGTGAATAACTGCCCACCAAACTGGCTTCTGGGAAAAGACCGGCATAAGCTTCCCGGCGGGCTTCTTTCTTTAACAGGATTTCCTGACCGGCGACTTTAATGGTGGGATTGTCGCTCAATGCTATCCGGACTGCGTCCTGTAAGGTAATCCTCAATGTGTCTTGTGCTTGTGCACTTTGTATTGCTACATAAAGCAGCAAAAACAAGGTTAACGTAGGTTTGCAATAAAATTTCATTAACTATTATTCTTTATTTAGTGACTTATTTAATTTCTAACCATACTTATTATGTTCGTTTCCTTTTAAATTCAATAAAAAATTATCCACAATCTTCAACCCCTTTTCAGTGGAAATGCCACGCATATGCATAAATACAACTGTTTCATAAATTTCACCAAGCGAATAGGACTTGCATATTTCCGAATGCAACAACAAATCCATCTGCTCACATACCATAGCGCGTACAATATTATAATTTACATCATTTCTAAAAATGCCTTGTTCCACTCCTTTGCGATAAAATTCCATAGCCGAATCCAAATTCTCCTTCCGGCTTTCGTCAATGTAACGCATTACCTTGGGATATTTCTCAATATCCTCAAAGAATTTCCTGTTTGTATTCTGAAATTCCTGGGCACTTCTTTGAAAAAACTTCAAGAGGACTTCCAAAACATTTTTCTGCTTTGGAAGCCACTTGAGTCATATATTCCTGCATCTCCTCCCGATGTAACTTCATGACATCAAGTAATAAATCCTCTTTGTCATGGAACAATTCATAAAGCGTACGTTTAGATATAGATAATCCGGCAGCAATATCATCCATTCTCACTGTTTTGACACCTTTCTGGGCAAATGATTTCGCTGCCGCCAAAACAATGTGTTCCTTCACTACCGTTTTATCCGTTCTTTTTTTCCTGACGCTATTCATTCTTAACATAAAGGGAGACAAAGATACATTTATTTTATAATACCTAACTTAGAACTTCTGACAAACTCTATCAGATGTACAATTTCAGGACTAGACGGAACCTGTTCTTCAATACGACGCAATGCATCCTCTGTAGATGTATTCACTTTATACAATATACGGAAAGCATGCGCTATATGTTTAATAACCGTTTCCGAAAAACCTTCATGTTGCAACACGGTGGTATTGATGCTGTAAAAAGCCGTAGGCTCATGGGCTGCCACACAATAAGGAGGAATATCCTTGGTAAAACGACACCCGCCCTGTACGGCGGCATAAGTCCCCAAACGAGTCTTTCCCTGCATCAGTACATTGGAAGTAAGAATAGCATAATCCTCGACTACACAACAACCTGACACCTGCGAACCGTTACCAATAATACAGTTATTACCGATGGTCACATCATGTGAGATACGTGCTCCCTGCATAATAAAGTTACCGCTTCCTACCACAGTTTCATCTCCGGCGAAAGTGGCACGAATAATTACCGCATTCTCACGGATGGTATTATTATTACCTATACGGGCAATGGTATCATCACCCGTATATTTAAAATCTTGCGGAGTAGCAGCAATTACAGCTCCGTTATAAATGGTATTTCCGTTACCGATGCGTGCGCCGCTCATAATGCTGGCGTTGGGCATAATTACATTATCATCACCTATCTCCACATTCTTATCAATGTAGGCAAACGGGTGAATAGTTACGTTTTTCCCGATTTTTGCAGACGGGTCTACATAAGCTAACGGACTAATCATATTCATATTATTTTTAAGGTTAATTATTCACGTCCACCGCCCAATGCGCTGTACAGATTGATAACAGCCTGCATACGCTGGAAAGTATCGGATACTTCGTTCAACTGGGCACTCAGCAATGACTGTTGTGCAGTAATGATTTCCAGATAAGTGGCCTTTCCCGCCTGAAACAAATCATTGTTCATCTCCACCGCTTTTTGCATTTCAGAAACCTGTGCCTGGTGCTCGCTCAACTTTTTGTCTGCCGTATCATACAGGAACAAAGCATCACTTACTTCCTTACCAGCTTCCAAAATAGTCTGCTGATAATTCATCTTGGCAATCTGTTCTTCCGCTTTCGATACTTTCAAGTTGGCAATCAATTTTCCACGCTGGAAAATGGGTTGCGTCAATGAGCCGATAGCATTCCAAAGCATAACGGCAGGATTAGAAATCACTGTACCATTGGAACCATTAGTCCATCCCAGAGTACCTGTAATATTAACACTGGGATAAAAAGCGGAACGCGCCTGATTGGTAGTATAATAAGCGTCGGCTAATGCCAATTCTGCCGCTTTTACATCGGGCCGGTTCTCAAGCAACTGTAAAGGAACTCCCACCGCCAAATCAGCCGGCATCACTTGTTCCTCCAATGTTCCACGGTCTATGTTCTGAGGAGCCTTTGCCAACAATACGGAGATAGAATTCTCAGTTTCACGCACCTGGCGTTTCAAGTCAGCCAATGAAGCCTCCGTCTGGTGATAAGCCCCTTTACTCTGTGCCACAGCAGCTTCGGTAGTCATACCGGCTTCCTTCATAGCTTCCATAGTGCGCACTGTTTCTTTCATTAACGCCACATTCTGTTCGGTCACACTGACTTGACGGTCTAGCATCAATAAAGAATAATAAGCATTGGCTATACCACCAATCAACTGTGAACGCACTGCCTGCTGATAGGCCTTACTTTGCAAATAAGAAGCTTTCTGGCCACGATGGGCATTCAGCAATTTGCCGAACAAATCAACTTCCCAGCTTGCAGAAGCAGGTAAAGTATAGTTCTTAACAGGAGTACTTTTGTCCACACTAGTCAACGAACCTTGTGGAGCAAGGGCCAAAGAAGGGAGATAAGACAAACGAGCTGATGTCAATAACGCCTTGGCCTCCTTTACACGCAGGATAGCAGCCTGCATATCTACATTGTTTGCCAATCCCTCTTCAATCAGCATCTGCAATTTCGGATCACGGAAAATTTCCTTCCATGACAAGTTACCCATATTGGTTGTATCGTTAGCAGCCAATGTATCGTTGGCGGCAACCGGGTCACGATAGATGCCAGTGGCATCTATCGACTCGGGACGATCGTATGATTTATAGATGTGGCAACCGCTTAATAAAAACGTCGCGCAACATAATCCTATTATCTTTTTCATTGTTCTTCTGTTCATTTACGGGTGTATTGTTCAATTTCGGGTTCAACCTCTGTATTGTCCACACTTTCCCATTCAATCGGTTTGAATTTCTCTTGTAACCATTGGAATACCACAAACAATACGGGTACGATAAAGATCTGGAAGATCATACCAATCAACATACCACCAATAGCCGAAGCTCCCAAAGTACGGTTACCATGAGCACCAACTCCCATAGCCAACATCAACGGAATCAAACCTACAATCATGGCCAATGAGGTCATTAAGATCGGTCGCAAACGGGCTGCCGCACCCAAAACCGCAGCCCAGGAAATACTCATTCCCTGCTTACGGCGATCCAAAGCAAACTCTACAATCAGAATGGCATTCTTCGCCAACAATCCCATCAACATGATCAATGCAATCTGCATATAAATATCATTTGACATGGTTCCTAAAATCATCTTCAAAGCCGGAATATTTCCCAATGCTGCAAATCCGTTTACAAACAGGAAGCTACCCAACAGACCGAACGGTACTGAAAGCAATACGGACAACGGCAGAATGTAACTTTCATACTGTGCACTCAGCAACAAATAAACGAATACAAAACACAGAATGAAGATGATACCTGTGGAACTGCCACTGGTAGATGCCTCTTCACGAGCCATACCTCCCAACTCATAACCGTAACCGGTAGGCAAATTCTCTTTAGCAACTTCCGCAATAGCCTGCAAAGCCTGTCCGGAAGTATAGCCACTGGCAGGAGCCACCATCACTTTGATAGACGTATAAAGGTTGAAACGGCCGATAACATCCGGTCCATATACTTTCTTGACAGAAACGAACTGGGAAATAGGAGCCATCTCATTCCCATTACGTATCTTGATACTATTCAAGGATTCCAGATTCTTGGTCGCTTCGGGTTCCGCCTGAATCATAACACGATACATCTTACCGAAACGGTTGAAGTTAGAAGCATACAAACCACCGAAATATCCCTGCATGGTAGTCAGAATATCACTAGGACTGATTCCTGCCTTCTTACAAGCAGCAGCATCAATATCCAACATATATTGGGGGAAACTCGGATTGAAGGTAGTCTGGGCCGAATTAATTTCAGGGCGTGCCTTCAACGCATCCATATAGTCCAAAACTACATCATAAAAATGATTCAAGTCTCCACCGGTCTTATCCTGCATATTCAACTCGATATCACTGGATGCCGAATAACCCGGAATCATAGGAGGAGCAAAGAACAATACCTGCGCATCCTTGATGATCTTCTGCGCACGCATAAACAACGTACCTACCACAATATCCGAATTCTGCATCATGGAGCGTTCTTCCCAATCTTTCAGCTTAATAATGATAGAACCGTAAGAAGGTCCCTGACCACCAATAAAGCCGAAACCGGAAATCACCGTACGGGAATCTACAGCCGGTTCGGCAGCCACCAAGCTGTCTACACGGTTTAAGATTTCCATTGCACGTTCCTGTGAAGTACCGGGAGGCAGTGTCACCGCACCCATAATGGTACCGGTATCTTCATTGGGCACCATACCCGTCGGAGTAACCTTCATAAAGAATACCAACAAAATGATAGAAGCGGCAACCAGCCCGAATGACAACCATTTCTTATGGATAAAGAATACTACATGCTTCTTGTACTTCTTCAATATAGAATCATAAGCCGCATTAAAGGCTGTATGGAAACGTTCTACACGGGTCATCTTCTTTGCTCCATGTCCCTCATCATGCGGTTTCAAGAAAATTGCGCACAGTGCCGGTGACAAAGTCAATGCATTCAAAGCTGAAAAACCGATAGAGATCGCCATGGTGATACCAAACTGACGGTAGAATGTACCGGCAGTACCTCCCATGAAACTTACCGGAATAAACACAGACATCATGACTAACGTAATAGAAACGATAGCTCCACCCAGTTCACTCATGGCATCAATAGAAGCCTCACGGGAAGACTTGTATCCCTGATCCAACTTGGCATGAACCCCCCTCGACGACGACAATGGCATCATCGACCACAATCGCAATGGCAAGCACCATCGCCGAAAGAGTCAGCAGGTTCACACTGAAGCCAATCAGTTTCAGTACAAAGAAAGTAGCCACCAACGCCACCGGAATGGCAATAGCCGGAATCAGCGTTGAACGCATATCCTGCAAGAAGATATATACCACAATAAACACCAAGATAAATGCCTCTATCAACGTCTTGATTACTTCATGGATAGAAGCGAACAAGAAGTCATTGGCATTTTGGGCGATATTGATATTCAAACCTGTCGGCAGTGATTCCTGTGCCTTTGCAAGCACTTTCTCCAAATCGGAAATAGTTTCGGTAGCATTAGAACCTGCCATCTGATAGACGATACAAGATACAGCCTTGTGACCATTTACCATATTATTGAATGTATAAGCCAGACGACCTAATTCTATATCAGCCACATCTCCCAAACGAAGTACATTACCATCCGGCAAGGCCTTGATAACAATATCTTCAAATTCAGTCGTTTGCTGCAAACGTCCTTTATAACGGATCGTGTATTGGAAAGTCTGATTACCACGTTCACCGAACTGTCCCGGAGCCGCCTCAATATTCTGTTCGGCCAATGCTGCGAAACATCAGTAGGACCAGTTTGTACTGCGCCATCACATCCGGTTTCAACCAGATACGCATAGAATAATCCTGTCCCAACACATTAGCATCACCTACCCCCTTTACACGCTTGATTTCAGGAATCAAGTTAATATTAGCATAGTTTTCAATGAACTCAATATTATACGAGTCGGTTTCATCATACAATGAAAAGACCATCAACATGGAGTTCTGGCGTTTCTGAGTAGTCACACCCACCTTGGTTACTTCAGCAGGCAGCAATCCTTGTGCCATAGAAACACGGTTCTGCACATTAACAGCCGCCATATCCGGATCTGTTCCCTGATTAAAGTAAACGTTAATATCGGCAGCACCGTTATTGGATGCTGATGACTGGATATACATCATGTTCTCCACACCGTTTATCTGGTCTTCCAACGGCGCGATGACCGAATTCAATACAGCTGTGGAGTTCGCACCGGTATAGGTGGCACGTACCTGCACCGTAGGAGGTGCAATATCCGGATATTGCGTAACCGGCAATGTAGCAAGTCCGATGATACCCAGAATAACTATCAAGACGGAGATTACCGTTGATAGCACCGGACGGTTAATAAATCTATCTAGTTTCATTCTCTATATACCTTATTTATATAAACGAAGTTAATCTGTTTATTTTATACTGATTATTTAAAGGCCGTGGCAATATTCCCTTCCTTCTGGTCTTTCAGGTGTTGTTGATATTTCGCCTCTTTCTGTTCCGGAGTAATCGGAGTAATTGTCTGTCCGTCCTTCAACGTCTGTACACCTTCAACTACAATTTTATCGCCGGGCTTCAAACCACTGGTAACAATATAATTCTTACCGTCACTCAAATTCGACACTTTGATCTCAGTATGCTTCAATGTATTATCCGACTGAAGCACATAAACAAACTTTTTATCCTGAATTTCCTGTGTAGCCGACTGAGGAATCAAAATAATATCCTCCATAGTATAAGGGAAAATTACATTAGCCATACCACCACTACGCAATACAAGCTGTTTGTTCGGGAAAACGGCACGCATACTTACCGAACCGGTAGTCTGGTCAATAACACCACTTACAGCGTCAATCTTACCTTCTTCAGTATACATTGTACCGTCAGCCAATTCCAATTTTACAGCCGGCATCTTCTCCAGTTGTTCTTTCAGTGTGCCACCAGCTCTTGTCAAACCCAACAACTGCTTTTCAGTCATAGAGAAATACACATACATTTCACCGATTTCACTCACGGTAGTCAACGGTTGTGTTACCGAAGGACTCACCAAACTACCAATACGATACGGGAATGTACCCACCACTCCATCTGAAGGGCTGGTCACTGTACAGAAGCCCAAATTCTGACGAGCGCTGGTCAACTGAGCCTCAGCCTGTGCCAAACTGGCTTTTGCAGAAAGCAATTGGTCTACTGCGCTTTGATACTCAAAATCGCTGATAATTTTCTTATCATACAAATTTTTCTTCTGTTGTTCGTTCAAAGATAGCGTATTGACATTCGATTTTGCCATCTCTACAGCAGCTTTTGCCTGACGTTCCGCAGCCGCATACTGTGTAGGATCGATCTGAAAGAGCGCCTGGCCTTTCTTTACCGTTGCACCTTCGTCCACACAAAGCTTTACGATAAAGCCGGAAACCTGAGGACGCACCTCAATATCCTGAACACCTTTGATAGTTGCGGGATAAGAAGTAGACTGCTGGCTGGCTGTAGACTGTACAGCCACGACGGTAAATTCGTCATCACCCAACTTCATACCGCTCTGACCGCCTCCACAACTGCTTAAAACGGTCATTGCCGCCGTAAATATCGCGAGGCGGCTCCATGAAATACATTTCATACTATTTACTGTCATTTTCATAACTAATATTATTGAACTTTACTTATTTGTCGAATTAACAGATGTTTATAGAAAACTTTTTAAACCCAATTAGTTTTTACTGCCGCAAAATTAGTCATTTTTCCGGCATTTGTTCGCTTAGCCCATTAGCTTTAACTATAAATAACGTGCGCATATAGAAGGATATTAATTATGTAAAATATATTCCATATATATTCAATCTGTTTCCAGATCTAAACAAGCAAACCATATTACAACTCATACATGATACGGACATGAATGAAACTATTTTTTCGCTATCTTTGTCCAGCAAAATACGAAAGAATGAAATCTGATTTTCACATTGGTCAAAATCAACACTAAAAAAATCATCAATTCGACATCATTTTACAGTATTTAGGCTTCAAATTTATAATTTTATTTATATTTTTGCCACCAATTTAAAACGATATCTAATTATAAGGAAAAGATTATGGTCAAGATTACCAAAGAAGCCGCTTTGCTATACCACTCGCAAGGCAAGCCCGGAAAAATTGAAGTTGTACCGACAAAACCGTACAGCACACAAACAGACCTGTCACTGGCTTACTCTCCCGGAGTAGCTGAGCCTTGTCTGGAAATAGAGAAAGACCCGCAAACTGCATACGACTATACTGCGAAAGGCAACTTAGTAGCCGTTATTTCCAATGGTACAGCCGTTCTAGGACTAGGCGACATAGGTGCATTGAGCGGAAAACCTGTCATGGAAGGTAAAGGATTACTTTTCAAAATCTATGCAGGTATTGATGTTTTTGACATTGAAGTGAATGAGAAAGACCCCGAAAAATTTATTCAGGCAGTAAAAGCCATCGCTCCCACTTTCGGAGGTATCAACCTGGAAGACATCAAGGCTCCCGAATGTTTCGAGATAGAAAACCGGCTGAAAGAAGAACTGGATATTCCAGTAATGCATGACGACCAACACGGTACAGCCATCATTTCATCCGCCGGTTTATTAAATGCATTGGAAGTTGCCGGAAAGAAAATTG
>ENA-OQKS01000329-OQKS01000329.1-human-gut-metagenome-genome-assembly--contig:-NODE-329-length-14419-cov-2.473272_pt1 | contig 14419 bp, 18 predicted proteins | sample MGYA00242804_ERZ504808 | MGnify/ENA primary metagenome ERZ504808 (study PRJEB26092, sample SAMD00036375) | human gut metagenome | host: Homo sapiens | study: EMG produced TPA metagenomics assembly of...
TCTTAATGTAAGTAGTAAACAGCAGACAATTCTGCCAAGTCACGATTATCTTACCATGGGGCAGGTAGAAACATCAAGACAGCTTAAGGAAAGTTTAAGAAATTGGCAGAAAGATTAAAGTGGAAATGTGCATTCTTAAATAAAGATTTTACTTGTGAAGCGGGGATGAATGTGCTATAATCTCTCCGGTGCGTCAGAACGCAGCGGGGCCGGGTTTCTCCGGGGTGCGTTCTGAAAAAAAGAAACCTGTACGTTGAATTGACAAAGAGAGCGAGGAATTTACGTGTATCTGACAAAGGACGAGTTTCTGCAGAAATTTGGAATTCTGCCGCAGGAATTTGAAGAAGCAGATATTTCCTGGGAAGAACTGCTGGAAATTGCGGATGATTATGAACGGCACCGGCCGACGCTGGAAAAGATCCGAAAAGAATTTGTGGCAGAATTTCTGCAGGACAAGGAAAAAGAGATCGGACTGCAGTCGTACCACAGCCGCCTGAAGGACACCGAACATCTGGTGGAAAAGCTGGTGCGTAAGCGTCTGGAAAATTATGCAAAATACCGGAAAATGGATTCGACAAACTATATGCGTTACGTGACAGATCTGATCGGAATCCGGGGACTTTTGCTGTATCGGGAGGACTGGGTAAACTTCCATAAATACATTACGCACTGGTTTAAAAATGATCCGGAGAAATACATCCGTGATTACGGCCGTGACTACGACCAGAACGCATCGGGCTATATGGCAGAGCCGCCGAAAGTCCATACAAGACTTGGCGATTACGCCGATATTTATGTGAACTGGATTCCGGAGGAGAACATTCTGGACCGGAAACATTACCGTGCGGTGCATTACATTGTCGTTTACCGCGGCGTCTACATTGAAATTCAGATTAAGACGCTGTTCGAGGAGGGCTGGGGAGAGATTGACCACAGTATTCTTTATCCGCAGCGCAAGGGAAACGCCATGCTGACAGAGTTTTCCGAGCTGCTGAACCGTCTGGCGGGCATGGGAGATGAGATGGGATCGTTCTACCGCCGTCTCCAGGTTGTGCCGGATGAGAAGTTCCAGAGCAAGGAAACGATCGTGCGCAAGCGTGAATTAAAACCGCAGGTCAAGGCAGCGGTGGAAAAACGCGATCTGAACGAAATTCATACGATGGATGATGCCGTCTGGAGCATACTGAAAGAATAAAACTGCTTTTCAGAAATGGGAAAGGATAAAAAATGGATGGAAGAAACACGGGCCGTATGGGATTCTCCCATGCAGCGGAGAATTCTGCGGAGAATATGATGGCGGCAGTCAAAGCCGGAAAAATCCGAAAACATCTGATGGGAAATACTTCGCCGATCCGCTATGGAACGATGGAAAAACGCGAGATGACCGAATATACCGACTTTGTCCGGACGAAACTCTGTTATGAAATTCTGAATCTGCCCGGGGAGGAAAAATGAATACAATAGAAAAAATATATACAAACTACGACGGACTCCTGGAAGAATTTTCTGAGGAAGTGATTCAGAGCCGTTATGCCGTTTTTTATGAAGAGATCGAAGAATTTGCCAAAAGTCTCGGCATTCGCGAGAAAATCCAGATCAGTGAATCGCTGTTAAGCCATGCGGTGCTGGACTATTTCACGGATATTTCCCGCCTGAAACATTTTCACCAGGCGAAACATATCAATTCGCTGAAAGTAATCTCTTATGAGACATACTGGCTGCTGCGGAGAAAACCGATCCAGATCTGGTGGAGGATGAGACATCGGATGCGATGGCATTTCTGAACGAAAAGTTCGTCTTTTCCCGGATTGCCAAATATCTGATGGGCGACGGAAAACGGGTGATTTTAAGTCCGGAGACGAAAAAAGGCTTTCTGAATTATCTCGATTCGCTGTTTTATTACCTGAAATACCGCAATTACGATGCGGAAATGCTCGAGATGATGCTGATGGGCTTCAAAGCGGGTGTTCTCGTGGCGGATGATTTAAAGGAGCAGGAGTCCTAAAAAACGGGCGGAAGCGGAATACAACAAAATAAGATGAAGATCGAAAGAACCGGACGGGTCGTAAGGCTGCTGTCGGGTTCTTTTTTTGTGCGGTGCTGCATAAAGTGCAGAGAAAACATTGCGATGCATGGACAGAAAACTGTTTAACAATGGAGGGACGGGAACTGCTTTCCTTTGGAACTTTGTACAGGGAGGAATGGATATGGCCACGCTCGAAAAAATCAATGCATTTCTAAAAGCGGTGAATGCAGCCGCCTGGGGACCGCCGCTTCTTTTTCTGCTGCTTGGGACAGGCATTTTTCTGACCATCCAGCTTCGCGCGCTACCCATTCGACGGTTGTTCTTTGCGCTTCGTACAGCATTCGGCCGTGAGGCGAGGTACAGCGGGGAGAAAACAGAAGCGGGAGTTTCGCCGTTCGCATCGCTGATGACGGAACTTGCGGCGGAGATCGGGACGGGCAATATCGTGGGGGTTGCCTCCGCAATGGCGCTTGGAGGACCGGGAGCACTGGGATGGATGATGCTGGCGGCGGTTGTGGGACTTGCTTTGAAATTTTCTGAGAGTTTTCTCTCGGTGCAGTACCGGATGCAAAGAAAAGACGGAACATACTGCGGCGGTCCGATGGTGACGCTGACCAGAGCATTTCCGGGGGAGCGGCTGGCGAAGATGCTGGCTGTGTTTTTTGCCGGAAGCACCGTGCTGGTATCTCTCGGAATGGGCAATATGACGCAGGCAAACTCGATTGCGCTGGCGATGCAGGATACGTTTGGCGTGGCAAGAGAAAAAAGCGCGTTGGTGCTGACGATTCTTCTTCTGCTCGTGGTGACAGGCGGACTGCGTTCCATTGCAAAAGCGGCGGAGGTGCTGGTACCGGGGATGGCGCTCTTTTATCTGTGCGGGGCAGGAATTGTGATCTGTCTGCATGGTGGCGAGCTTCCGCGAACGCTGTCCGAGATGGTGCAGAATGCATTTTCTTTCCGGGCGGCATCGGGAGGCGCAGTGGGAGCCGGAATTGCCCTGCTGCCGCCGGCTCTGCGGTATGGGGTTTCCCGCGGTGTGTTTTCCAATGAAGCGGGGCTGGGAGCAGGCGGAATCAGTGCCGCTGCGGCGCAGACGGACGATCCGGTGCGGCAGGGATATATCAGTATGACCGGTGTGTTTGTTGATACCATGGTAATCTGCCTTGTGACCGGTCTTGCCGTCGGAGTGACCGGGGCGGCAGAGCGGGCAGCGGAAGCGGAAAAAGCGGATGGCGCGGCGATGGTAATCCGGGCATTTGAAAGTGTGTTCGGACCGGCGGGAGGTTATCTTGTTACGATCGGGATTCTGCTGTTCGCGTTTGCAACGATGGCGGGCTGGGCCTACCAGGGGGAGCAGGCGTTTCTCTGGCTGGTGAAAAAGGATAGCTTCGGAATGGTTTACCGTGTTTTCTTCTGCTTTGCAGCGTTTGCCGGGTGCGTCTGCATGGCGGAAACGGTCTGGAATTTTGCGGAGCTTGCCAATGCCTGCATGGCGGTGCCGAATCTGCTCTGTGTGCTGCGGCTCTGGAAGGAAGTAAAAGAGGAGGCATTCCGGTTTGAAAGCAGGATAAAAAAAGCAGAACAAAAGAAAGATAGAAATACATGAGAAACCGTATTTCCGGTCCTCAGGCAGATTTCGATGCGAGCTGATCGAGAGAGCCGAAAGAATATCCCATTTCTTCCCATTTCGTCAGCAGCTCATCGAGAATCTCCGCGTTGGTTGAGGAGGTGTTATGAAGCAGAACGATGGCGCCGGGATGAATGCGTCCGGTCAGCTTTTCGAAAGCCTCATCGTGGGTTGGCTGCTGATCCTGGTACCAGTCTACATAGGCAAGACTCCAGAAAACGTCTGGTATCCGAGGTCCTTTGCCATCTGCAGATTCTGTGTGCTGTATTTTCCCTGCGGCGGCCGGTAAAATTTCACCATTTCCTGGCCGGTGGTTTCCTGATAAAGTGTGGAGACTCGGTTCAGTTCTTCGGAGAAGGCTTCCTGCGTGGAAATTTTGGACATATCCGGGTGTGACCAGGTGTGGTTTCCGACGATATGACCTTCTGCCGCCATGCGTTTGACAAGATCCGGCTGGTCGGAGAGAAAATTGCCGACGACAAAGAAAGCCGCGGGTGCCTGATGCTTCTGGAGTGCGTCAAGGATCGCCGGGGTGTTGCCGTTTTCATAGCCGCAGTCAAACGTCAGATAGATGATGTTTTCTTCCGGTGAAGCGGCAAACCAGGCGTTGTAGGCGGCAAGCTCTTCGGATGTGGCATTGCCGACGGGAGTCTTCCCTTTTTCCGGGAAGGAGAGCCCCCAGTTTTCGGCAGCAGAGGAGAGGACGGGCATCGAAACGGAAGAAACAGGTGTCTCCGGCGCAGCAGAGAGAAAAACTGGGGCTGCCTTTCGGAGCGCACGGCAGGTAAAGTGGGACAGAACAGAGCCAAAAAGGAAAGCGGAGCAGAAAAAAGCGGCGGCGATACCGGCTTTTTTCAGAATCCGGCGGGAAAGGGGTGAAAGAGAACGCATAAAATCCCCCTCCAGGACTTTTTGAGACAATATATGTATGGATGAAAGAAAACATGCGGCACACATCGGTTTGACTTTACCTGCAATCTATGTCACAATGGAGGTAGAGTGGATGGAAAGGGCAGAGAAAAACAAGATGACAAAATATGAGGTTTTAAAAAAGTACTTCGGTTACGACTCCTTCCGGGAGGGACAGGAAATGCTGGTGGATGCACTTCTTTCCGGGCAGGATGTGCTCGGCATCATGCCGACCGGCGCGGGAAAATCGCTGTGCTATCAGATTCCGGCGCTTCTGCTGCCGGGGATTACGCTGGTAGTATCTCCTTTGATTTCCCTGATGAAGGATCAGGTATCCACCCTGAACCAGGCGGGAGTTCACGCTGCATTTCTGAACAGCTCGTTGAGTGCAGCGCAGTACCGGAAGGCACTCGGCTTTGCCATGGAGGACCGGTACAAGATAATTTATGTTGCTCCGGAACGCCTTCTGACACCGGAATTTTTGTACGCGGTGCAGTCGATGGAAATTTCGATGATTAGTGTTGATGAGGCACACTGTATTTCCCAGTGGGGTCAGGATTTCCGCCCAAGCTACCTGAAAATCACAGAGTTTGTCGAGCAGCTTCCCGCACGGCCGGTGATCGGTGCCTTTACGGCAACGGCAACAAAAGAGGTACGGGATGATATCGAAGCACTGCTGTCTTTGCGTGATCCGGTACGTCTGGTCACAGGCTTTGACCGGAAAAATCTGAAATTTACGGTACAGCAGCCGAAAGATAAATTCGCAGCCGTGGAATCATTCCTTGCAGAGCACGAGGCGGACTGCGGAATTATTTACTGTCTGACCAGAAAAAATGTGGAGGAGGTCTGTGAGAAACTCGAGCAGAAAGGATATTCTGTCACAAGATACCATGCGGGTCTTTCTGACCTGGAACGGCAGGAAAACCAGGAAGATTTTATTTATGACCGGAAGCAGATCATGGTAGCGACAAACGCTTTTGGTATGGGAATCGATAAATCTAATGTGCGGTACGTCATCCATTATAATATGCCGAAAAACATGGAAAGCTATTATCAGGAGGCCGGACGAGCAGGCAGGGACGGCCTTCCGGCGGAATGTATTCTGCTGTATGCGGGACAGGATGTGATCACAAACCAGTTTTTTATCGAAAACATGGCGCAGGAGAGCGAGGATCCCGAGACGACAGCGCTGATCCGTCAGCGGGAGGAGGAACGGCTGAAGAAAATGACGTTTTACTGTTTCACCCATGAGTGCCTCAGAGATTATATCCTGCGGTATTTCGGGGAATACGGTTCCAATTACTGTGGAAACTGTTCCAACTGCCTCTCGGAATTTGAAACGGTGGATGTGACAGCGGCGGCAAAGGCAATCCTTGGCTGTGTGCGGGAATGCCGTCAGCGCTACGGCACGACGGTGATTCTCGATACCCTGCACGGTGCGAATACCGCGAAAATCCGCCAGTACCGCATGGATGAAAACTCCCATTACGGGGAACTGGCAAAAGAGCCGGTCTACCGGCTGCGGCAGATCTTAAATGAACTGCAGGTCCGGGAATATCTCTATGTAACGGCCGACACATACAGCATTGTGCGCCTGTTGCCAAAAGCGGCGGAGCTGCTGGATGAGGACGGCACGATGCTGATGAAGATGGCAAAAAGAAGAAAAACGGATTCCGAAAGCCGCAAAAGAGAAGACAAAGACAAAAACCTCGGCAGCGGCAAAGGATCTTTCCAACGAGGAGGCCGCGGTATTCGAAAAACTGCGGGCACTCCGGATGGAGCTTGCAAAGGAGCATAAAGTGCCTCCGTATATTATCTTCTCGGATAAAACACTGATCCAGATGGCGATGGAGAAACCGTCCAACAAAGAGGAAATGCTGGCGGTCTCTGGTGTCGGCGAGAGCAAATTTGAAAAGTACGGGGAACCGTTTCTTGCATGTCTTGCAGAAAGATAAAACAAGTCGTGTAAAAAAAACGGGAAAACAACAGGAAAGGAAGAATACGCTTATGAAAAAAGAAAACGCAGTTATTTTTGGAGTGACCGGTGTTGTAGTTGCCGCCGTGCTGATTGGAGGCGGAATCTATATGAAAACGGAACGGGACCGAAATCTGAATGCAGATACAGCAAGTACTGCAGCGGACAGCAATAGGGCAGAAGAAGTACAGAAAGCCGTATTTCTTGCAGAAGATTCCGGGTTATGGTACCTGGGAGATCTGGAACACGGAAACATCTATGTGACACATACACCGTCCGACACACTTTACGATGAAAATGGAAATGCTATTGATCCGTCCGAGATCAAAAAAGGAGATTTTCTTCAAGTGGAGGGCGACGGTATTATGCTGAACTCCTATCCGGGACAATATCCGGGTATCAGCCGTATTATGAGAATCAGCGGCGGTACGGAGGCGGATGCAGAAAAATTCGATGAGGAACTTTCCCAGATTCTGCCGGAAAAGGATCCATCGGAAATTCCGTTTCTGAATCTGTGCTACACACAGCCAAATGCCCAGGTGACAGCTATGGCAACACAGGGAGGTTATACCTGGTCTTATGTTGATGAGGACGGCAATGGTCAGAACGTCGTTGCGGACAGTGCGTTCATTCTGGAATGGACGGAACTGAGTGATCTGAATATAGAAAATGACGAAGGAAAAACCGATCTGGAGCTTGTCTTCTCGGAGGAGCCGGATTCTGTCACAGCAGAAAGATGGCCGGCCGAAGACCGGGGGCAGAACTTTGGCAATGGTTACCCGGAGGGAGAAAGCGTTTCTGTGGAGCATGCGGAGAGCTGGAGCATTCCGGGAGCCGAGGCCGGCTACATCTACGAAGTGGACGCGGTATTCGAAAATGGAACCGTGTCATACGGATTTGAAGTGAAAAAGTAAAAAAAGACTTTCTTTTTCCGTGATATTATGCTATTTTTACTGTGAAAACAGAAAAATGCAATGTGCCATACGGCATAAGCAGCTGACTTTTCAAAAATCAGAATCCGTTTGACCGGAGGATGCGAGGAGGAATTTGTATGAAGTTAATTGTTGCTGTATTACGGAAAGAGGACGAGGCAGACACCATTGCCGAGTTGAACAAAAAAGGCTTTTTTGTGACGGAGCTTGCCACGACCGGCGGTTTCCTGAAGGAGAAGAACACAACACTGCTGATCGGAACCGATGATCATAAGCTCGACGCTGTGCTTGCGATCTTAAAACAGGAAGCAGGGCTTCGGAAAACAGTTACCTATGCGGCCACCCCGATGGAAAGCGGAAACTTCTGCCCGGGCGGAAATTACTCTGTTCCGATTGATACCCAGACAGGAGGCTGTACTGTGTTTGTGCTGAACATGGAACAGCTGGAAAAATTCTAAGACTCTAAAAATTTTTAAATTCGGGCATATGATCCCGGTAGTGGAGCGGCAGATGCGTACGCTGACAGTCGGGATTGGAACGCTCTTTGATGGCAATTGCGGTGAAAAATCCTTTCCAGAGTTCTTCGTAAGGGTCCGAAGTGGATTCCGTGAGGGAAAGGCGTTCTATTTCATCCGGAGAAAGACGGGTCAGATAAAAGGGCCGGTCAGCGGGATGCACGACGGCAAGCTGCCGGTTATCATCGAGAATCATCCAGTTTTCTGAGGGAAGCCGGTCAGAAAAATGGGGAGCGACCAGGGTCAGCACATTGGCTTTCGGGGAAATATGCGAGACCAGGATCGGAAAACCGGAGGAAATATTTGCAAAACGGATAAATTCCCGGAACGAATGCGCTTCATTTGTGACCTGACGGGAAACTTCAAAAGCGTGGAATACCGCCGGTTCCTGCAGCATATGCAGGGTATCCTTTCCATAGGAAAAGCCGTAGAGCAGAAAACGATAAATGATGTCGGGAGCGTCGCTTCTCTCGGACATTGCACAGAGATAGACGAGCCGCCAGGCTGCTGCGCCGATCTTCTTTTGAATGGATCGCGTGACGCTGGCGGCTTTTTCTGTGTCCGGCTCAACATGGCAGTAATCGCAGAACAGCTCCAGATTGCCGACTGGTTCCGTCATCAGCCGTACATTGCGGTAGCCGAGACGGGAATTCCAGGCTTCATAGATGCAGGTCAGGATCGACGCAAGATCCGGACTGCAGGTGTAAACAGTCATAATAAAATCCTTTCTGAAATCAATTGATACAGACAACAGCCTTCTGCAAAAAAGCGCAGATACAGCAAAAAGGCTTTTCCGTGAGAAGAACGCCCGGGATTATATATGCCCAGGTACGGCAGCATCAAACAGAGAAAGCTGCTGATACTGTTCCGGATGGGAAACCTCCCAGTTGGAGGCGGCTTCCTCTCCCGTGAGCTGCCGGGTCAGAAACTGCTGTTCCAGCCGCATGTGATACATCATTTTTCCCTCGCAGGTGATAAAATATTTGGCGCGTTTCAGCACCACACCGATCTTTTTCAGGTGCTCAAAGGAAAGATGGGAGCTTCTGCGGCTCTTTACAATCCGCATGGCCGATTTCGGCCCGATGCCGGGAACGCGCAGAAGGTCGGCATACTCAGCCGTGTTGATCTCCACCGGAAACAGCTCCATATGGCGCAGTGCCCAGTCGCATTTCGGGTCGAGCTGTGCATGGAAGTTCGGGTGGGCTTCATCGAGCAGTTCATCCGCCTGAAAACCGTAGAAGCGGAGCAGCCAGTCTGCCTGATAAAGGCGGTGTTCCCGAAGAAGCGGCGGCTTGGTTTCACGTGAGGGCAGGGCGGAATCCTCGTTGACCGGAATGTAGGCGGAGTAAAAGACGCGCTTCAGGTCATACTGCTGGTAGAGAAGCTGTGAGGTGGAGAGAAGCTGGTAATCGTTTTCCTTTGTCGCACCGATGATCATCTGCGTGCTCTGGCCGGCAGGAACGAAGGGAGCAGAGCGTTCCTTTTCCGGCAGCGACCGCGCGGAGGAAGAAGAGATCCAGCCCAGATCGGCAGCGGAGGCGGAAATCTGCTTTCGTGTATCGAAAATGGAGTGGGAGAGATAGCGGTTTCCCGAGGAACGCTCTAAAAAAGCATTTTTCCCTGCGGTCAGCCGGTAATCTACAATACCGGACTGGATCTGGCGCATGGGTTTTAAAATCGCTTTCTGTGTCTTCTGCGGGGCCAGTTTCTGCAGCCCTTCTCCGGTCGGGAGTTCCAGATTGACGCTCATGCGGTCGGCGAGATAGCCGGTCTTTTCGATCAGCTCGGCGGGTGCGCCCGGGATAGCTTTGACGTGGATGTAGCCGTTAAAGCGGTAACGATTACGTAAAAGATGCAGAGTGCGGTACATGAGCTCCATCGTATGGGCAGGATTTTTGCAGACGGCGGAACTTAAAAAGAGTCCCTCAATATAGTTTCGGCGATAAAATTCCGTGACGAGTGTACAGACCTCCTCCGGTGTAAACGTGGCGCGCTGCCGGTCATTCCCGGCGCGGTTGACACAGTATTTACAGTCGTAGATACAGTCGTTGCTCTGCAGAATTTTCAACAGAGAGATACAGCGTCCGTCGGAAGAAAAGCTGTGGCAGATACCGCAGGAGACCGAATTGCCGAGATGTCCCTGTTTTCCGGCACGGTTCACACCGCTGGAAGTGCACGCAACGTCGTATTTGGCCGCGTCAGCGAGAAGATTCAGCTTCTCGGAGAGAGAAAGTGTTTGTGATGATAACTGCATGGCAGAAAAATTCCTTTCTATGTCCAAATGAATACGAATAAAAGTAAAACAATAAGATAACAGGTATTTTACGAAAAGAACAACTGTTCGATAAAAGAAGTGTAACACAAATCGAACGAATGTTCAAGAGGAAAAATGAAAATAGTACAAGAAAATACTGGAAGAAAAGAAACAGAATTCGATCCGGAAAAACGTGAACAGGAAACAGCAGGGAAAATTTCTGTTAGAAAAAAGTTATACAAAAACAGCCGCACAGATCGGAAAAACAAATCTGTGCGGCTGTAAGCCAAATTTTATGGAATTGAAACGGAATCAGAGCCGTTTACGTCAGAAGCGCTCCAATTGCCCCGAATACGCCGGAACTTGCAAGCAGCATGATGACGCTTGCGAGGAGAACACCGCCCATGACGGCGAGAACGCTGGTCTTAAAGTCCATATCGAGGATACTTGCGGCCAGTGTGCCGGTCCATGCGCCGGTTCCCGGGAGCGGGATGCCGACGAAGAGCAGCAGGGCGAGCGGAAGTCCGCGACCGGCTTTTGCTTTCAGTTTTTTCCCCGCCTTTTTTCGCCTTTTTCCAGACACCAGGTGAAGAATTTTTCCGATATACTTTTTTATCACATCCCCAGACAAGAACCTTTCGAGCGAACAGGAAAATAATCGGAACCGGAAGCATATTTCCGATGACGGCGATCAGATAGGCCGGAAGCGTCGGAATATGGAAAGCTACCGCGTACGGAATCGCACCACGCAGCTCGATGAGCGGAACCATGGAAATCAAAAATACAATCAGATATTTGGTAATCATATACACCTCTCGTTTTTCACAAAATGTTATCGTTTCTTAGTGCAACGCTCTTATTGTAGCGTGATGCCCGCCATTTGTCCAGTATAAAAAGAAAGAAAGGAGCGGGAGTAAAAGAAATCTTAAGAATTAGATTGCTGTTTTTCACTCTGTAATTCCTTTATTTTTCATTATCTTTTTCTTTCGTTTTTGTCTTTTGATGCTCTCTGTTCCTATTTTTGCAACTTTCTATTACCAACTCATTACCAGGCATCCAGGCGACCCGCTCCGTGCTGCTGGTCCATGTATAGTTAAACGTGTTCACGCCAGTTCCCTGCATGGCGCTGTTCCTTATCCGGTCATCATCAGCGAAGAATGGGAGCAGGTAACGCCGTCGGCTGGGTTGCCGAAGCTCCCGCAGCGCTTTGTTCTCTGTCTGGCGCACAGATTCCGGCGTGGTTCCCAACGTCTCCCCGATCTGCCGCAGTGTATAACCGTTTTCGTATCTCATCCGGATAACAGGCCCTTGCTTGCCCGGCAGAGCGTCAACAATAGGCCAGATGACCGCTTTGAGCTGCTCCCCCTGTATTTTATCGAGTACCTCAGAAAAGCCGTTTTCTGGTGCCGGTACAAGCTCCGCAATGGTTGTCTCTTCTTCATCGCCTACCGTTTTATCAAGACTTACTATCTGTGTGCGGTGCTGATCGGCTTTCGTCTGCTCCAATACCGTCATACTGACACCCAGCAGGCGCGCCGCTTCCCAATCCTGCGGATCACGCCCCAGCTTTGCCCGGTACTGCTGACAGATCCGGTTATATTTCCCGATCCGTTCCCGCTGGCCTACCGGAATACGCACCGTATACCCGCAGTCGTCAATATACCGCCGCATTCCCTGCTTGATCCAGAACGCGGCATAATGCAGGAAAGACGCCCCGGCATCTGGCTGCCATGCGTCCACGGCGTTGCATAGGCCTATGAAGCCCTCCTGCATAAGATCTTCAATCTCGGCCTTATTCCGGTACTGCTGTGCGATTTTCCAGATCATGCCCCGGTTCTGCTCCCATAGCTTCTGCATATTCTCGGCGGTGTCCTCGCCCGCCCGGATCAGTTCAACAAGAATTTCATTTGTCATGCTTCGGCAACCTCCATACACTCTGAATATACCAAAAGCCCGCGGGGATCATTCCACGGGCTTCTCACACTTTAAGGGGGATGGCAAACAAAAAGGGCGCGGGAGCAGTTGAAAAAATAGCCATGTACTGACATTCTCTACCATTCCCACGCCCTCAAAAAGTGGCTTCCCACAGGACAAGCGGAAGAAAGAAACCTGCAGGGGTACTTTGTTTGCTGGTTTGCATTATACCACCTGCCCCAGTTCCTCGCAATAATGAGTTTTCAACGTTAACATTTGTTAACATTTTTCATAATATGTGCAGGTCTGCATTTGTCAGCGCCCCCCTATACCCCAATTCTACGTATGCCCGCTTATATGCCCCATTCTGGCGTTTTGCCACCTTACACGAAGAAGTTACCGGGTGGAGCAGTCGCAGCACCTCTTCCTGCTCGTCCAATGTCTCATAGGATATTTTAATCTTTACCATGTTTGACTCCTTTTTGCATATTCCTTTCGCAACGTTGCAATAAATCCTAGTATTTCCTAGTATTTTCGCTCGCAATAAGCCTTGTAAACCCTTGTCGTTTCCGCTCACTTCATGTGCAAGCGTGAAGAGTTCCACGGTTGCAAAAAACCTTATAAAAACCTCAAGTTTTCCCAAATATTTACGGCTCCGTCTCTGAGCATTTCTGTGCATTCGTGGTTTTCTGATTGTTTCCGAACGTTCGCTTTCGCTCGCAACGTTTGCCGTATTCGTTTCGTTTTCAACTGTTCCATTTCAGGAAGAGTTGGAAAATATTATATAACCGGCGCAATGTTGGGTTTTGACAGGTTTCCGGCCGTACGGCTTTGGTATTGGCGTACCGCTCCCATAAGGGCCAGAACGTGGCTTTCTAAGGCTCTGCAGCTCCAATAGGTTGAACTGGTATCATTCTTGGGAATGCTATGGAGCAGGGCCGCTCCGGTCGTCCGGTTCTGGTGTTGGTAGCACCGTTTCCGGAAGGACTGGAAAGCCCAGCAGAACCCGAAAAGCCAATTTTCAATATACGCGCATATCGTGTCCACAAAAACCTCGTGCGCGTTTCCGTGTTCAATAATTGCGCCGGCGCAACGGCTGCCGTCTGGATCCAGTGCACCAACACCTTCCCCAGAAGGGCAACAAGCGTACTATCGGGTACGGTTGTAAAGCAGGAGGGAGGTAGACATTTGTTGACATCCGCCGCTATTTCGTCGCGTTTTATCCAAAATCCGTACCAACAAGTGTACTTTGCGTACGATTGTGCCATGTACCCGCAGGTACGCCCCGCAAAGGATGCCCATAAAATGTCCGCCCCTTTGAATGTGTCACCGAAGCAATGACCCCTTTTTAGGGTGTCACCTTTGTAACATTCCCTTTTTAGGGTGTCTAAAATGTCTAAATACTCTTTTTAGGGTGTCAGAAATGTGAGTATGTGGAGCAGATGTTTCTGATCCGGCAGCGCCGCACCTGACAGAACAATTCGTTCAGTCAGCAAAACCTGAATCATCCTTTCAATGATCCGGTGCGGATCCACGCCGTAAAAGCACGGTTTCGGTGCTCTTCCTCTCGTTCTTCCTGCTCCTCGCGGCATTCTGCGATGCGGTCGCTGATCTTCTTGAGCACAAACGCAAGAACCACGATGGCAACGCTCAGCACCGCGCGGCTCCATCTGTCCTGCTCCACGCTGGCCATATACAGCCACATACCTGCAGCACCGATCACAAGCGCCGCTCTATCTAAAATCTTCATTCTGTCCACCTCTCTACTTTTCTTGTGGGAGCAGGACTGCACCCGCTCCCGATTTCCGTCGCGTTTCGCTACGTTTTTCAGTTCTGCGGCTGTTTATGATATTTTAAATCATCACCCAGAAGAGCCTTTGTGAACACATAAACGCTTCGCATCTTTCTTGCATCCGCATAATCAAGCATTTTTACAACGCTGTTTTTGAGATCCGCTTGTGTTGCTGTTACCTGCGGTGCATCATTGTTGCCGCCTTCTGTCGGTCTTTCAATCTCTCTTGCTTCGTTGAAGAGCTGATTAATCAGTTTATTTGCTTCTTTTGTCGTTTCAAACGTTCTTCGTGCATAATCCTGGGCAATATCTACCGCCACACCTGCAGCATCCCAATTATTGGCTTTCTGGTTATCGTCCATAATCTGACCGAACGTATTGCATAAATTTTCAAGCATGAAGTTGCATTTTTCTGCTGCGTACTGTAATTCACCGATTTTATCATCAAGGTTTCCTGCTGTTTTTAAAAAATTCA
>ENA-OQKS01000330-OQKS01000330.1-human-gut-metagenome-genome-assembly--contig:-NODE-330-length-14400-cov-3.704757_pt1 | contig 14400 bp, 15 predicted proteins | sample MGYA00242804_ERZ504808 | MGnify/ENA primary metagenome ERZ504808 (study PRJEB26092, sample SAMD00036375) | human gut metagenome | host: Homo sapiens | study: EMG produced TPA metagenomics assembly of...
GCTGCCTGCCCGCTGCACCGGATCGCCTGCCGGATCGGTGCGGATCAGTGACGGCCCGGCCCGGTCGATGACCCCACCAGCACCCCGCCGCCGCAGCAGATCACCCCGCCCACCCGCACCGCCAGCCAGCAGCAGACCGACACCACCCGCACCGCCAGCGCCGCACCGATGACCCCGCAGCCCACAAGCTGCACAGCCTGCACACCCTGCCAGACCTCACAGCAGCCAGCAGCCCACCGCCAGCACCTACCGACACCGCACCCCGCCAGCCCTGCCGCCCACCTGCCGCAGCAGATCACCCCGCCAACAGCCAAAAACCACCCACCGCAGCCCGCCGCCGGAGGGGTCAGATTCTTTACCTGACCGGCATATGGCCTTTGCAGTATAGCCAATAGCTAGGCTATAGCCGCCTTATCTAACCCCCTGCCCCCTTCCTTCTCCGCCTCGACGGCCTGCCGCTGCCCTGGGCACCGCCCACCGGCGGCCCGGCACCGGCCCGGCCTGCCGTCGCCCCGTCCGGCCCCGCCGACGGAAAGGTACTGCCCCCCGCCGGCGGGCGCGGTGCGGGTTCGGAAGCCCCAAAATATTTCTAGGTGTCAATTTTTTTGAAGGGCTTCCGAGTTTTGACCCATGAAAAAGGGGGTACGGGTCAAAAAAAATTGTAAGTCCGGGGCAAACATGGCGGTAACGTCACCGGGATGGTGGACGCTTACAATTTGTAAGCAACTCACGTTTTACCAGTGCCAACAAATCATTCCGGTGTGATCTTGTTGAGGTCAACAAAATCGGGATAGACCATCTTGCCGGGGGCTGGCAAAATGGTGGCTATGTCATAAAGTGTTTACATTTGAAAGCCCCAACCGGCAAAAGATAAGACGTTATAAGACGGTTTTGGTGCTATACTTAGTACAGTGGAATTATGGAGAGAGGCCCCACGGCGGCGAACCGAGGGGCCTTTTTCATACACTGTTGCTTACAAGTTGTAAGCGACCCGAAGAAATGCCGCAGGACCGGCGGCGAAACTGAATGCTCTGCCTGGATGATTTGCCAGATGGGGCATTTTTTATTGGAGGAAAACCAAATGGCAAGGCGAAGCGATGAGCGCGATGCCGCCCGCGCTGAGTACATTGCCCGGATGGAGAAAGACGGAGAAGTGAATCTTCGGAAGCTGGCGGACGATCTCCATCTTAAATATGATACGGTCCGCCGCTGGAAGGCAAAGGACGGGTGGGACCCGCCCTCACCCCGGAAGCCCGGCGGACAGCCGGGAAACAAAAACGCCGTGGGCAACCCCGGCGGCGGGGCACCTGTCGGGAATGAGAATGCAATGAAGGATGGAGCCTATGCGACCATCTTCTTTGACAAGCTCACCCCGGAAGAAAAACAGATCGTAGAGAATGCGCCTCGGAACAGCACCGAGCTGACTTCCCACGAAATCGGTGTACTGCTGCTCCGGGAAAAGTACATTCTGGACAAGATCAAAGAGTATCAGGCTTTACCGCCTGACCAGATGATTACATCCAGCGTCATGGATATGCGAGTACCCGGCGGACGTGGCAAGCGGAAGCGGGACGGCGCAAACCAGCAGATCGGTATGTATCAGAAGGAGACCCCGGCACAGCGTATCTTGCAGCTGCAGGAAGCCTTGAACAAAATTCATGGCCGCATCCTGTCTGCGGCGGCCCAGATGCAGAAAAACGAAATGGACAAGCTGCACTTGGAAACCGAACAGCAGCGGCTTGAACTGCTGCGCATCCGGGCGACCGGCGAGATCGGAGAACCGGGGGACGGTGACAAAGATGCTGTACACGAGTAAGGCCGTTGGCGAATGGCTGGGTATCACTGACCGTCAGGTGCGGAACCTGCGGGATCAGGGCGTGCTGTCCGAAGTCCGGCCCGGTGTCTTTGACATGAAGGTCTGCGTCCGGCAATACCTGAACTTCAAGGTCGGCAACAAAGACGATCAAGCCCGCCTTGTTGCTGCCCGTGCCGAGAGGGAGGAAACCCGCGGCAAGATTGAGAAAATGCGGATGGAGGAAGCCCAAGGCGACTTGCACCGCACCGAGGACGTGGAACGCGCCCTGAAAACCATCTTTGCGAATTTCAAGAACCGGCTGGAAACCATCCCGACAAAGTATGCAAATACCATGGCCCAGCTGACCGACCCGGCGGAAGCCCACGACATTCTGCAAAAAGCAGTGCAGGAAGCACTTGTAGAATTGAGTGACCCCGAAATTGCGCTGGCAGCACCAGCGGGGGAGGAACCCGAAGATGAGCAGGAAGAATAAATGCCGGGGCTGTGTCTGGGGCATCCGGCTGAATGAGATCCAGCAGTTCTGCCCGTTTGGCAGCTGTGTGAAGAAAGGCGGCGGCAACAATGGCAATGATCCACCTGGAACCGCAGACTGCACAGATGTTCAGCCGGGCGCTGGGTGCGCTGAAACCGCCCCCGAACCTGACCCTTAGCCAGTGGGCGGACAACTACCGGCGCTTGTCGGCGGAAGCATCTGCGGCACAAGGACGCTGGAACACGGACAATGCGCCGTTCCAGCGGGAGATCATGAACGCTATCGGAGATGTGCATATCCGCAAGGTGGTAGCCATGATGTGTGCCCAGTCTGGCAAGACGGACGGCCTAATCCTGAACACCATCGGGTATTACATGAGCTACTACCCCGCCCCCATCATGATCGTGCAGCCTACGGTGAATCTGGGCGAAAGTTTCAGCAAAGACCGCTTGGCGACCATGATCCGGGACACGCCGGTGCTCCGTGGTCTTGTGGACAACAAGAGCCGCTATTCCGGCAATACGATCATGAAAAAGAACTTTGCCGGTGGGCAGCTGACCATTGTTGGCGCGAATGCCCCCACCGACCTCCGCGGCCGCCCCATCAAGGTGCTGCTGGCGGACGAGGTAGACGCTTACAAGGCAAGCGCCGGCAAAGAAGGCGACCCGGTCATGCTGGCCGAACAGCGTCAAACGACCTACTGGGATTACAAGACGGTGCTGGTGTCTACCCCCACCGACAAAAACAACAGCCGCATTTTGGACGAGTTCAACGCATCCACCCAAGAGGAATGGACGGTGCCTTGCCCGAACTGCGGCTTTTATCAACCCTTTGTTTGGGACAACATGGTATTCGACAAGGAAAAGTGGCCGGAAGGCAGCGTGCAATACCGCTGCGCCGAGTGCGGCTGCCTTGACAACGAATACCGCTGGAAGAAGAACAGCCTGCAAGGAAAGTGGCACGCAGAACACCCGGAGCGGTCAGTGCGAGGCTTCCACATGAACAAGATCGGCTCCACCCTCTGCGGGTGGGACAAGATCGTGGAGGACTTCATTGCCGCCGACCTGGATGCAAAGCGCGGTGACTACGAGAAGATGCAGGTCTTTGTGAACACTGACCTGGGCTTGCCGTGGGAAGAACCGGGCGAAGCGGTGGAAGCAAACAACCTGCTGGATCGCCGAGAGTTCTACGAGGCGGAAGTGCCGGACGGCGTGGTGTACCTGACAGCCGGTGTCGATACGCAGGACAACCGCTTTGAGGCGGAAGTCGTGGGCTGGGGCATCGGCAAGGAAAGCTGGGGCATCCGGTATCAGCGCATCTACGGCGACCTGAAACGTGGACAGGTCTGGGCAGATCTGGACGATTTCCTATCAAAGACTTGGGAAAAGAAGGACGGCACGGAACTGTCCCTGCGGTGTGTCTGCATGGACAGCGGCGGCCACTTCCCGGATCAGGTCATACGGTTCTGCAAAGAGCGCGAGGAACGGCACATCTGGCCCATCAAAGGCCGTGGCGGTATGGATGTGCCATACCTGCGCAACCCCACAAAGAACAACCGCGTAGGCGGCGAGCTGTTTACGCTGGGCGTTGATACCGGCAAGAACCATGTCCTTGCCCGGTTGAAGGTGCTTATCAAAGGCCCGAACTACTGCCACTTCCCGGCGGCAGAGGATGCCGGGTATGACGAAAACTATTTCAAGATGCTTACTGCGGAGCACAAGGTCACACGCTGGAAGTCTGGCCGCAAGGTGGAGCGGTGGGAGCTGAAAGACCCGGCACAGAAACGTAACGAAGCGTTTGACGTTCGGAACTACGCAACGGCGGCGCTGGAAATCAGCAATCCCCCCGGTTTGGAGATCCCCGGAGAGGAAGCACCACGCCAGACCGCACCGCGCCAGTACCGCAGAAGAAGATCAGGAGGTATCTAAACAATGCCGATCATCTCAAAAGAAGCCGCGCAGCGGCATCTTGATATGTGGATGGAAGCAGAAGCTGCTGTTTCGACAGGGCAAAGCTACCAGATCGAACAGATGATGCTGACCCGTGCCAGTTTGAAACAGATCCGGGAGAGCATTATCTTCTGGGAAAAGAAAGTAGCCGAAGCGGAAGCAGAAGAAAAAGGCCGGGGCAGAAACCGAATCTACCACTTCTCGCCGCATGATGTGTAAGGACGGTGGACTACATGGCAAATATTCTGGATAAAGCCATTGCGGCAATCAGCCCTGAAAAAGGGTATCGCCGCGCTGTGGCACGCGCCGCACTGTCCGTCATGAACAACGGCACCGGCTACGGAAACTACGGAGCAAGCCGCATTTCCCGCGCTATGCGAAGCTGGCACGTTGGCGGCGGCAGCGCAAAAGAGGATATCGAAGATAATCTTGATATTCTGCGCAAACGGAGCCGGGATGCTTATATGGGCATCCCTCTGGCAACGGGTGCCATCAAGACCCTGCGCACCAACGTGGTGGGCAGCGGCCTTGTGCCGACCCCGCAGGTGGATGCGGACTATCTGCACTTGAACGAGGAACAGGCAGACAGATTGCAGGCGCAGATCTCCCGCGAATTTGAACTTTGGGCGGACAGCACCCTTTGCGATGCTGCTGGCATGGATAACTTCTGGCGGTTGCAGACGCTGGCGTTCACCAGTTTCCTGATGAACGGCGATGTGTTTGCGGTGGTGCAGTTCGACGAACATCCGCACTGGCCGTATGCTCTGCGGCTGCGCCTGATCGAGGCTGATCTGATTTGCAGCCCTGACCGCACGGACATAATGGCACCCTGCACGATAGACAAGCATGACGTGTTCCAAATCGTGCAGGGCGTGGAAACGAACCGGGACGGCGCGGTGGTGGCGTACTGGATAGCAAGTCGGCATCCGCTGGCTTACGACAGCACGGTGCCGCTGACATGGACGCGGGTAGAAGCCCGCGACCCCGAAACGGGAGAGCCGAACATTCTGTGCGTCACACAGAGGGAGCGTGCCGGGCAGCGGCGCGGCGTGCCCTTGCTGGCTCCGGTGCTGCCCACGCTGAAACAGATGGGCAGATACACAGAAGCAGAGCTGGCGGCGGCTATCGTGGCATCGTCCATCACGCTGTTTATCAAGCATGAAAACCCGACCAGTCAGGCACCGTTCGGCGAGGAACCGGCGGATAAGGCGGAGGACCCGAACACCCCGCCCGATGAACTGGGCATCGACCTTGCACCGAGCGCGGTGTTCGACCTTGCACCGGGAGAGAGCACGGATACGTTCGACCCGAAGCACCCGACCACGACCTTTGACGGCTTCATGTCGGCCATGTCCAATCAGGTAGCGACCGGCGTAGAGATCCCAAGTGAGGTGCTTTACAAGAAATTCAGTTCCAACTATTCCGCAAGCCGCGGCGCACTGAACGAGTTTTGGCGAACCTGCGGTGTGCTGCGGGATAGCTTTGCAGCGGACTTCTGCCAGCCGGCCTACGAAAAATGGTTTGCCGAGGCAGTAGCCCGTGGGCGCATCAATGCGCCCGGCTTCTTTGACGACCAGGCTGTGGCGAAAGCCTACATGGGCTGCACATGGAACGGTCCTGCACGCACCAATCTGGATGCCAAGAAAGAAATCGAGGCGGCGATTCTGCGTGTTCAGCAGGGCATCAGCACAAATGAGCAGGAAACTGCACAGATGACCGGTGGAAACTGGCGGGCAAACATGAGGCAGCGCAAGAGCGAAATGGAAAAAAATGAAGGAGGTAGGGCTAAATGAGCAAACCCAATTCCCGGACGAACCAGAAGATGACAAATGATAAGTTTGGCAGTTCCGCAATCTGGCCGGTGATGACCAGAAGGCGGAACTTCTGCTTTACGGCGATATTTCCGAGCGCAGCTGGTGGGAAGATGCCGCGACCCCGAAACGGTTTGCGGATGACCTTGCCGCCCTGGGCGATGTGAAAGAAATCACCGTGTACATCAACTCCGGTGGCGGTGATGTGTTTGCAGCACAGGCCATTGGCAATATGCTGGAACGCAACGCGGCCACCGTGACCGCCCACATCGACGGCCTGTGTGCCAGTGCAGCAACCATTGTTGCCTGCCATGCAGACAAGGTGGTGGCGGCGGCAGACAGCAGCTACATGGTGCATCCGGTCAGTATGGGTGTCTGCGATTACCTGACCGCAGAGGATCTCAACAACTGCCTGAAAGCACTGGAAACCATCCGCAGCAGCATCGTCACCCTGTACGCCAAGAAGTCCGGCAAGACCGAGGACGAATGCGCCAAGTGGATGGATGAAACGAACTGGTGGACGGCAACGGAAGCCAAGGAGAAGGGCTTTGTGGACGAGGTGGACGACGAAGCGGACGATTCTGTTGTGGAGAACCGCAACGGCATCCTGTTCGTCAACAGCATCAGTATGAACACCCCGTTCAACAAAGCACCGAACTTTGTCAGAAGCCGGGTGGTGGATAAGACCACGGCCCAGCCTGAAAATACACCCCAGGCGGATCAGCCGGGGAACAAAACCCATGGGGAGGTAACAGACATGGACATTAAGGACATCAAGACCGTGGACGATCTCCGCAAGGCGTGCCCGGATATGGTAGCCAAGATCGAGACCGAGGCTATCAATGCCGAGCGCACCCGCATTCAGGAGATCGAAAACGCCACTCTGCCCGGCGCGGAGGATGAAGCGAATGAGGCGAAGTTTGTGAAGCCCATTGATTCCGCATCCTTTGCGAAGGCCGTCATTGCCAGCATGAAGGCAAAGCAGCAGAAGCAGAGCAAGGATTATCTGGACAAGGCAAAGGCCAACGCCCAGACCTCCGGCGCGAACAACATCACCAATCCGCCGCCCGCCAACCCGGAGCCGGAGAAGGCACAGGAAAAGGGCCTGATGAACGCAATCCACAAGATGAACGGCGTGAAGTAAGGAGGACAAGGTTATGAGCATGGATCTGGAAAGAAAGATCTATTCCACCGCCCCGGAGCATTTTATTGCCGGCACGAACATCGGCATCGCAAAGGCCGCCAAAAAAGCCAGCGCAGCAGTTGAGGCACACGCCCCGGTGCTGCTGACAGATGGCAAGGTGAAGCCCATCGCCAAGGTGGACGGCAGTAATCCGCTGTCCGTTACTGGGCTGTACGGCATCACCGCAGACAGCGCAGCGGCAGACGAGGAAGTACCCATCTATCTGACGGGTGAGTTTTTCGCCGACGGTCTGGCACTGCCTGAGGGCGTAAAAGCAGCAGACGTTGAAGTTGCTCTGCGCAATCTGGGCATCTTCCTGAAGTGAGTAGGAGGTAACAACAACTATGGCTAACGAAGTCAGTATCTATGAGCCTCGGTATCTGGCCGAGGTCGTGCGCACCACTCCCCCGGTACGCACTTTCTTCCTGGACAACTATTTCACCAACGTCAAGACCTTTGCCACCAAGAGCGTGGACATCGACGTGGTGAAGGGCGACCGCCGCATGGCTTCCTTCGTGCATCCTCTGGTCGGCGGCCAGGTACTCAAGAATGAGGGCTACCAGACTGAGAGTTTTACTCCGCCCCTGATTAACCCTATGACCGTCACCACCGCAAACGACGCTTTGGAGCGTATGCCGGGCGAGGATCTGTATTCCGGCATGACCCCCGAAGAACGCGCCGCCAAGCAGCTGATCGAGGACTACCAGCGTCTGAACGATGCTGCAACCCGCCGCGAGGAGTGGATGGCAGTGCGCACCATCATGGACGGCCAGATTCCTGTCGTCGGCCCCGGCGTGAACAAGGTAATCGACTTCGGTTTCACCAACAAGGTGAAGCTGGAAGGTACGAAGAAATGGGGCGCATCTGCCGCTAAGCCTCTGGATGACCTGGAGGACTGGGTGGATCAGGTGCTGGAAAATGGCTTTGCCAACGTGGATCATGTTGTCATGGGCAAGACCGCTCTGCGCAACTTCCTGGCCGACACCAACGTGCAGAATATGCTGGACAACCGCCGCATCGAACTGGGCATCATCAACCCCAAGGATCTGCCCAACGGCGCACGCTATATCGGCCACCTGAGCAAGCCTAGTCTGGACATCTACACCTACGGTGAGGTTTATCTGGACGACTGGACCGATCCTTCTGCGCCCGTTACCAAGCGGCTGGTGGATGACAATAAGATTGCTCTGCTGCCCTCCAACCCGAACTTCATGCGTGCTTACGGCCTGACTTCCTACATCGATGACAGCAAGCGCACTATCACCGCTCAGACCAACCGCCTGCTGCGCACCTATGTGAAGCATGGTCCTGACCGCATGATCCTTGAGCTGCAGACCAGTCCGCTGACCATCCCCGACAAGGTGGACAGCTGGCTGGTTGCTACCGTCTGCTGATACGGGAAGGAGCGCGGATATGCTGGATGTTGACCAGAACTACGGCACACCGGAAACTCCGAAACCGTTCCCTACGTTCAAAGAATGCGTTGCGCAGGATGTGCAGAACGTGATCTTCAACTCAAACGAGTTTGCGGAAGAACGGTACATAGATGATAAGCTGATGCTCTGTATCACGCAGCACCCCGGCGTACTTGAACGTCCGGCTCACTGGGAAGGCGGAGCAAAACAGTCCTTTGACCAGGGTATGTACAAGGCCGACCTGCTGCTTTTTGTGAAGCAGAAAGACTACGGCCCCATGCCGAAAAGCGGCAAGCAGATCACCTTGGACAAGAAACGGATCTACAACATCAAATCATGCTCCCTGAAAGCGGGTATGTATCGCATGGAACTGGAAAGGGTGAGGTAAGTTGGCATACTTCCATACCAACTATGACGCTTCCAACCTGATGGTCTCCGTTGATGACGCGGAAGTGACCCGCGCTCTTGGCGTACTGGGAAACAAAACCCCGGCGGCGTTGAAGGTGGCCGTAAACACAACGGCCCGGCAGACGCGCAAGCTGATGCTGACCGAAGTGAAGAAACGTTACGACCTGAACGCGGCAGGCAGACGCATGATCGAAGATCTGCGCCAGCGCCAGAAGGCCACCAACCGGCGGCCTACCGCTATCCTTGCTATTATGAAGAAGACCCCGGTGCATTCCGGGCAGACCTGGGCTATTTCAGAACCAGCCCCACAAAGCCCTTCATGGGTCCGTCTGTTCGCAATGCGCCGCCCGTTTTTCGGGCGCGTGTCCTGAAAGACAGTCCAATGATCGCTCTGGGCGGAACAAGCGATAAGAGCAAGGGCTTCTTGGTACAGTTCAAGTCGAAGCATATCGGCATGGTACAGCGTCAGCTCGGAATACCTGCGGATAAGGACTACACGGAGAGCGGAAAGAAACGTTGGAAACCGAACGAGAAGCTGGCAACACTGTCCAGCCCTTCCGGCTCTGCGATGCACCATACCGTGTGGGAGATGCAGGAGCAGACGGTGGAGCAGATGCTGCAGCAGAATACGGAACGGCGCGTCCGGCAACTGATCGCCAATGCAAAACGAAAGGGTGTGATCTGATATGGCTGAAAAAATCACCGGCTATACCAGCGAAATGTGCCAGCAGGCCATGATTGACGAGTTGAAGGAACTGTTCCGGGATATGAAGTTCACGGGGCAGGAAGGCGAAAAACCGCTGAAGATCTTCAAGCAGTTTATCCCGTCCCCGACCGATGATGACGACGATGTGGATACCAATAGATCCAACTTCCCGTGCATCATCGTATCAAGAACGAGTGGCGAGGTGGTGAACGAAAAGGATCCGCAATTGGTCCTTTTGCAGCTTATCATCTGCTGTTATGACCCGAAAACAGACCGGCAGGGATATGAGGACACCGGAAACATCATCGAAGCCATCATGCAGCACTTCAAGCGGAAGCCTGTGTTTGGCGAGGCTTTCAAAGTGGGATATCCACGCAAATGGGATCTTTCGGATGATGACATGGACTTCTACTACTGGGGCATTGTCAACCTGATCTGCGAAACGCCCAACACCCTGAAAAACGAGAAGTGGAGGCTTTGATATGAGCATCGAAAAGACCGAAAAGAAAACCGAGGCTGTGAAAGAAGCACAGCCTGTGACGGAAACCACCGGCGCTACGGCGTACTGCGGGCCGACCGTCAAGGGCATTGCCCCGCAGTACACCGTATTCGTGGATGGCCTGCCCGAAAAGCTGAAAGAAAAAGTGGAGCAGGTGCCGTTCCTGAAGGCGCTGATCGTTCCGCTGGACAAGCTCGCAGAAATGCGCGTGAAGATCGAACAGGACGGCACCAGAGAGAACATTCTCTACAAGAAGGCCACCGACCTGATGAAGTAAGGAGGATATGACAAATGGCTATTTCTCATGGCTTTAACAAGACCGAAGCAGCGACCAGCGTCACCGCTCCGGTAACGGTCAACTCCGGCCTGCAGATCGTTGTGGGTACGGCCCCCGTTAATATGCTGGATGACCCGGAAGCAGCGGTGAATACGCCGATGCTGGTGAATACCTTCAAAGAAGCTGCCGCCGCAGTGGGCTATTCCGACGATTTTGCAAAGTATACCCTGTGTGAGGCGGTGAGCGCCAGTTTTCAGGTGATGGGCATTTCCCCTATCGTCGTGGTCAACGTCCTGGATCCTGCGAATGCAAAGCACATCACTGAACTGTCCAACAAGACCGTTCAGGTGAATGACGGCATTGCAGAGATCGACGAGACCGGCATCCTGCTGAAAAAGCTGGTCGTGAAGAAGGAGCAGACCGTGCTCACGGCGGACGAGGACTATTCGGCCAGCTTCAATGATGATGGCACTGTGAGCATCGCCCTGGTCAACGGCGGCAAAGGCGACGGCGCAACGGCTCTGACCATTTCCGGTTCCATTCTTGACCCGACCAAAATCACCGCTGCCGACATCGTGGGCGGCGTGAATGCGGCCACCGGTGCAGAGACCGGACTGGAAGTGGTAAGACAGGTGTTCCCCAAGCTGGGCATGGTTCCCGGCATTCTGCTGGCACCCCGCTTCTCCAAGGATCCCATGGTGTGCGCAGCGCTCCAGGCAAAGTGCCGCAAGATCAATGGCGTTTTCGATGCAGTGTGCTTTGTTGACATCGACAGTTCCGCTTCCGGTGCACGCAAGTACACCGACGTGGCAAACCAGAAGGTCAAGCAGGGCGCAACTTCTCGTGAAGCATATGGCCTGTGGCTGTACGGCAAGATCGGCAGCGCCATCTACAGCGGTAGCTCTCTGGCCGCTGCTGCGGCAGTCTACAACGACAGCCTGTACAACGACACGCCCAATGCCAGCCCGTCCAATGTCAGCGTACCCATTTCCTCCGCCTGCCTGGAAGATGGCACCGAAGTCCTGATGGATCAGGAGCAGGGCAATGTTCTGAATGAGCAGGGCGTGGCGACCTTCATCCGCTCCGGCGACTTTGTTGTGTGGGGCAATGAGACCTGCTGCTATCCGAAAAACACCGACCCGAAGGACGCTTTCCTTTGTGTCCGCCGCTTCTTCAACCACTCCTGGACCAGCTTTGTTCTGGACAACATGAGCAAGCTGGATAAGCCCATGAACAAGAAGCGCCTTCAGTCCATCATCGACAGCGAGAACATGAAGGGCAGTGTCTATGTCTCTACCGAGGTGTGCGCCAGCTACAGCATGAAGGCAGACCCCGACCGCAACACGACCGCTGAACTGGTTGCAGGCCACTACTCCTTCTATCAGTTCTGCACGCCGTTCCCGCCTTTTAAGCAGATCAACAACACCATGGAGTATGAGGCCGGCGCACTGACCTCGGCTCTGTCTCTGTAAGCAGGAGGAATGACCTATGGCTCTGAATATTTCCAGTGACCTGGTTCCCCAGGTCATCAATGACTACAATGCGTACACGGAAGATGACCTGCTCATTGGTCTGGCGGATGAAATCACCCTGCCCAAGATCAAGAACAAGACCACCTCCGTGTCCGGCATGGGCATTGCGGGCGAAGTCGATTCTCCCGTGCCCGGTCAGTTTGAATCCATGGAGGCAACGCTGAACTGGAACACCATGTACAGCTACGCCACCAAGATGATGAACCCCAACAAGAACATCCAGATCACCCTGCGTGCTGCTATGCAGAACGACAACAAGAACGGCGGCTACACCTACAAGGGCCTGCGCGTCGTCCTGGGTGGTCGTCCCAAGGAGCTGGATCCCGGCAAGCTGAAGCGTGCCGACACCATGGGCAGCACCACAACGCTGGAAGTCACCCGTTACCTGATGGAGGTTGACGGCACTACCGTTATCGACATCGACAAGTTTGCGGGCCGCTACTATGTCGATGGCGAGGATATGCGTGCCGAGATCAACGCTCTTATCTAAACCCGATACAACCCGATACATGAAGAAGTCAGCCGTCCCGGCGTGGGGCGGCTGACTGCCTTTTGGAAAGGAAACAGCAATGGAAAATATCGTGAAGTTCGATAAACCTTATAAGTTCGAGGGCAAGGAGTACGACAGCCTGGATCTGTCCGGCATGGAGAAGATGACCGTACAGGACTTGATCGACATTCAGAAAAACATCGGCAACGAGCTGGCGGCCATGTCCGTGATGGAAATGACCACTTCTTTTGCACAGGAAATGGCCGTTAAGGCCACCGGTAAGCCTGTGGAGTTCTTCAAGCTCATGCCCCGTGGCAAGATCAAGAAAGTGCAGGCAGCGGTCGTCAAGGGTATGGACAACAGCGAGAACGCCGATGAAGTGAAAAAACAGCTGGAATCTCACACCCTGAAGTTTGCAGCGCCCTACACCTACGAGGGCAGCGAAAAGGCTGAGCTGAAGGGTAAGACCTTTGACAGCATCGACCTGTCCGGCGTGGGCGAACTGAACACTATGAGCGAATCCATGGCAGAAAACCGTATGGCTGCGGGCGGATTTGCACCGGTGAATACGCATCGCAACTACCTGTACTGCTGCATCATCGCCAGCATGGGCACCGGCTACCCGGTGGACTTCTTTGCCGGTCTGCCGCTGTGCGAGGCGGTCAAGCTGCGCGATGCCGTAAACTCTGATTTTTTCGAGTAAAAGGCGGGGCAAAAGGACTTCGGAAAGCAGCTATCCAGCTATCCATTGCCACGCATTCCAACATGACGGATCTGCTGCACCTGCCCCGGCGGGAGCTGGTGGATCTGTGTAACGAGGTGGCAGACGTATGGCGGGAAATGGAGCACTAGACCTCAGCATCCGCATCATGGGCAAGGTGGACCCATCCCTTGTAACTGCAATAAAGCAGACAAAGGGGCTGACCGGTGATCTGGCGAGCGCACTGACGGGAACAAAGTCGCTGGGCAGCACGGTAGCAAACACTCTGGGCGTAATCGGAAAGACTGGGCTTGGAATCATGGCGACGCTGACAACTGCGTCCGCTGTCATGATTAAAAAGACAACCTCCATGGCAGAGGAATACCAAGCCCAGGCGGCAGATGCAGTCAAGTATGTTGGCGGCATCATGAACGATGACGGCAGCATTGACCCGGAAAAGCGTGCCACCATGGAGGACGCGATCCTCAAGATGACTACGCAGGTCCCAATCAAACGGGACGAGATGGCGCAGATTGCCGCATCGCTGGGACAGTCCGGTAAGAGCTATGAGCAAATCTTTCTGGATAACCAGCAAACCGGAGAAAAAAGCTACCTGTACGATACGGCCCGGCTAGCTGCCGCGTGGGACATTGATGCAAAGTCTGCGGCCGATTATATGGCAAAGTGGGAAACCGCTTTTGGTAAGACCCACAACCAGATTATCGACATTGCAGATTCCATCAACTATCTGGGCGGCCACATGGCTACCACGGCGGCGGAAATCGCCAGCGTGGTGAATACGTCCGGCGGTGTCGGCCAGACAGCCGGCGTTGACCTGCACACGACCTCTGCGCTGGCAGCCACCATGCTGGCTATGGGCGTTAATGAGGGAAAGGCTGGAACAAGCCTGAACCGTGTGTTTACAAACATCACCCTTGGCAACAGTGCAACGGATGCGCAGGTGGGCGCATGGAACAAACTCGGTTTTGATCCTGTGCAGATTGCAAAGGATATGCAGTCCACTGGGCCGAACGGAGAAGATGGTGCAGCAAGCACTCTGTACAAAAGTCTTTGTAGGCGATCTCGAAACAAGGACGAAGTACCAGCAGACTGCGACCATCAAGACACTGTTTGGTACGAGT